>Ga0335073_10002253_pt1 | contig 26329 bp, 22 predicted proteins | sample Lox_Sample_22_FD_207093 | JGI IMG/M metagenome (GOLD analysis project Ga0335073, IMG submission 207093) | Soil microbial communities from Loxahatchee National Wildlife Refuge, Florida, United States - Lox_Sample_2.2 | ecosystem: Environmental > Terrestrial > Soil > Wetlands | place: USA...
CGACAGCGATGCAGCCATAGCCATCCAGGTCCTGATTTCCTGGCCGCCGTTGCCCGCGGCGATGTCGAGCTGCTGACTTGACCAGTCAGCGATCTGGGCGGCGTGACCTGATTCGATCAGCGCTAGGAACTCTCGGTCGAAGTCAGTCCTGATGTCGGGCTCGGCGGCGCGGATGATATCCCTGCGGCGGGTGTCGTAGCTGGACCAGTCGCCTCGCCCGTTGAGCCATGCCTGGACTATGAATTCTTCGTCGTCTCCGTTCGGATCGCGCCAGTCCGGCCACGGGAGCTGGTGGGAGAGGCCGCCCGACGCGATCACGGCAACCCGACGCGGCTCTGCGAAGCTAGTGATCGCATCGCGCAGCGCTCGACCGAACTCCTCGCACCTGCGCAGCGTGGGCAGCGGCGGCGCAAAGACGTTGATAACTACCGGGACGATCGGCACCTGACGCCCGGCGAGCAGGTACTGGATGGCGTGTGACTGACCGTGGTCGATCTGCAGGCGTGCGGAGAAGGCGACGTCGAATGCGCTGTTCTCGGTGAGGTCAGAGGCAAGGTGGCGGGCAAGCCGGGTATCGACTCGCTGCGGCCCGGCTGGTGTGCCAGACTCGCCGCTCGCGATGCACTCTCCGATCCCGATCGTGAACGCGGGCATCAGGTCGAGCCAGAATCCGCGAAAGTGGTTTGACCCGATGATGACTACGGCATCCGGGAATGCCGCAGCAATGCTCGCCTCCGCCTGCGCGAGCGCGGTCTTGAACCGGGTGGCCGCGTCCTTGTCTTGTGTCTGCTCCCAGTGCGTGTTCATCAGCGTGCTGTGCGAAGCGCCGACGCCGAGCACAATACGGCTGCGTTGGACGGGGGTCATGCGGTGTCCAGTTCCCGACAGCTGCGGCCCAGGGTGTCCAACGCGACTCCGATCAGGTAACGAGACAGTCGTTCCATCTCGCGCAGGTCAACCAGGTTCATGCCGAGGGAGAAATCGACATCGAAGGGAGCATCGGTGATCTTCGGCATGCCGATCCTGACGGTCGGGATGCCCCACATCCGCAGGATATTGGCGTCGGTCGCGCCGCTAGTGCCCTCGGCTGCGATATGGCTGTGGCCTTCGGACCTCTCCCAGCAGCTGACTGCGGACCGGACAATCCAGGAGTGCGGGTCTGTAGCCGTCCCAGGGATCGAGAGCCGCCGGGTCCAGGTGATCTTAGTACCGGGAATCTGCGTCCGGATCCGATCGATGACCTGCCCGAATTCCCGCGCCGCAGCGGCCGGGCTGGTGTGCGGGCTCAACCTGAGATCGACCATGAATCGGCAGAGCGCTGGTGTCACGGCTGCCATCCGCGGCCAGCCTGCCTCGATCGACGCGACCACCCCCTGCGGCGAGATCCGCTCGTCGGCGTGGGCTAGCGCATATTCGGGGAACCATGCCTCTAGCGCCTGGACGACGCGGCCCGCTGACTCAATGCAATTGCTGTACGGCAGCCGGTGCCTGCTGCCTACGTATGTGTGGGTGCCGTGCACGGTGACCTCGAACCAGGCGAGGCCGACTTCCTCCCACGAGACTGCCCAGCCAGGTTTCGCGATGACGGCGTAGTCCGGGCACATTCCCTGCTCGAGTAGGTAGGCGCACCCGCGGCCCTGTCCCGTGCCCTGGCGCGCGGAGCCAGGCAGGGCGTTCGTCGGCATCCCTCCGGCACCGAATCCCAGCAGGAGGTTGCCGGCCAGCTCCAGGCCTGCCGCGCTGATCGCTTCTGCCACCATCAGTATGCAAGCGGCGTGGCCCTTCGGATTGCCGGCGCCAAGGCCTGTCACGTAGTGACCGTCGTGACGCGCCGCAGGCCGCATGTCGGGCCTGAGCTCAGGGCCTATCCAGGGCAGGTCCTCATCCTCGGTGCCGGTCGTGAGCGTGTCGATGGGCGCGTACAGGAGCAGGTCTGCTCCGCTCCCGGTGCCGCTGATCCGGCCCCAGGCGTTCGCCTGGCTCTCATCGAGCGGCTGCATACCGGACTGGATGCCGGCCTTCCCGAGCTGCTCCGCGATGTGCGCCGCCAGCGGCGCCTCCCCTCCAGTCGGACTCGCGATGTCCACGAGCCCGGTCACGACCTGGAGCAGCCGATCAGTGCTGACGTACTCGCGGGCGCGGTCTGCCGTGGCGTGCAGCGACTGGGTCAGCCGATCGCTGCTCACTGACCGATCCTGTGCACCTGGGTGGCTGAGGCCCGCAAAGCCCTCCGGATCGCGAGTGGCGCGGCAATGAGCAAAGCCACGACGGCTATCACGAGTATTTTGCGCACAAGGTCTCCTCAGTCGATGGCCTGCTGCCCAGCCTGCTCTGCCTGCGCGGGCAGTGGTCGGGTGCGGCTTGAACGCCGTCGGGCAGCGGCCTGCGAAGCGCCCGCCTGTTCCCTTTCGCGCCGTAGCTCCGCATCCTTGCGAGCGGCCTCGTACCTGGCCGCGTACTCGGTTTCCGCCAGTTTCCGCCAGGCCGTCAGCGATATATCAGGGCGGTACAAGCGCTCGGGCGGCGCGTCCGTGGCAGCGACCATCCACGCGTCCTGGCTCGAGAACTGCCCGTGGAATAGCCAGCGGATGGCACCGAAGTACTTGGCATAGAACCGGAGGGACGCGAGACCGGCGGCGAAGTTAACCATGACCCCGACGTACTGATGGCTGCTCGCGTCGACTGGCACGTAGAACTCGTAGTGAATGAATTTCGGGTAGACGATCCTCAGGATGCCGGGCATCGCGACGGAGGCGAAGCCCGGAAATTCCTGGGCGGCGATGACCGGGTCTACGTTGGCGGCGGGGCCGGTGTTTCCGATGTTGAAAGCGCCCTCGGGCGGGCGCTTCTTCCACCAGCGCTTGTTTGTCCAGTGACCCAGGCCAGGGAAGTCAGCTTCCCAGTACACCTGTTCCTGAACTCGGTAAATCCATCTGCCGGACGGGATGACGCGCGTGATGTTCCAGGTAGGCATCGGCTTGAAGAGCCGCCACAGTGATGTCCTGTGCAGATATTTTGCGTGCCCTTCGTCGAATCCGTTCTCACATGCGAACCGCCAGTTACCTGCGCGCATGTCGATTCGGCCGCCCATGACGAACGGGTTGTCCACCAGCTCACGCGGCAGCTGTTCTTCGATCGGGGAGGCGCGTTCGCCAGCAATCGGGATGTAGACCCACACAATCCCCAGTCGCTCGGCTACCTCGTAGGTGCTGACGGTGAGCTTTCCCCGGATCGGCGAATCGGGACCATCTGTGATGACGGCACAAAGCTTGCCGCTGTCCAGCTCATACGTGAAGCCGTGGTAGGCGCAGCTGATAGTGCCCGGAAACTGCTGCCTGCCGAGGGACAGTGGCACTCCGCGATGCGGGCAGCGATCGTGTAGCGCATACGCGGTACCAGCGTCCCTGATCAGCACGATGCGCTCGCCGCAGATCGTGTACGCTCGCGGCTTGGCGACAATACGGCTGGACCACGCCACCGGATACCAGTAACCGCGAAATCCGGCGGAGGCTGCATCGTAATGCGGCCACGATGACCAGTCCTGCAGCCCCGGATGCCGAGGTGTGAATTGCGCTTTGGACGGCCTGGCGCGCGACTCAGCTGCCTTTTCACCGTCTGTCACAAACGCCTCCGTTTAGCGTCCTCAGCCCGTTGCCCGCGTGGTACGCAAATCCTCGCTTTCTTGCGTGGCATCGCCAAGCCGGCCGGACCACTAGGTGGACTGCTTAAAAGACTCGGGAGCAGACGGCGAGTGAGTCGCGAACGGCGGCGCAATCTGACGCTGGCCGTAGCGATGCGGGAACGCAGGCGTTAGAAGCTGGCGGCTTCTTCGGCGAGGCCGATAGCGATTGCGATGATCATGTCTTCCTGGCCGCCAACGTAGCCGGCCTCACCGACCTTCTGCAGGATCTCGTGGGCGGGGACGCCGTACCGGATCGCCGCGCGCTCGGCGTGCAGCAGGAAGCTGCCGTACACTCCGGCGTGACCCTGGATGACGGCGGAGCGGTCTGCGAAGGGCAACCTGACGATAGCGGGCCTGAGCACGTCGTCAGCCGCGGCCAGGACGCCGGGTACGTCAATACCGGTGCTAATGCCGAGTTTGTCGAAGGTAGCAGCGAGCACCTCGGTTGGCGCGTTCCCTGCCCCTGCGCCTAGCGCGCACAGGGCACCGTCGACCTGCCGCGCCCCGCCCTGCACGGCCAGCACGCTATTGGCGACCCCTAGGGAGAGGTTCTGATGTCCGTGGAAGCCGACCTGCGCGTCGGCTCCGATCTCCTGGACTAGAGCAGCCACCCTGGCCTGTGCCTCCGCCAGCATTAGCGCACCGGCCGAGTCCACGACGTACACGCACTGGGCGCCCGCGTCGACCATGATCCGGGCCTGTCTGGCCAGCTCATCTGGCCCGATGCGATGCGCGAGCATCAGGAAGCCAACGGTTTCCATGCCGAGCTCCTGGGCCGCGCCGAAATGTTGCACCGAGATGTCGGCTTCGGTGCAGTGGGTGGCGATCCGGGCTACGGATGCGCCGGCATCGCGGGAGCGCCGCAGGTCATCGATTGTGCCGACGCCAGGCAGCAGCAGAACCGCGATCTTCGCCCGGTGGGCTTCGTCGACCGCGGCGGCGATGAGGTCGAGTTCGTCCTCGCGGGAGAAGCCGTAGTTGAATGAGGACCCGCCGAGGCCATCGCCGTGCGAGACCTCGATGACCTCAACGTTGCTGACGTCCAGGGCATGGACCACGGCTCGGACCTGCTCTTCAGTGAACTGATGCGCAAGCGCGTGCGACCCGTCGCGCAACGTCGAGTCGGTCAGCCTAACCTTGAGCGCGTGCACGCCGTTGTCGGTCATGCCGTCCTCGCCGTAGCGAGATGAGCGCCGAGCAGCTCCCCGACCCTGGCAGCCGCCGCCGTCATGATGTCCAGGTTGCCCGCGTACTCGGGCAGGTAATCGCCCCGCCCGCGGACCTCCAGGAAGACCGCGACCCTGGCCATGCCTCGCCAGCGCGCGTCAGGACGGTCGTACTGCGGTTCAGCCCGGAGCGTGTAGCCGGGCACATAATGGCGCACGGCGTCGACCATCGTGTGAATGCTCGCGCTGACCTTGTCTTGCGCCGGGCCAGCTTCTGCCGCCTCGGCCGGGATCGCGCAGAACACTGTGTTCCGCATGATCATCGGCGGCTCGACTGGGTTGAGCAGGATGATCGCCTTGCCCTGGCCCGCGCCGCCGACCGCTGCCAGCGCTGTGGCCGTGGTCTGCGTGAACTCGTCGATATTCGCCCGCGTGCCTGGCCCCGCCGAGCGCGACGCGACCGACGCAACGATCTCCGCGTACGGCACGGGCATCGCAGCGCTCACCGCGGCGACGATCGGCACCGTGGCCTGTCCGCCGCAGGTGATCAAGTTCAGATTCGGCAGGTCCAGGTTCAGGTCCATGTTTACCGGCGGGCACACGTAAGGCCCGATCGCAGCCGGCGTGAGGTCGATAGCCCGGATCCCGGCTTCGGCGTACCGGCCGGCATGCGCGGCATGTGCCCGCGCACTCGTGGCTTCGAACACGATGTCGGGTAGATCGTCTTTGGCTAGCAGCCAGTCGACGCCGCCCGCGCTAGTTGCCAGCCCGGCGCGGGCGGCCATGGCCAGGCCCTCCGAATCAGGGTCGATGCCAACCATGTACCGCAGACGCACCCGGTCCCTTTGGCGCAGCAGTTTCGCCATGAGGTCGGTACCGATATTGCCGGACCCTACGATCGCGGCGGTAACGTCAGCCATCAGTAATGCACCGCCATCAGTCGAACACCGCCGTCACGCTTCCAAGTCCGTCGATGCTGGCTGTTACCGCGTCGCCCGCAGTGACCGGTACGGCCGCCATGATCGAGCCAGTGAGTATGATCTTGCCCGCCGTCAGATCCGCGCCCCGCGCGGTCAGGGTGTTGGCCAGCCAGGTCGCCGCGTGCCACGGTGAGCCAAGAACTGCCGCGCCAGCCCCGGTCGCCACTATCCTGCCGTTGCGCCGCAACACGCAGCCGGCCAGCGACAAGTCCCGCCCTGCGGTTGATACAGGGGTCTGACCTAGTACCAGCGCTCCGCTGGAGGCGTTGTCGGCGATCGTGTCGATCAGGCCGATCTTCCAGTCGGAGATCCGGCTGTCAATGATCTCGATCGCGGGCAGGACATAAGAGGTCGCGGTCATCACGTCCGCCACGGACAGGCCCGGACCAGGCAGGTCACGGCCGAGCACGAGCGCGATCTCCGGCTCGGCGCGGGGCTGGCGGAATCTGCTCGTCACAATCGGCGCATCCGCCGCAAGCACCATGTCCGCCAGCAGGTGACCGAAATCGGGCTCGTAGACGCCCATCTGCTGCTGCATCGCCGTGGACGTAAGGCCGACCTTGTAGCCGACGATCGCGGCGCCCGCCGCCACCCGGCGACGGATCTGCGTTTGCTGGATGGCGTATGCCTCATCGACGGTGAGCCCGTCATACGTGCTCGTCACCGGCGCGAGCGTGGGCCGGTCAGCGGCATACGCCGCCAGCAGCGAGTCCGCTATCGAATCAAGATCAGCCACTTTGCCTCCGCTGTTACCGCGCCTCGCGAGTTGCTGGCCGCGCCGACGGCTCTTGACTGCTCTCGGCATAGTTGCCAGCGCAGCGCGTTCAGATCGAACAGCGTACGGCGATGGTGCCGCATCAAGACGCCTGCGCGTCTCGCCAGGCGAACCGTGGGAAGGGAGCGGATCTTCAGACTTGTCCGCTGCCCGCCAAGTACTACGGGCCCTGTAGCGCGGCGTGCCTTAGTTGGCTTGGTTCAGGAAGCCGATGACGGTGGCGTGGTAGTCATAGGGGCGCTCCTCTTGCAAGTGGTGGCCGACATGATCCATCACGTAGAGATTGCCGCGCGGCACAATCCTGGCCAGCATTAGCGGATAGTCAGGGGTAAGGAACGCGTCGTACATGCCCCATGCAAAAAGTACGGGTGCGCGGATCTCGTGCAGCCGGTCGGTCAGGTCTTGCCATTCGCCGCGCGGGTTGTCCGACGATGCGGCCAGCGCCATTTCCCCAGGGTCGATGCTCTGCTCGTAGCGCATCGTTATCGTCTCCTCCGGAATTGCGGCGGGATCGTACCACTCGAGCGTCGCCATGAGTTCGCGCATCTTTTCCCGGCTCGGTCCGGTGCCGCCGTAATACCTGTTCCGCGCGTTGCGGCCGCGGCGCGCTCCTTCCGGCAACGGAGCAAGGGGCCCATAGAACACGGGCATGCTTCCGGTGACTACCAACGACTGCGCGCGGTCGGGATAGCGGGCTGCCAGGTTCAGTGCGATCGTCCCGCCCCATGAGTTACAGACGAAGTCGGCTCGATCGATTGACAGCGCGTCGAGAAGCCCGATTACCTTGGCCGCGTGGAAGTCCCACATCGGCCCGGTGACTGTGCACTTGGCGGACTTCCCGTACTGCAGGATGTCGACCAGGTGACACCTGCGATCCGCCGCGAACAGGCGGGCCACGACGCCGAAGTCGGACCACCCTGTGCACCCCGGACCACCCCCGTGGAGGAATACGGTGGGCCTGCCCGCCCCGAGATCGATGTGATGGAAAGCCGTGCCTCCAACGTCGGTGAAAGCCCCCTCGGGCGCAGGACCAGGGCACGGAGCAGTAGCCATGGTCGAATCGTTTCGCATCGCGGCTGGGACTGGGATTGCCTCAGTCTGCTGAGCGAAACGTGTATCGCCGACGCTGGGCGTAATCGGTTGTTGAGGCGGTTCCGCACAGCAGACCACTGATCATCCCGATGGGAACATATCTGGGGAGGATACCTAGAGAGACTTCAGCGGGAGGATTTCTGGTGACAAGCAGCGCCGAGTCCAGGGTCGCCGACCACGCTTCCGGCCTCAGGCCTCGTCGCGGTTATGCTGACACTCGCTTCGGGCAGCTGCATTTCGCCGAAATGGGCGCCGGACCAGTCATTTTGCTGCTGCATCAGACCCCCCGCTCCCACGACGAGTTCCGAGAGCTGCAGCCTCTGCTCGCCCAAGCCCATCGCGTAATTGCGATGGACATGCTCGGCTTCGGGCAGAGCGCACCGCTTGCGGCTCCGCAAACTATCGAGGCCATAGCGGCTGGATCGCTGTCGCTGCTGGACGCTCTAGGCCTTGAGACGGCATCAGTCCTCGGCCACCACACCGGAGGCGCGGTCGCGCTCGAAATGGCCGCCGCGCAGCCGGACCGGGTGCCTGCGCTGGTGCTCTCCAGCACCCCCTGGCTGGACGGGCATTATCGGGATGCCCATCGGAATGGCCCAGCAGTCGATGCAGCAGAGCCGTCACAGGACGGCCGTCACCTGCAGACGCTGTGGTCGACGCGTCGACTGTATTATCCGGCGGACTGCTCCGGCCTCCTCAATCGGTTCATTCGCGATGCCCTGGCACCTGGCGTGGATCCGGTCGAGGGCCATCGCGCCTGCGCCCGATACGTGATGGAAGACCGCATCGGACTGGTGACTGCCCCCACCCTGATCATCGGTGCCAGCGCCGACCCGTTCTCATTTCCCGCCGTGGCCCGGCTTCGCAGCCACCTCGTGAACGCGCCCACGGTCGAGGTGGTGACGATTGACGGCGGCATGGTCCCGTTGATGGAGCAGGCACCCGACCGGGTCTCGGGCGCGGTGCTTGAGTTTCTGACTGGAGTCCCCGGCGCCGACTGAGGTCGAGTTCATGTGGCCACAGGCGATACGATTCGGATTCCGCCGACGGTCCGCCTAGCGGAACATTTCCGGGGTCCGGACTATCGACAACGAAGTAGCTTGGCATGATGCATGACCGACAGACTCAGCCGCTCGACATGGCCGGTGGCGACCCTAGCAGCGTCCTGCGCAAGGTCCAGCTGATCCTCGAAAGCTTCGGTCCCGACGATGAGCAGCTCGGCCTCACCGAGATCGCCCGCCGCGCCGGCGTTCCGAAAGCCTCGGTGTATCGGCTTGCGCAAGAGCTGATCCGATGGGGTCTGCTCGAGCGCCGAGGATCGGGGTACTTGCTCGGTATCCGGTTGTTTGAGCTGGGTCAGCGCGTACCTCGGCATCGGATTCTGCACGGCGCTGCCCGGCCCTACATGGAAGACCTGCATCACGCTACCGGCGAGACAATTCATCTAGGCGTGCTCGATGGCCGGGAGGTGCTCTACCTCGAGAAGGTCTACGGTCACGAGTTCGTGCCCTTGCCGTCGCGGGTCGCCGGGCGTATGCCGCTTCACTGCACCGCGACTGGCCGCGTGCTTTTGGCTTTTGGCCCGCGCGAGCTGCAGGACGAAGTTCTTGTGCCTCCGCTGCCACGGCTGACTCGGTATACGGTCGTTTCGCCTACTACGCTGGCTCGCGAGTTGGAGCAGGTCCGGAAGAACGGCCACGCGCTGGAATCGGAACAGACGAGGGCCGGATGGGCGAGCGTGGCGGTCCCGCTTACGGGGCCGAGCGGCACCATCATGGGCGCGCTGTCCGTAACGGCTCCTACATACCGGGCACGAAAGAACATCAACAAGTACGTCCAGCTGCTGAGAATGGTGACCAACCAGGTCGAGAAGACGATCCGCGAAGGATCTCAGGGCGCTCACCTGGGCAGCCCGCCAGTAAGGAAAGCCCTTTGATCCTTCTGCTGCTTGCCGCCGTTTCTTTCGGGGCTCGCGGTTCATGTCCCAGGAGCGTAGATGGGCGCCAGCGCTGACGTGATGAACTGGCGGGCTGCGATGATCTCGGCGACCGGGTCGTCCACTGCGTCGATCTCCAGAAGCGTCACAGGGTGCATGCGCATTTCGCGCACCAGCCGAGCCCAGGAGAACCAGTCGATGGAGCCCGCTCCGACGCGGCGGAAGTACCGCCGGTGGTCGTTGTGAATGTTGTGGTCGATGGATACGTCCATCGGCGCTGGCCCGGTGGCATCCTTCCAGTGTGCGATCGCGACCCGGTCGCGGTGGTAGGAGGCGGCGGCCACCGGATCGGTGCCGGATAGCGCGAGGTGCCCGGTGTCGGGGCAGAACCAGACGTATAGCGGATCGGTGTACAGCATGAACAGGTCGACGTCGCGGCGCGTCCAGAACACCGAGTGCGCCTCGGTGTGCAATGCCAGCCGGACGCCCTCGCGCAGCATCGCGGCGCCGACCTCGTTGATCACGTCGGAGAGCCGTTGCGCGTAGTCGGCGTTCACGAAGTGGGCAGGCTGCGCATCTCGGGTCTTGCGCATCGGCAGGCCGGCGACCAGCAGTCCCGAGCCGGTTTCGCGGACGAACGCCGCGTACTGTAGCGCCTCCTCTATCAGCTTCGCGCGGTCGGCTGAGAGGACGTCGCCTCCGGTCACGAAGCCGGAGTAGAACCCGCTGACGACGTCGAGGCCGCGGCTGGCCAGTTCGTCCCTGAACCCCTTCGCCGAGCCGAATGCCGCCAGCGCGTTGCGCCAGTCACCCGGCGGGAACGTTATCTCCAGGCTCGACAGGCCTGCCTGGACGGCCGCGTCGAAAAGCCGACCCCAGAACCACTCGGGGTCGGCGGCGGCCGCCTGGGTCAGCGACGCGCTGTCGGGCTTGCCCCAGAAGGCGGGCGAGTAGAAAGTGATGAGGTCCACCCCGAACTTGATACGGGTGTCGGGGACCGCCATGAGCTGACTCCTTTTCCTATTTCGGGAACGGCAGTGGCCTGGTTAGGCGCGCTCCGCTACCGACGCGCGGTGCGCCGGAGCAGATGGGGGTGGCCTTTTGCCGGTGATTTTTGCCGTCGGCAATGCAGACTTGGCTGGGTGCTTTCAGCTTGGCGCTGCTCGGCTGCAGCGGGAGGCGATCTCGACAGCCAGCGCAGCGTCCGCGACTCCCTCTCTGACCGGCGTGCGAGGTGCCGCGCCCGTGGCCACGCACTCGGCAAAGTGGCGCCACTCGCGGCGGAAGGCGTCCTCGAACGGCCCGGTGATCACCTGCTGCGCGACGGCCGGCCCGGCTGCTGCGCTGACCCGCAGCTGTGACTGGGCGAATGGCACGAACGGGTCGGCAAACCTGATGCCGATGATCTGATCGTCGGAGTAGATAGTGAGCGTCTCGTCGAACCAGTCGTACCGGGTGTCGAGTGAGAGCTCCATGGCGCAGAACCTCCCGCCGCGGCAGCGCAGGCCGATAAGCAGCGTGCGCGGGCCAGCTGATTCGGCGAAGACCACCTCCTCCGGCTCGCCCACTGCGCCACGGACGACAGCGAAGTCATGACTAGCGAACATCAGCAGCCACTGCGTGAGCCCGGGCGGCCCGGAGTCGTCGGCCAGCGCGGGCTGGGCGACATCGAACAGGTAGTTGCTCTTGTCGAACCTGCAGGCGAAATCGTGGACGCTGCTGAATCGGATCGCGGGTAGGTCGGCAACCATGGCGCAGAGTCGTTCGAAGCACCAGTCGTAGCGCTTCATGTAGCCAATCATCGCAACGACCCCCGAGTCGCGGGCAGCAGAATCGATGGCTGCGGCCGAGCCGACGTCGAAGCACAGGGGCTTCTCCACCAACACGTGCTTGCCTGCCTCAATCGCGGTCAGGGCCGGCTCGACGTGGTCTCGGGTCGCCACGAGCACGGCCTCGACGTCCGGGTGCTTCACTAGGTCTGCGCACGCGGTGAACCGCGGCGCGACGCCGAGTCGCGTCCCGACGCGGTCAGCCACTCCAGCGTCTGCATCGCAGATCGCGGTCACCTCGATGTCCGGCAGGCCGGCCAGCGCGGCCAGGTGGGCAGTTTGCACCACCCGGCCGCAGCCGACGATTCCGATCCGGAGCTTCGTGCCCGTCATGCGCGATGCCATGCCGGCCCGGTTGGTGCCTCGGTCAGGACCGCGGCTTGAGATGCATGAGCACCACCTCGTTGTTCATGGCGCCGGGGACACCGTTGGCGTATGGGTTGGACGTGTCCGGCCATCCGACGAGGTTCTTGGTGCTGTACTCGTCGAAGGCCGCGTCGGCAATGGTCGGGATCACTGGCAGCTCACTGGCCATGTACTGCTCGATTGGCGTCAGCGCGGCCATCTCCTCGGAGAACGTCCCGGCGCTGGCGAGCTTGGCCAGGTCGGCATCGATAGCAGGCGAGTGGAGGCGCTCGAAGTCACCTGAGGCCGGCTTGCCGATCGGCGCGGTGAGGGTGCTGTTCAGTGTGTCGTTGTAGAGCGCGTACGGAGTGATCCCAGGGCTGAGGGTCTCCCAGTAGGGTGTTAGCTGGAAGTCACCGGCCGCCACGTTTGCCCGCCAGCCGGCTACTGACTGGCCCGCGAAGGTGGCGTTAATTCCTGCCGAGCGCAGGCTCTGCACCATCAGCGATCCGGCCTCAACCCAGTCCGCGAACGAGGACGGTGCAATGATCTGCAGCGAGACCTCCTTGCCGCCCTTCTCGAAGTAGCCATTCGAGCCCATCGTGAAACCGGCCTTGGTCAGCACGCTCTTGGCCTGGCTGATGTTCTCCGTTAGCTGGGCGCTGGCCTCGGACGGGGCGATGAACTTGCTGAGCGTGGGGGGCAGGCCGGTCGCGCTCGCTAGCGCGGCGCCCTGCCCGGACTCTGCCTCAGCAGTCCACTGCGGCCGGTTGATGGCGAGGCTGATCGCCTGCCGGACGGCAAGCTGGTTCGTCGGCCACTGCTGCAAGTTCGGGTCGAGCGCGACCGCATAGACCGGTGGTCCCCAGAAGTGGTTGTCACTGCTCTTGCTGACGTAGACCTTCTGGACGCCGGGGATGAAGTCGTTCGCCCAGTCCAGCTGGCCGGCGACGAGCGCATTCTGCACGGAGGTGTCAGAGGAGTAGATCGGAATGTCGACCTCGTCTACCTTGAGCTGGCTAGCTTGCCAGTAGCTCGGGTTCTTCTTCAGGACGATGCCCTGCGGGGTAAAGCTGTCGACCACCATCGGACCGGTGCCGACGGGGTCGGCGTCGTCATAGGTGGCTGGGTTACCGACCTTCGACCAGATGGCCTTGGGCACGATGTAGACGCTGCCTATGTTCTGCAGTTCCTGGTACTGGGCGTTCGGGAATGTCAGCGTCACCGTGTCGCCCGAGCTGCTGACGCTGGTCAGGTCCAGCCCCTGCAGGTTGATGGCCGGGTTGTCCTTGGCAAGCTGATACGAGAAGGCCACATCCGCGGCCGTCAGCGACGTGTTGTTGGACCACTTGACGCCGGACCGGATCGTGAAGGTGATCGACTTACCGCCGTCCGACCACGCGTACTTAGTCGCCAGCCAGGGCTGTATGCCGGGCTTGATGTCATTGAACTGCAGCAGCGGCTCATAGATGTAGGACACGACGCCGAGCGCGACCATTGGCGACGTGGCGCTGAATGGGTTGAAGTTCTTGACGACGCTACTCTCCACGGTCGGCGAGCTGGTCAGGGTCACGTTGCCGCTCGCAGAGCCGGTCGAGCTGCCTGCGGAGCTGCACGCGGCGACTCCCGCGGCCAGCAAGAGTGATACTCCGATCGATGCGAATCTGTACGGTCGTGGCCTCATCTGCAATTCCTTTTCCGGGCGGGAGGTTGGAGATCGGCACGGCAGGCGGCGAGCGGCTGCCGCAGGGTGGCCCTTCGGTCAGGGCGCATGGGGTAGACGGACCGGTGAGGTCGCCTGCACTGCGGAGACGTCACCTGCGGCAGCGGCCAGTTCCCGTGCCTGGCGGTGATGTTCAGCGGCGGCGCCGAGGTGCCAGCAGGCGGCCAGGTGAGACGCCGTCAGGGTTTGCGGCTCTGGATCCTGCTGACGGCATTGATCAGTGGCGAGCGGGCAGCGAGGGCTGAAGTGGCAGCCCTGCTGACCCGCCGGAGTATCGGCCGTGCGGGCCGGCGCAGGCGACCGTTGCAGGGCCTGGCCGAAGGCGTCCGGGTCCGGTGCCGAACGCAGCAGCAACTGGGTGTATGGATGCCCTGGGTGCTGCGTGACCTGCTCGGCCGTTCCGCGCTCGACGATCGCGCCTGAGTACATGACGAGGATCTCGTCGGCGAAGTACCGAGCCGACGCAATGTCGTGGGTGATGTACAGCACGGCCAGGCCGAGGCGCTTGCGGAGGCCGTCGAGCAAGGTCAGGATCTCCAGCCGGATCGACACGTCCAGCATGGAGACTGGCTCATCCGCGAGCAGCACCCGCGGCTGGACCGCCAGCGCGCGGGCAATGGCCACTCGCTGGCGCTGGCCGCCGGAGAGCTCGTGCGGGTACCTTTCGAGCGTAGGCTCGGGCGGGCTGAGCCGGACCTGCTCGAGCAGACTGCGTAGCTGCCCGGCTTCGTCGGCTTTGGTCGTGCCGTAGATCCGTAGCGCGCGCTGCAGGTGGTATCGCACTGTGTGCGCCGGGTTAAGCGAAGCGAACGGGTCCTGGAAGATCATCTGGACCGTGCGCTTGTATGCCCGGTAACTTCGCCGGCGCCGCACGTCCACGGGCTTGCCCTCAAGCAGAATCCGACCCCGGCTTGGCCGCTCCTGGCCTGCCAGCAGCCGCGCGACAGTCGACTTGCCGGACCCGCTCTCTCCTACCAGAGCGACGACCTTGCCACCTTCGAGCTGCAGGGACACGTCTCGCACCGCCGCGACGGAAGCTCGGCGCGGCCATGAGGCGATCTCGTAGTCCTTGCACAGCCCGCTAGCCTCCAGGACGGCGCTCATTCCCCTACCTCGGTTCCCGCTACAGCGTGCTGGCCGGCCGGTGCGTTCGCCGGGTTCCGGACAGGGCAGGCAGTTAGATGCACCACTCCGGTGGCCGCCGGCTCCAGGGTCATCGGCACGCTGGCGCAGCGCCCGGCCGCGTGGGGGCAGCGCGGTGCGAACGGGCAGCCGGGGATCTCAATCGTCAGGTCGGGCGGGGAACCGGGGATCCAGGCCAGCTCCCGCTTCGGCCCGCGCAGCGATGGAAAGGATCCCAGCAGTCCCTGGGTGTACGGGTGCACCGGGGCAGTCCGGATGGTGGCTGCGTCCGCTATCTCCATCAGGCGACCTGCGTACATCACCGCGATGCGATCGGAGATTTCCATCAGCACGGACATGTCGTGGGTGATGAAGAGGACGGTGAAGCCCAGTCGCTCCTTGAGCTCGACCACCTGGGCGAGGATCTCGCGCTGGACGACGACGTCCAGTGCAGTGGTCGGCTCGTCCATGATGACGATCTCGGGGTCTAGCACGAGCGCCATCGCGATCATGACTCGCTGGCGCATGCCGCCGGATAGCTCGTGCGGGTAGCTGCGCAGCCGGTTGCGCGGTATGCCCACCAGGTCAATGACCCGGTGCACCCGGTCCCGCTGCTCGTCCCGGCTGATTGAGGTGTGCGCTCTGATGACGTCGCCGATCTGGTCGCCGACGCGCAGCACAGGGTTGAGTGCGCTCATCGCGCTCTGGAACACGATGGCTACCTCGCGCCAGCGCAGCGAGCGCAACTGGCCTGCCGTAGCGTCGAGGAGATCGATCGTGCCGCCGGCCGCGCGCCGGCCGTGGTAGGTCACTTCGCCGCCGGTGATCACAGCGGGCGGGCGGAGCAGCCGGCACACTCCGTAGGCCAGTGTCGACTTGCCAGACCCGCTCTCCCCCGCCAGGCCGACGATCTCCCCCGCCCGCAGGGCGAGGTCGACATCCTGGACAGCGCGGACCTCCCCGGACGAGGTCCGGTAGGACACGCACAATCCGCGGATGTCCAATAGGGGCTGGCCGGTCATCACCCGGCACCTCCGGCGGCGCCGTCGGCTGTCGGACGGGCGGCCGGGCGTTGGCCGATAGTCAGTGCCGCAGGTCCGGGCTGCAGGATGCCAGTGCTTCCTGTCCGGGTACGCCGTTCGACCGGCGTCGGGTCCGATGGCAGCCATCGCGCGGAGCGGCGGCTCCGCCCGGGCTGCCGCTGCCGGACCCGCAGGCGCGGGTTGCCCAGTTCGTCCAGGCCGAAGTTCACAAGGACGAGCGCGACGCCGATGATCGCGACGAGCAGGCCGGGCGGAACGAACCACCACCACGCCCCGAGGTTGAGAGCGTTCTCGCTCTGGGCCCAGAACAGGATCGACCCGAGGCTCCATTGGGAGGTGTCGGTCAGGCCGAGGAACGCCAGCGCCACCGACGCGCCAAGGGCATAAAGGACAGCGCCGACAAAGGACGCGGCCGCGAGGCTCAGCTCACTCGGCAGGATCTCGAACATCAGAATCCGCCAGGTCGGCTCGCCGAGCTCGCGGGCCGCGGCGACGAAGTCGCGATTGCGCAGCGACAGCGTCTGGGCGCGGATGATTCGCGCACCCCAGGGCCAGCCAAGCGCGCTCAGGACGAGGATCGTGCCGAGGTCGCCGCGCGCCGACTGGTAAGCGAGCAGGACGACCAGCAGCGGCAGCGCTGGCAGGACCAGGAAGATGTTGGACACCAGCGAGAGCACCTCGTCCCAGATCCCGCCAAGGAACCCGGCTGTCATACCCACGGCAAGGGCGATGATCGTCGAGATGACGCCGGCAGCCAGCGCGATGATGACAGTCGCCCTGGTGCCGACCAGGATCTGGGACATGACGTCCTGGCCGGTGGACGTCGTGCCGAGCAGGTGACTGAGGCTCGGTCCGTGCAGCAGCGCGCCGGTCTGGACGGACGGGTTGTCGGGAGCGAGGAATGGCCCGGCAATCGCGATGGCGATGACGAGGCCGAGTATGACGCAGCCGACCTTGGCCTTGCGCGGCAGCTTCCGCCAGCCGGCTCGGCGGCTGCGATCAACGGCGGCGATGCTGGCCGGCGGCGCCGGGGCGATGGTCACGTGAAGGCCTCTTTCGTTCGGCTCCGCGGGTCGAGCAGGACATAGGCGATGTCGGCCAGCAGGTTGGCGCCGAGCACGGCCAGCGAGATAACCAGGAAGATTGCCTGCAGCATCGGGAGGTCGTCCGAGGTCACCGAGTTGTACAGGAGCAGCCCGACGCCTGGGTAGGAGAACACCACCTCCATCACCAGTGCCCCCGAGACAACGAAGCCCAGTGACATCCCGAATGCCGACACGCTGGGCAGCAGCGCGTTGCGGGCTGAGTAGGTGAAGATCACCCGCCGATCGGGAAGGCCCTTTGCCACGGCCGAGAGCACGTAGTCCTCGCCCAGGGTCGTGATCATCATGTTGCGCATCCCGAGCATCCAGCCGCCCAGTGTGGTCAGCACGATCGTCAGGGCCGGCAGCAACGAGTGGTCGATCGCGCTGCCGATGAACGCCGGGTTCCATCCGGGCACCAGGCCGTTGCTGTACCCCTGCTGGCCGGGGAAGACGTGCAGGTGCAGCGAGAACACGTCGATGGCAAGCAGCGCGAGGAAGAAGTATGGCATTGCCTGCAGGAAAATCAGGCCTGGCAGCACCTGATCGAGCGACCCTCCGCGCCGCCAGCCTGCCGCAACGCCGAGCAGGGTGCCAATGACGAAGCTCAGGATGGTGGCCGAGCCTACGAGCACGAGCGTCCACGGGATGGTCTGGATGAGCAGCGAGGACACCGATGCCGGGTACTCAATGAGGTCGGTCCCGAAGTTGCCATGCAGGATGTTGGCCACATACGACACGTACTGGTGCCAGACCGAGCCACCGCCGGCCCCGAACTCCGCCTGCAGGGCGTTGAAGGCCTGCGGAGCCAAATGGGGGAACTTCGCCATCATGGCGTCGATCGCGTTACCCGGCATGGCCCGCGGTATAAAGAAGTTGATAGTGAGCGCGGCCCAGGCGGCCACGACGTAGAACGCCGCACGGCGGAGCAGGAAGGTCATATCGAGCCAGCCGTCCTTGGCCCGTCCCCAGCCACGTCGGCCTGGCTGAGGAAACGATCGCTAGCCATCAGCGCAGCGCCGACGACGCCCGCCTGGTTGCCGAGCTCGCTCACCACGATGGATAGCTCGCTGGTTGCAAGCGGAGTTGACCGATTGATAGTGACGCTGCGGATTTCCGCTAGCAGTAGGTGGCCGAGGTTAGCGAGCCCGCCGCCGACGATGACCATCGAAGGGTTGAAGAAGTTCACCAGGCCGGCAAGGACCTGGCCGACGAGCTGACCCCCGTTGCGGATGAGACCGTTGCAGGTGCGGTCGCCGGCGGCACTCGCCCGGCCCACATCCGCAGCGCTCAGGGTGCCGTTCTGCCGCAGCCACTCGGCCAGCAGCGGCGATGCCCCGGACCGAGCCGCGGCCATCGCCTCCCGGGCGAGCGCTTCACCGCCAAAGTCGGCCTCCAGGCAACCGGCGCGCCCGCAGTGGCACAACGTAGTCGAGTTCCCGACCCGAATATGGCCGATGTCGCCGGCGCATCCGTTCGCGCCGCGATGTATAGCGCCCCGGACTACTATGCCGCAGCCAATGCCTGTCCCGACCTTGACGAACAGGAAGTTGGAGGCGCCGTTCGCGACGCCCTTCTGCATCTCGCCAAGCGCCATTATGTTGACGTCGTTGTCCACCGTCACGGGTATGCCGAGCCGCTGGAACAGGACGTCCCGGACCGGGTAGGCGTCCCAGCCTGGCATTAGCGGCGGTGCGACAGGATGGCCGTCGCGGAAGCTGACTGGCCCGGGAACGCCGATGCCGATACCGATCGGGCGTACCCCTGGGTGCTCGGCGGTCAGCTTGCCCGCCAGCTGCATGGCGCGGCCAAGGATCAGCTCGGGGCCATTGCGGACGTCGGCCTCTTCCTCGGCGAACTCGACGACGTCAAGGTAGCCGTTGGTGATCGCCACCGCGATGGACGTCGCGCCGATGTCGACACCCAGGTAGTGCAGGTCGGGTGAGAGGGCGACGATGCTGGATGGCCGTCCGCCACGAGACGGCGCCCGCCCCCCGCGTGTCACCAGGCCTTGTCCCTCCATGGCGACAACCCGCTGGCCCACCTGGGACCGCGACATGCTGAGGTGATCGCCGAGCTCCGCCATCGGCAGCGGCCCGTTGTCACGGAGCAGGGCGAGCAGCTTCGCCGTGCCCGACCTCCGGTGCGAATCCAACGTTCTGCTCCTCTGAATGGCCAGTTTCACCGCGTCGTCGCGCTGGTTTATCCATTGCGCAACACAAGTTTGGCTCGGAAGCTAGCACTTTCATCGGTCGCTGACAAGGTTCTGAGCGAAAGAGACGAAGTTCTTGTCGTAGCGGTTAAAAGTGCCTTAGGATCGCACGCAGTCCATCCCTGATGGAGGATCTATGCCAGAACGACACCGCGTGCGCGGCTTGCGTATTGGCCTGGTAGGTCACGGGTTCATGGGCCGTGCGCATTCCTTCGCCTGGCGCGTCGTCGATCAGGTCTACGACGGCATCGCGCAGCCCGTGCTCGCGGCCGTCGCCGGCCAGCATCAGGAGCGCGCCGAGCGGGCAGCGGCGCAACTTGGCTTCGAGTCCTCCGTAGCAGACTGGCGTGTGCTGGTAGACCGGACCGACATCGACATCATCGACATCTGCACGCCAGTAGACACGCATGCTGAGATCGCTCTCGCGGCGCTCGCGGCCGGCAAGCACGTTCTGTGCGAAAAGCCGCTCGCCCGCACAGCGGAAGAGGCCGAGCTGCTCGTCGCGAGCGCTGCGAGCGCACGCCAGCACGGCGTCCTGGCGATGGTGGGCTTCAACTACCGCCGCCTGCCCGCGGTTGCCCTGGCCCGCGAGCTCGTCCAGGAAGGCGCCATCGGAACGCTGCGGCATGTCCGCGCCCGTTACCTGCAGGACTGGCTGAGCAGCGACCGGGATCCGTGGAGCTGGCGGTTGGACGCCGCGCAAGCCGGTGCGGGCGCGCTCGGCGACATTGCCTCGCATCTGGTGGACCTCGTCGCGCACGTGACCGACACCCGGATCAGTTCCGTCGCGGGCATGACGGACACGTTTGTGTCCAGCCGCAGCGCTGACCCTCCCGGCGGCCTGCGGCCCGTGACCGTCGACGACGCCTGCGCGTTCCTGAGCCGGTCCGCCGGCGGCCTGGCGGCCGTCTTCGAAGCCAGCCGCTGCGCTCCAGGCCGGAAGAACCAGTTGTCGCTCGAGCTGAACGGCTCAGACGGCAGCATCGTCTTCGATCTCGAGCGGCTGAACGAGCTCGGCTTCTACTCCCGCGCGGACCAGCCGTCGGCCTCGGGTTTCCGCACCATCCTGGTGACGGACCCGTCGCATCCTTACCTGGATGCCTGGTGGCCGCCCGGTCACACCCTCGGCTGGGACCACTCTTTCGTGCACCAGGCCAGGGACTTCCTTGTCGCCGCGGTCACCGGTCAGCCGTGTGCCCCCGATTTCGCTGACGGGCTCTATGTGCAGAACGTCGTCGAGGCCGTGGCGCTCAGCGGGCGGACCGGCGCCTGGCAGCGGGTCGCGGGCGGGACAGCGCCGAGCGCCAACGGCGGCAATGACGGTGCCGCGGCCAAGCCGGAGGTTGTCGCGCAGCGGTACCCAGGCGACGCGGCGTCGGCCCGATCTGCGGCAGGTAACCGGATGGAGGGACAACGATGAGCCGCGTCTTCACGCTGTTCACCGGCCAGTGGGCAGACCTGCCGCTGGACACGGTGGCCAAGCTCGCCGGCGAGTGGGGATACGACGGGCTTGAGCTGGCGTGCTGGGGTGATCACCTGGACGTTCAGCGGGCAGCGGCCGACCAGTCTTACGTGGCTGAGCGACAGGCCATGCTGGCCAAGCACGGGCTCGGCTGCTGGGCCATCTCCAACCACCTGGTGGGCCAGGCAGTGTGCGACGATCCGATCGACGAGCGGCATCGTGCGATCCTTCCGGCGCACGTATGGGGCGACGGCGAGCCCGAAGGCGTCAGGCAGCGCGCCGCGGCAGAGATGATCGCTACAGCGCACGCGGCCCGCGCGCTCGGGGTCGACACCGTGGTCGGATTCACAGGGTCGCGGATCTGGCCAGCAGTCGCGATGTTCCCCCCTGTGGGCCCGAACTTCATCGACGACGGCTACAAGGACTTTGCCGACCGCTGGACGCCCATCCTGGACGAGTTCCAGGCAGCAGGGGTGCGCTTCGCCCTCGAGGTCCACCCCTCAGAGATTGCCTATGACTACTGGACCACGCGGCGGGCGCTGGACGCCGTCAGCGGCCACCCCGCCCTTGGCATCAACTTCGACCCCAGCCACCTGCTGTGGCAGGGCATAAACCTGACCGCGTTCCTCATCGACTTCAGCGACCGCATCTGGCACGTCGACTGCAAGGACACCAAGGTCAACGTCGACGGGCGTAACGGAAGGCTCTCCTCGCACCTGCCCTGGGGAGACCCGCGCCGCGGCTGGGACTTCGTGTCGGTAGGACACGGCGATGTGCCGTGGGAGACCGTCCTGCGCACCCTGCAGGCGATTGGTTACGACGGCCCGATCTCAGTCGAGTGGGAGGACGCCGGAATGGACAGGCTGGTCGGCGCGGCCGAAGCCGTCCAGGTACTGCGGCGACTGTCATTCGAGCCGCCGACCGCCAGCTTCGATGCCGCATTTACGAGCAACTGAATCCCCAAAGGCTAGGAGGCCACGTTGACAGGGCAGGCAGGAGCCGAGCCGCTTTACGCCGTCGGCATCATCGGCTGCGGCAACATCTTCGAGCGCTACGTGACCGGCATGCGCGGTCTCGGCGGCGTGAACATCGCGTGGTGCGCCGACCTTGACGAGCCGCTGGCCCGCAAGCGCGGCGAAGAGTTTGGCATCGCCGGCGGATCCGTTGCCGACGCGCTGGCTGATCGCCTCGGACCGGCCGACCTCGTTGTCAACCTGACCCCGCCGGCCGCCCACGCGGCAGTGAGCCGGCAGGTGCTGCTGGCCAATAAGCACGTCTATGTAGAGAAGCCGCTAGCTACCGCACCCGCGGATGCGGCCGCGATTCTGCGGCTCGCCGCCGATCGCGAGCTACTTGTTGGTGCGGCACCAGACTGGATACTGAGCGCCACCGCGCAGGCTGCGGGCCAGGCGATTCAGGCCGGCCGGATCGGCGAGCCAGTCGCCGTCAGCGCATTCGCCACGCACAGCAAGGTCGAGCAGTGGCATCCGAGCCCGGCGATGTTCTTCACCGCTGGCGCAGGCCCCGTGCTCGACATCGGGCCGTATTACATCAGCGCCCTCGCACACCTCCTGGGCCCGGTCAGGTCGGTGGCCGCGCTCGAGCGCGTCGGGGCGTCCGAGCGCCAGGTCACCTCGCCTGGCCGGACTGTGGACACGGTGCCGGTGGATGTCCCGACGCACGTGTGCGCGGTGCTCGAGTTCGCCTCGGGCACTATCGGCACGCTTACGCTCAGCTTCGACGCCTGGGAGCGCACGATGCCGTTCATCGAGATCTACGGGACCGAGGGGACGCTCAGCCTGCCCATGCCGCACGAAAGCGACGGTCAGGTCCGGCTGAAGCTGCACAGCGACGCGGACTGGACACGCCTCACGCCTCCTGACGGACCCTACACCCGTGGCATCGGCGTGACCGACATGGCGGCCGCGATAACCGAGGGCAAGCCGCATAAGGCGACCGGAACAGCGGCCTACCACGTTCTCGAGGTCCTCACCGCACTGTCCACAGCCAGCTCAAGGCACGAAATCGTGCCGGTTACGAGCACACCGTGACCGGGAACGGCACGCCCGGTGCCAGCGGCATCGGCTACTGCATCTTCACCTTCGAGGGTGGCGACTGGACCCGCGACGACTTCGACGGCCTCAGCCGGGGCTTCGACTTGGCCGCAGAGCTCGGCTACGACTATGTCGAGGTCCCCTCGCTGGTGTACTCTGCTGGTCCCCCGCGCACTGACTCCCAGTTCCTGCACCGGCTCGGTCGCGTATTCGACCTGGCCGAGCGCCATGGCGTGCCGTTGTCTGCGATCTTCGCCGCCGCGGCCCTGCTTGACCCGGACACGCGCGAGACGGAGATAGACCAGCTGACCGTGCTGGCGCGGCTGGTGAGCACCGCCGGCGTCAAGCACTTGCCGGTCACGCTCTCGATGGGCAGCACGCCGCCCGGCACAGACGACGCTAGCGAACTAGGCCGGATCGTCTCGGAGGTGGGCCGCCAGACTGATTCTGCGGGTGTACGGCTCGCCGTGCATCCGCACATCGACTGCCCGGTTGAGACACCCGAGCAGATCGAGGCGTTCTTCGCCGCAGCCGACCCAGAGACTGTAGGCATGTGCCTGGACACGGGCCACGTGCAGGCAGGCGGCGGAGACCCTGTCGCGATCGCCAAGCGTTACGCCGACCGGATTTGTTACGTGCATCTCAAAGACGTCGACATGAGCGCGTACCGCCAGGCCACGGGACGTGAGCGCTACAAGGCCTTCCGGGACCCAGGCCAGGGTGACGTGGACTTCCGTGGCGTGATGGGAGCACTACGCGACCGCGGATATCAGGGACCGGTCCTCGCCGAGAACGACCTCAGCCCAGACCCCGCTACCTCGATGGCGGACGCAATGAGCTACCTGCAGCGCGAGCTCAGCGCAGAAGGCAGCTGACACGCCGGTACTCATGGCGGGCCCGACGCTGCACTTACAGAACGCACGAAGCAGAGGAGATGGCATGCAGGACAACCGCATCGCGCTTAACCCAATCCAGTGGCTGGCCAGCGACGACGGCTGGCTCGACCCATCTAAGCGACCGGAATCAGAACGGCTCCTAACCATGATCAGGGACGCCGGCTTCAGCGGTGTGATGGCGGAGGTGCCACCTGGCTGGTCGGCCCAACAGTATCTCGACACGACCGGGCGACTTGGACTTGGCCTCGCACCAGGCTATTTTGTCTGCCGCTCCGACGGCCAGGACGGAGCGCGAGATGAGGTCATCGCGGCAGCGAGCGCGGCGGCTCGGCAGCAGGCCGAACTTGGCCAGCGCGACCTCGGCGTGGGATTCGCCATGGGCAAGAACGCAGTCCGCGTCCAGCGGCCGGCTCAGGGCTGCCATGCCGACGACGAGCGGCTGGCCGCAGTGCAATCACTCGTCGCCGAGGTGTCCGAGGCCATGCTTGCCGAAGGAGTTCGGCCAGCACTGCACCCGCACGTAGGCACCTGGGTAGAGACAGAGGACGAGGGTCGGCACCTCCTCGACGCACTTGCCCCCGACCAGCTCGGCTTCCTGCCCGATACCGGGCACCTCGCCTGGGCCGGCGCAGACGTCGGCGGCCTCATGGCCGACTATGCCGATCGGGTGCCCTTCGTGCACGTCAAGGACTGCCGGCTCACCGTGGCCGCACGGGGTCGTGAGGCGGGGTGGACTTACCAGCAGACAGTCTTGGCAGGCCTGTGGGCCGAGCCCGGCCGGGGCGAGCTGCCGCTCCTCGACATCCTCGGTGCCCTGGGTGCCGACTACGGCGGCTGGCTCATCGTCGAGGTAGACCGTCCCGACATAGCCGACCCCTACGAGAGCGCAAAGGCATCGGCGTCCTGGATGCGCTCGCACGCGACGGCAGCCGTCTAATCCGTCTGTCATACGCGGAGGTGGGCAGACTGTCCGGCTGGGCCAGTCTGCTCGCCGGGGCTTAGGCGAGTGACGGAAGCCTGATAACCCGACTGGCAGCCTCCTCCAGGCTCGCTTGCGATGTCGTCGGCGACCCATGCGCCTCGGCAAAGCTCAAACTGCGCGCGTGAGACCTAGCTAGCTACCAGGCCTGACAGTGACCATGCAGCAGCCGACCGGGATCGCTCGACAGGAGGATGCAATGGATCCGAAGGCAGCGGCGCAGCGGCAGCTCGAAGGCATTTCGGCGGAAGCGATCGACCTCAGCCACCGGATACATGACGACCCGGAACTTGGCTTCGCCGAGCACCATGCCAGCGAGAACGTCGCTACCGTCCTTGAAGCAGCCGGATTCGCCGTCGAGACGGGGGTGGCGGATCTGCCCACTGCGCTAGCTGCCAGCGCAGGATCCGGCGAACTGACCGTGGGCCTATTCGCCGAATACGACGCACTGCCCGGCGTCGGGCATGCTTGCGGGCACAACGTGATAGCGGCCGCGGCTGTGACCGCTGCGCGCCTGCTGGCGCCACTAGCCGACGATCTCGGGCTTACGGTCAAGGTATTCGGGACGCCAGCAGAGGAAGGCGGAGGCGGGAAGGTACTGATGCTCGAGCGAGGCGCATTCGATGGCGTGCACGCCGCGATGATGGTCCACCCCTCGCCCGAAGACCAAGCCACCGCCCGCGCCCTAGCCGTCTCCCACCTCGCGGTGACCTACACCGGCACGACAGCGCACGCCGGCGTCGCGCCGGAGCGCGGCATCAATGCGGCTGATGCATTCACTGTCGCGCAGGTCGCGATCGGGCTGCTCCGTCAGCACATCACCGCCGACAGCCGAATCCACGGCATCATCACCAACGGCGGCGAGGCGCCCAACATCGTGCCGGGACACACCGAGGGGCGCTTCTACGTCCGGGCCGGGACGCTTCCGCAGCTCGAGGACCTGCAACGCAGAGTGGAACGCTGCTTCCAGGCAGGCGCGCTTGCCACAGGTGCTGAGCTCGACATCAGCCTGGAGTCGCCGCCCTATTCTCATTTCGAGAGCGACGTACGCATGGCGTCGCTTTACCAGAGCAACGCCGAGCGCCTTGGCCGCCGTTTCGAGCCCACCACCACCAACATCTTCGGCGGATCGACGGACATGGCCAACGTATCCCTGGTGATCCCGACCATCCATCCCACCATCGCCCTCGACTGCGGTGAGGCAATCAACCATCAGCCGGAGTTCGCCGAATGGTGCGCCAAACCCACCGCAGACCGCGCAGTCCTCGACGGGGCGCTTGCGATGGCATGGACGGTCATCGACATCGCGATCCAAAACGAGGAACGGCGCAGACTGCTTGACGGAGTTCGGGCCATAGAGGCGCATGGGGGCGCGGCGGAAACGTGACGCTCAGGACGCGCGCCCCCTCAGGTGCCGCATCAGAGGTGAACGATGTCGGATGAAGCCGATGCCGTAGTCATCGGAGCCGGAATCAACGGAATGGTGGCCGCCGCCGAGTTGGCCGACGCCGGCTGGTCAGTAGTACTCCTGGACGCAAGTGAGCGGATTGGCGGGTTCGTAGCATCCGGCGAGATCACGCTACCTGGGTACGTTCACGACACGTTCTCGTCATGGCATCCGTTGTTCGTCGCGGGCGGCGGGTATGCAGAACTGAGCGCGGCGTTGCATGAACGCGGCTTGGAATACGCCAACACCAACGGTGCCGTCACCGCCTCGGTCTCGGAGCGCGGCACTATCGTGGCCGATCGGGATCCAGACCGGACGGCCGCGCGTTTTGCCCTGCCGAGCGACCAGGATGCATACCAGGTCATGCTCGCCGAACTGGACCGGCGCAAGGGCCTGATCTTCGGCGCGCTCGGCTCCGAGCTGCGACCGCGTGACATCGTCCGGCTTGTCGGCCGGGGGCTTCCTGCGCTAGGCGTCGGCGGGCTGGCAGAGCTGACTCGGAAC
>Ga0335073_10002254_pt1 | contig 26328 bp, 27 predicted proteins | sample Lox_Sample_22_FD_207093 | JGI IMG/M metagenome (GOLD analysis project Ga0335073, IMG submission 207093) | Soil microbial communities from Loxahatchee National Wildlife Refuge, Florida, United States - Lox_Sample_2.2 | ecosystem: Environmental > Terrestrial > Soil > Wetlands | place: USA...
GCTTGCGGGCCGCGACACCGGCAAGCCGTGCCAGCACAGCGTTCACAGCTGCGCCCCCCTTCCGGCACCAACCAAGGTCATTATCCCGAACGGGACCACGGCGTCTGTCAGCCGGCCAGGGCTAGTGCCGCACTCGCCAGCACGGTGCGGGGTTCAGCGGGGCCGCTGGTCCACCCCGCCACCGCCTTTGACCGGCCAGAACCCCCACCTGACCTGCCAGAAACCCCACCGCCCCCACCGCTCGCCGGGCCCCATACCCTGGCAGGGTATACGTTTCATGATCATGGGTCGCTGGTGGTCGAATACGGCCACTTTTGACCCGTGATCATGCTCCATGCCCGGTTTCCAGACGATGTTTCATGCCCCGATGTCCGGAATGTTCGCTTTATGCGCGTGCCTCTCGCGGTGCGCGGCGCGTCCGGCCGATGATCATGACCGCCCTCCCGCACGTGCCGTCCGCTAGGACCGGCGCCAATGTGCCAGGAATCTATTCGATTTACCAGGTCTCATCCTTGCCGAATAGTTATGGGCTGCGGCGGCTATTTCACGCCGCGGAACTGATGGGCCCGCCTGACTTGATCGAAGACCCGCCGTCACGGGAGCCACATGCGTCCCGTTATCACCAGGCCGGCCCGGTTCGCCGCGGAAACGGCCCACCATGGCACATCATGCTATTGAGCCTTGCAGCGATGTTTACGTCGAAGTAACGTACTCGCCAGTAGCGACGGGGGAGGAGCATACACCGTTCATGCGAGGGGCCTGATCGCAGGGCGCGGTCAGCGGATCACCGGAGGAGACTCACCATGATGACGTGGAAGTGGAAACGGACAAGCAGTGGCCTCATCGCTGGCGTTGCCGCGGCGCTCCTCGTCGGCGCCAGCGTGCTGCCGGCGCAAGCGGCGGCGGCCCCCACCTGGACGGTTAAGCCAGGCGGGAACGCTACGGCAAAGGCAGTGGGGAAGACGTTCCTGAAGGACACAAAGACTGGCACGCTGCTTACCTGCACTGCCTCCTCAGCCAAGATCAAGATCAAAAAGGGCAGCAAACTGTCCGGGAAAGCCATCGGCTCGATCACGTCCATCGGCTTCAGCGGCTGCACGGGCCCGCTGGGAATCAGCTTCACCGTTAAGAGCGCCCATCTGCCGTGGGCGCTGAACGCGGTCTCCTACAACAAGAAGACTGGCACCACGACCGGGACCATCTCCGGTGTCCACTCGACGCTGTCCGGGCCCGGCTGCTCGGCTGCCGTCGATGGCACCGGCGCCGCCAAGGACAACGGCATGGTGAAGGTGACCTACGTCAACAAGACGCACAAGCTGACCGTGCTCGCCACGGGCGGCAACCTGCACATCTACAACGTGTCCGGCTGCTTCGGACTGATCAACAGCGGCGACCCGTCCTCGTACACCGCGGTCAACGCCGTCAGCCCGGCGCAAACCATCACGAGCCCGTGACCGCTGGCGGGGGCCAGGCACCGCCGGGCCCCCCGCCGCTCCTCCCGGCAAGGAGACGCCATGCACAGGCTCCTTCGGTCGCGCGGCGCCCGCGCTGTGACCGTCCCCGCCGTCGTCGGCCTGGTGGCCGTCGCGGCGGTCGTCGCTACCCAGGCAGCCGCGTGGGCGGGCAGCACACTCACCGTTGCCTACCCGGTCCACGGGACCACCTACCTGAAGGCGCCGAGCACCGCCGCCAGCCTTGGGCCGGGCACGCTCCAAGCCACCCTGAACCTCAAGAACGGCGCCCTGACCGCCAGCTTGACCCTGCCGCCCGCGCAGGTTTCCTTCCGGGAATTCGGGCTGGTCCCGGTGAGCGCGACCACCGAGTTCATCCAGGCGGGCCCGACGACTGGGAAGGTCAACCTCAGCACCGGCGCCGTCACGTCGACGTCGAAGATCATCCTGAAGATCACCAGCTTGAGCGTGGCTGGCCTGCCACTGCCGGTCGGCGACTCGTGTGAGAGCGCCACCCCGGCCGTGATCACGGTGACCAGCCAGCCCGGCTTCAGCGTGGTCTCGGGCGGCGACCTGACTGGCACCTACGCGGTTCCGGCGTTTGCCCACTGCGGGCCCGCCGGGCTGCTGACATCATTGATCAACCAGTCGATCACGGGGCCGGGCAACACGATCACGCTCATTCTGGGCGCGGGCAAGACGGCCTGACCGTACCCAGGACACGGAGCATGACAGTGAGGGGACTGCGCGCACGCGCCGCTGCGTTGCTGGTGGTGGCCGGAACCGCCGCGATCATCGCGGCGGCTGGCTGCGGCGCGCCCGTGACCAGCCACCGCGCCGGCCCCGCGAGCCCGTCCGACGCCGGGACCGGCACGGCCGCCGCGCAGGTCCAGGACGCCACAGCGCACGGAAAAGCCAAACCCCACGCCCCCTGTCCCGCGCTGCCGAAAGGCGGCCTGAAGCTCAACCCGCGGTTCCCGCTGCCGCGGGTGCCCCACGGCGCCAAGGTCACCCATCCGCCCGCCGAGCTCGGCTGCGCGTACCTTGCGGGCTACTCCGACGTGCGGAAGCTGAACGGCGCGGCGCTGGTGGGGCCGGGCCTGGCCAACCTGGCGATCGGCGTCACGGTGGCGTACAACTTCGGCACCGGCTACTTCGCCGAGGAGACGGCCGCCGAACTGGACTACAAGCCCTGCCCTGGCTGCCGTATCGTGCACGGGCTGCCGCCCGCGCGAGCCACCTTCCTCGCGTTCGGCTTCATGCCGGTGTCGGCGACCCTGCAGCTCACCGAGATCGGCACGATCAACATCATCGGCGTGGGGACGACGTCGGCGCTGACATCCAACACGGCGTGGTCGCTGATGGCGTTGCGCATCTACGACGTCACCGTCAACGGGCAGCCGCTTGACGTGGGTCCCCACTGCCAGACGAGCAAGGCGGTGCTGGTCAAGCTCACCGGCATGGGTACCGGCTCGCAGCCTTACTCGGTGCAAGCCGGCGGCCCGCTGACCGGGCGGATCACCATTCCGTCGTTCACGGGCTGCGGGGTGACGGAAAACCTCGACCCGTTGTTCACCGGCACCGTGTCCGGGCCCGGTAACTACGCGGTGTTCACCCAGGGCGCTCTCTGCACCCTCATCGGCGATCTGGGCTGCCCGCCGCCGGTCCCCAAGCCGCGCCGCTGACCGGTGCCGGGACCGGAATGAACAAAGGATGGACGTGATGCACCAGGTGCGGCAGGATGTCCGCTACCGACGGCCCCAGGGGAGGCGGGATGGGGATTGAGGTGGTTGTCGAAGGGCTGACCAAGTCGTTCGGCCGCCACACGGTGTGGCGAGATGTCACGCTCACGTTGCCGGCTGGCGAGGTGAGCGTGCTGCTCGGCCCGTCGGGCACAGGCAAGACGGTGTTCCTGAAGTCGCTCGTAGGGCTGGTCAAGCCTGACGCGGGAAGCGTCGTGGTGAACGGCGTCGACACCGTGACAGCCCGGGAACGCCAGCTGTACCAGGCGCGCAAGCTCTTCGGCGTCATGTTCCAGGACGGCGCCTTGTTCGGCTCGCTGAACCTGTACGACAACATCGCCTTCCCGTTGCGCGAGCACACACGGATGACCGAGGCGCAGGTCCGCCAGATCGTGCTCACCAAGATGGAGATGGTCGGCCTTGGCGGGCAGGAGCACAAGTTCCCCGGGGAGATCTCCGGCGGGATGCGCAAGCGCGCCGGGCTGGCCCGGGCCCTGGTGCTCGACCCTCAGATCATCTTGTGCGACGAGCCAGACTCCGGCCTGGATCCGGTGCGCACCGCCTACCTCTCACAGTTGCTGATCGACCTCAACGCCGAGATCGACGCCACGATCCTGATCGTCACCCATGACATCCAGATCGCCCGGACCGTCCCCGACAACATCGGCATGCTGTACCGCGGCGGCCTGGTGATGTTCGGACCCCGGGAGGTGCTGCTGACCAGTGATGACCCGGTCATCACCCAGTTCGTGAACGGCCGCAGGATCGGCCCGATCGGCATGTCGGAGGAGAAGGACCAAGCCGACATAGCCGCGGAGGAGGCCATCAACGGCGGCCGGCCGAGCGCGCCGCAGCCGGCGCTGGCGCTCGTGCCGCAGCTCGAACCCAGCCCAGGGTTGCCGGAGCGGCAGGCAGCGCGGCGGCGCCGCGCGCGGATGCTGGACATGCTGCACACCCTGCCGCCGCCGGCCCGGGAAGCGATCACGCGCGACTTCGGCCCGCCAGAAGAACCAGGGAACCAGCCATGAGCAGCCAGGACGTGACGTTTCCCGGGTCCGGCGCGCTGCGCCAGACCGGGCGGCTCTTCATGCTGGCAGCCCAGGTGGTGCGCCTGACGTTCAAGCGGCCGTTCCAGCTGCGCGAGCTCATCGAGCAGTTCTGGTTCATCGCCAGCGTCACGATCCTGCCCTCGGCGCTGGTCTCCATCCCGTTCGGCGCGGTGATCGCGCTCCAGGTCGGCTCGCTGACCCAGCAGCTTGGCGCCGAGTCGTTCACCGGAGCGGCCAGCGTGCTCGCCGTGGTCCAGCAGGCGAGCCCGCTGATCGTGGCGCTGCTCATCGCGGGCGCGGGCGGCTCGGCGATCTGCGCCGACATCGGGGCCCGGACCATCCGCGAGGAGATGGACGCGATGGAGGTGATGGGCATCTCGCCGGTCCAGCGGCTGATCGTCCCGCGGGTGCTGGCCGCGATGGGCGTCGCGGTCCTGCTGAACGGGCTGGTGTCGGTCGTCGGCGTGCTTGGCGGCTATTTCTTCAACGTGATCGTGCAGCACGGCACGCCGGGGGCATACCTGTCCAGCTTCTCTTCCCTCGCCCAGCTCCCCGACCTGTACATCAGCGAGATCAAGGCGCTCATCTTCGGCTTCATCGCCGGCGTGATCGCCGCGCACCGCGGCCTGAACCCGCGCCCGGGTCCCAAGGGCGTCGGCGACGCGGTCAACCAGTCCGTGGTCATCTCGTTCCTGCTGCTGTTCTTCGTCAACCTCGTCCTTACCGCGATCTACCTGCGGATCGTTCCCCCGAAGGGCTCCTGAGCCATGCACACGGCGACAAAAGAACGCGAAGGCTCGCGGGACCGGTGGCCGGCGCGCGCCGCCGCGCGCGTGGACAGCTGGCTGTCGTGGCTGGACCTGCTGGGCGAGCAGCTGCTGTTCTACGTCCGCGCGCTGGCATGGACGCCGCGGGCGATCCGGCGGTACTGGCGCGAAGTGCTGCGGCTGCTGTCGGAGGTCACCTTCGGCAGTGGCGCGCTCGCCCTGATCGGCGGGACGGTCGGCGTGATGATCGGCATGACGCTGTTCACCGGCACCGTCGTGGGCCTGCAGGGGTACGCGGCGCTGAACCAGATCGGCGCGGCCGCGCTCACCGGCTTCGTATCGGCCTACTTCAACACCCGTGAGATCGCCCCGCTGGTCGCGGGGCTCGCGCTGTCCGCCACCGTCGGGGCCGGCTTCACCGCGCAGCTTGGCTCCATGCGCATCAACGAGGAAGTCGACGCGCTGGAAGGCATGGGCGTGCCGAGCCTGCCGTACCTCGTGACCACCCGCATCATCGCCGGCGTGATCGCGATCATCCCGCTGTACGCCCTCGGCCTCGTGAGCTCCTACTTCTCCTCCCGCCTGGTCACCGTCGTGTTCAACGGCCAGTCGGCGGGCACCTATGACCACTACTTCGGGCTGTTCCTGTCGCCCGTCGACGTGCTCTGGTCGTTCCTGAAGGTGCTGATCTTCAGCGTGGTCGTGATCCTGGTGCACTGCTTTTACGGCTACCGGGCCAGCGGCGGCCCCGCGGGCGTCGGCGTCGCGGTCGGCCGGGCCGTCCGCACCGCGATCGTGATGATCAACATCATCGACTTCTTCATGAGCCTGGCGATCTGGGGGGCGACCACCACGGTGCGGGTGGCCGGATGAACTCCCCTGCGCGCCCCAGGCGCGCCAACCGGGCCACGCGCGCCAAGCTCACCCGCCGGGGCGCCGGGGCACTGTTCCTGCTTGTGCTCGTATTGCTCGCCTGGCTGTCGGTCGCGGTGTACCAGAAGCGGTTCACCCCGGTGGCCATGGTGACCCTGTACACGAGCAGCGCGGGCAACGAGATGAACCCCGGCGCCCAGGTCATGGTCCGCGGCGTCCAGGTCGGCGAGGTGCGGCAGATCACCGCGAACGGCAGCGGCGCCCGGCTGGAACTCGCGATCGATCCGCACGTCATAACGCAGTTGCCCGCGAACACCTCCGCCGAGATGCTGCCCACCACCTTGTTCGGCGAGCGGTACGTGGACCTGATCCTCCCGGCCAACCCCAGCCAGAACACGCTGGCCAACGGCAGCGTGATCTCCCAGGACCGCTCTGGCGACGCGCTGGAGCTGGAACGGGTGCTGAACAACCTGCTCCCGCTGCTCAACGCCACCGATCCGCAGAAGCTGTCGGTCGTCTTGACCGCGCTCGGACAGGGCCTGCAAGGTCGCGGCGCCGACCTGCGCCAGACCCTGATCACGCTCAACTCCTACCTGGGGCAGCTCAACCCGCAGCTGCCGGCCCTGGACACCGACATCACGGAGCTGGCCGGGCTGGCCAGGACCTACAACCAGGCGGCCCCCGGCATCTTGTCCGCGCTGAACGACTTCGCCGCCACCAGCCAGGTCATCGCGAGCCAGGCCGCCAACGTCGCCGCGCTGTTCACCAACCTGACTACCGCGGCCACCGACCTGCACAACTTCCTTGCCGCCAACCAGCAGAACATCATCGCCCTGACCGCGGACTCCCCGGCCACGCTCGCCATCCTGGCCAGGTACGCCCCCGAGTTCCCGTGCACGCTGCAGGACCTGGTCAGCTTCGAGCCGGCCGTGAACAAGGTCCTCGGGCAGGGCACCGGCGAGCCTGGCCTGCACGTCACCGTGACAGTGGTGCCGTCGCTCGGCCGGTACGTGCCCGGCCGGGACACACCGGTGTACGGGGACAACACCGGGCCGCACTGCTACCCGGTGCCGTTCCCCGGCATCACGCTGCACGACGGCACGTCCGCGCAGGGAACTCCCGCGCCGGCGCCGGGAACGGCCGCGTCCGCGCCCGCGACCGCTGGCACGACGCAGGCCACCACCGTCGCCGCCAGCACAGGGCCGGGCGGCGCACCGCAGGACAGCGAGCTGATCAGGGAGGTCGCGGCGCTGGCGCTCGGCCGTCCCACGACCGCCATCCCCGCGTGGAGCAGCCTTCTGCTCGGGCCGCTGCTGCGTGGCGCCACCGTGGACCTGAAATGAGCGCGGCGTGAACCGGGCATCCATCGCAGGACCGCTGATCAAATCGGTCATCTTCGTCGTGGTCACCGCCACCTTGACCGCGCTGCTCGGGATCAGCATCGCCCACACAGGGGTTTCAGGGACCACCGGCTACCAGGCCGTGTTCACCGACGTCACCGGCCTGACCGTGGGCGATGACGTGGACATCGCCGGGGTGCGCGTGGGGGACGTCACGTCGATCGGCGTCTACCACAGGAACCTGGCCCTGGTCGGGTTCGCGATGCAAAGGGGCCGCGAACTGCCCGCCTCGGTGACCGCCACGATCAGGTACCTCAACCTCGTCGGCCAGCGCTACATCGAACTGGGCCAGGGCACGGGGCCGCCTGGCGCGACCCTGCGGCCCGGCCAGACCATACCGCTCGCCCAGACCACGCCCGCGCTGGACCTGACGGCCTTGTTCAACGGCTTCCAGCCGCTCTTCCAGGCCCTCTCGCCAGGCGACGTCAACCAGCTGGCCAGCGAAATCATCCAGGTGTTCCAGGGCGAGAGCCCGGACATCGGCGCCCTGGTCCTCACCATCGGGTCGCTGACCACCGCCCTGGCGACCAAGGACCAGGTCATCGACGACGTGATCGGCAACCTCAACTCGGTGCTGCGGACGATCACCTCGCGCGGCAACGCGCTCGCCGGGCTCATCACCACCCTGCAGCAGCTGGTCTCGGGCCTGGCGGCCGACCGGCAGTCGATCGGCAGCTCGATCGCCGCCATCTCCAGCCTGAACAGCGCCACCGCCGGACTGCTCCAAGTTGGCCGCGCCCCGCTGAGCGAGGACATCACCCAGCTCGGCCGGCTGGCCGGGAACCTGGCGGACAACTCCAGCGTGGTCAACACCTTCCTGCAGAACCTGCCGCTCAAGATGGCCGACATCACCCGGCTCGCCTCGTACGGGTCCTGGCTCAACTCCTACCTGTGCGCGGCGACGGTGACCGGGGTGCGCAGCGCGACCGGCGGCCCAGGCCCGACCGGCGTCCCTGTCACGGCGGAGAGGTGCACGTCATGAAGCCACTGACCCGCAAGCCACTGACCCGCAAGCCACTGGCCCGCAAGCCGCTCAGCCAGCGCAGCCCGATCTGGTTCGCGTTCGCGGGGCTTGCCCTCCTCGCCGCGGTCGCCACGCTCACGTACTTCTCAGGAGACCTGCCGTTCATCGGCGGCGGCACCACCTACACCGCCTATTTCGCCGAGGCGGGCGGCCTGCAGCCAGGCAACGAGGTGCGCATCGCCGGCGTCGTCGTCGGCCACGTCACCGGGGTCTCACTGGACGGCGCCAAGGTGGCGGTGACGTTCCAGGAGAAAGGCGCCTGGCTGGGGAACGCCACCACCGCCGCGATCAAGATCAAGACCCTGCTCGGCGACAAGTACCTGGCGCTCGACCCGCTGGGCACCGGCCCGCTGAACCCCGCCCAGCCGATACCGCTGCGCCGGACCACGTCGCCGTACGACGTGCAGCAGGCGTTCAGCGACGTCGGCCAGCAACTCGGCCAGATCGACACCGCGCAGCTTGCCCGCAGCCTCCAGGTGCTGTCAGACGCCTTCGCGTCCACCCCGCCCTACGTGCGCCAGGCCCTGAGCGGGCTGGCCAGCCTGTCGTCCTCGGTCGCGTCGCAGCAGGCCCAGGTGACCAGCGTGCTGGCGGGCACCAAGACGGTGACAGGGACGCTCGCCAAGGAGGACGCGAGGTTCCAGGCGCTGCTCGGCGACGGGAACCTGCTCCTCGCGGAGTTGCAGCAGCGGGAGGCGGCCATCACCTCGCTGCTTGACTCCACGCAGGCCCTGGCCGCCCAGCTCTCCGGCCTTGTCGCCGACGACCAGGCCAAGCTCCACCCGGCACTGCAGGCACTGGACCAGGTCACCGGCATCCTCAAGCAGAACCAGGCCAACCTGGCCCAGGCGATCGCGCTGGCCGGCCCGTACTACCGGCTGCTCGGGAACACCCTGGGCAACGGCCGCTGGCTCGACGTCTACCTGTGCGGCCTCATCCCCAGCTCGGACCTACCGCCGGGCACCGGCCCCGCCTCCGGCTGCCAGCCACCGAAAGGCTGAGGTGTCACCACGATGAGCGATCAGAAGAAAGGCGCGCGGGCTACCCTCGACAGCCTCCTGAAAGCCGGCCAGGAACGCGCGGCGCGGCCCATCGGCGTCGTCAAGACCGTGCCGCGATCCCTGCGGCAAACGCTCCTGGGCTCCCGGCGAAGGCGGATAATCACCGGCGCGGGTGCCGTCGTCGTGGCAGCCGGGCTGATCGCCGGCGGTGCGGCACTGTACCAGGCCAGCCACCAGGGCACGCGGATCACCGCCTACTTCAGCGAGTCGATCGGCGTCTACCCCGGCTCGGACGTGCGGATACTCGGGGTAAGGGTCGGCACGGTCGACGCGGTGCAGCCTGTCGGCACAGAGGTTAAGGTCACCCTCACGGTTGACAGCGGCGTCCCGCTGCCCGCCGCCGTCCGGGCGGCCGTGGTAGCCCCTAGCGTGGTCTCCGACCGCTACATCCAGCTCACCCCGGCCTACACGGGCGGACCAAAGCTCGCCAGCGGCGCGGTCATCCCCGTCACCCGCACCGCGGTCCCGGTCGAGGTCGACCAGATCTACGCCAGCCTGAACCAGCTCGCCGCCGCGCTCGGCCCTCAGGGCGCCAACAAGAACGGCGCCCTCAGCAACCTGATCACCACCGGCGAGGCCAACCTGGCGGGCAACGGCGGCTACCTCAACAGCATGCTGACGCAGTACAGCGGACTGTCCACGACCCTGGGCGGCTCCGCCAGCGACATCGCGGCGACCCTCAGCAGCCTGCAGCAGTTCACCAGCATGCTGAAGAGCAACGACGACCAGGTACGCCAGGCCGAGCAGCAGCTCGCCCAGGTGACCGGCTATCTCTCCGGCGAAAGGCAGCAGCTCTCGGCGGCCATCACCACGCTGGCCACCGCGCTGAGCGAGGTGCAGCAGTTCATCGCCAGCAACAGGAGCCTGCTCACCTCCAACGTGAACAAGCTGGCGTCCATCACAAGCATTCTGTCCAGCGAGCGGGCGTCGCTCGCCGAGGCCCTTGACACCGCCCCGCTCGCGGCGGACAACCTCCTCAACGCCTACGACTCGACCACGAAGACCCTGGACGGCCGCGCCGACCTCAACGAGTTCACCGCGGCGCAGTCCGGCGCCCCGGCCGGGACGGTCGCCGTGCTCACCACCGACAGCGCCGACAGCGCCGCGACCGCCGGCCTGCCGCCCCTGCCCCTGCCGACGGTGGGGACCGAGTACGTCACGCCGCAGGCCCTGCAAGCTGCGGCCGGGACAACCGGCGCGTGCGGGAGCCGGTGCTGATGCGACCCCGGGCGATAGCGGCGATAGCGGCGATAGCCGCGCTGGCACTGACCGCGGCGACCGGCTGCGGTTCCATCTGGAACAACGGCATCTACAGCATCCCGCTGCCAGGCGGCGCCAACCTGGGCAGCCACCCGTACCAGGTCACCGCCCGGTTCGCCGACGTCCTCGACCTGGTGCCGCAGTCGGCGGTCAAGGTGAACGACGTCGCCGTCGGCCGGGTGACCAGCATCGGCCTGCCGCAGGGGTCCTGGACGGCGAGCGTCACCATGCTCATCAACGGTGACGTCACGCTGCCGGCCAACGCCATCGCCCAGGTGGAGCAGTCCAGCCTGCTCGGCGAGCAGTACATCGCCCTGTCCGCGCCCCCAGGCATCCCCGGCACCGGCAGGCTGGCGAACGGCGCGGTCATACCGGTGTACCGCACCACCACCAACGTCACCGTCGAGGAGGTGCTTGGCGCGCTGTCGCTGCTGCTCAACGGGGGCGGCATCGACCAGCTGCACACGATCACCTCCCAGCTCGCCGTCGCCCTCAACCAGGACGCGCCGCAGGTCCGCCAGCTGCTCGTCCGGCTGCGCGCGCTGCTGGCCAACCTCAACACCCACCGCGGCGACATCATGACCGCGCTCGACGGGCTGAACGCGCTCTCAGCGACCCTGGCCGCGCGCGACCAGCAGATCGGCAACGTCCTCGATAACCTCGGGCCCGGGCTGCAGGTGCTGGCCGACGAGCACGCCCAGCTGGTCGCCATGCTGAACGCGCTGCACGCGCTGTCCGGGGTGGCGGTCGCGACCATCAACGCCAGCCAGGCCGACCTGGTCACCGACCTGAAGCTGCTGGCGCCGACGCTCACCCAGCTCGCCAACGCTGGGCAGTCGCTGCCCCTGGCGCTCCAGGTGCTGCTCACCTACCCGTTCACCGATCAGGTGCTGAACGACGTGAAAGGCGACTACCTCAACATCTACCTCAAGGTGGCGGCGGCCAAGGGCACAGTGGTCATCCCGCCCGTGGAGCCGGCCAAACCCGCGCCCACGGGGACCAAGGCGAAGGGCGAGCACTGATGCTGACCACGGCGACCAGACTCAAGCTGGCAGTGTTCGCGCTGCTCAGCATCCTGGTGGTGGGTTACACCGGCATCCACTACGCCAGGCTCGGCTCTTCCGTCGGCCTGTCTGGCTACTACGTCGTCCGCATGGACCTCGCGCAGGCCGGCGGGATCTTCCCCAACGCCGACGTCACATATCGCGGAGTCTCCGTGGGCCGCGTGGGCGCCCTGCGGCTCACGCGGACCGGCGTCGAAGCGGACCTGGACATCAGCGACTCCGCCCCGCCGATCCCGGCTCATCTGCAGGCCGCGGTGGCGGACCTGTCCGCGGTCGGCGAGCAGTACGTGGACCTGCGCCCGGACACCGCCTCCGGCCCCTTCCTGGCCGCGGGCAGCGTGATCCCGCAGCGGGACACTCAGCTGCCGCTGCCCGTGACAACCCTGCTGACGAGCGTTAACACCCTCGCCGTGTCGCTGCCGCTCGGCACGCTCCGCAGCCTGCTGAACGAGCTGGCGACCGGCCTGCAGGGACAGGGTGCCAACCTGGCGGGGATACTTGACGGCAACCACGCGCTTGTCCAGGCGTTCAACGAGACCGCTCCCCAGACGATCACGCTGCTCACCAACGGCAAGACGGTGCTTGCCACCCAGATCGCCGAGTCCGGAGCGCTGAACCAGTTCGCCGCCAGCGCGGCGGCGCTCGCCAGCCAGCTGAAGGAAGACGACCCGGACCTGAGCCGGCTCATCACCGCCGGCCCGCAGGTCGGGGCGCAGGTGGCCGGCCTGCTGGCCAACACCAATCCCGGCCTGGCGGTGCTGATCGCCAACCTGCTGACGACCTCGGAGGTTACGCTCACAAGGGGCCAGGCACTGGAGGAGCTGCTGTCGGCGCTGCCGGCCGACATCGCGGCCGGGTCCACGGTCATCACGAGCAAGGGGGCGAACTTCGGGATGGCGCTCACCTTCTTCAACCCGCTCCCCTGCACGCAGGGGTACGGCGGCACGGTGTACCGCAACGGCCTGGACACGTCCCCGGCGCCGCCGCTCAACACCTCCGCCAGCTGCACCCTGCCGGCCAGCAGCGGCGTGGAAGTCCGCGGCTCCGCGCACGCGCCAAACGGGGGCGGCGTGCCGCCAGCGGCGCAGCCGGGGCTAGCGCAGCTCCTAGGGGTGACCCCCGTGAAAGGCGAGCCGTGACGAAAAACCCGCTGCGAGCCGCCCGCCGGATCTCCAAAGACCCGCTGCTGGCCGTCGCCACCGCCCTCGCCGTCGTCGCCGCGGTCTTCGCCGCCTGGTCGGGCTGGTCCTGGCACAGCGCGGCCCAAGGCGGAACCGGGGCCCTGGCCCAGACCCGCGACCAGGTGCTGCAGGCGGGCGAGCAGGAGGTGCAGAACCTGAGCACGCTCGACTACCGGCACGTCAGCCAGGGGCTGGCCCTGTGGGAGCAGTCGTCCGCCGGGGCGCTGCACGCGCAGATCGTCTCCGGCCATGCCCAGTTCGCGGAGCAAGTCGGGCAGGCCAAGACGATCACGACCGCGAAGGTCCTCGACGCGGCGCTTGTCACGCTCGACGTCCAGGCGGGCACCGCGAGCATCATCGCCGCCGTCCAGCTCGTCGTCACCCCGCCGCAGGGAGCAGCGGTCAGCAAGCAGACCCGGCTCGAAGGCCAGCTCACCCGGACGCCCTCGGGGTGGAAGCTCAGCGCGCTCGGCCAGGTCCCGGTCGGCAGCGCCACCCCCGCACCGAGCAAGCCCGCCGGCTAAAGGAAAACCCGATGGATGCTGAAGAAATCACCACGGCCGACGACGCCGAGCAGACGCCAGTCCCCGCGACCAGCCGTCGCCTCCCGCTCGCGGCGCTGATACTCGGCGCGGTCACCGTCATCCTCGGCGGCTTCGGAATCTGGGCCACGGCGCACGCAAGCAGCCTGCGCGCGCAGTCCGCGCAGCAGAACACCGCCCTCACCGATCCGGGCGCCACCACCGCGGTCCGCACCCAGATCGACGCGGCCGTGCAGACGATCTTCTCCTACAGCTACGCCAACACGGGGGCGACAAGCAGGGCCGCCCAGCAGCTCCTGACCGGCCCGGCGATCAGGCAGTACAACAGCCTGTTCGCGCTCGTGCGCCAGCAGGCGCCGGCGCAAAAGCTCGTGGTCACGACCACCGTGACGAACAGCGGAGTGGAGCTGCTGACCGGCGGCCAGGCACGCGTGCTCGTCTTCGTCAACCAGCAGGACACGCGCGCCGGCACCAGCCAGGCAAGCTACGGCGGCGCGATGCTTGCGGTCACCGCCGTCTACCAGTCGGGCCGCTGGAAGATCGAGAACATCGACACGTTCACCTGACCCCGTAGCAGGCGCCAGGGTTCGTTCGGGATCAACATCTTTATTCCGAACGTTCCCGGCCGGCTCTCAGGGCGGAGGAGCAAGTCCCCGGCCGAGCAGTTCGAGCACGTCGTCGAGCACGTCCTCGGGAACCTGCCCGCCTGCGGTCCAGTCGGCCCAGCGCATGCCGACGAAGTTGCCGATGCCCGTGTAGGCGTACGCGACGACCTCGGGGTCATAGCGGGCGTCGACCTCCCCGGCGAGCTGCGCCGCGCGCACGCCGCGCGCGTAGCCGCGGGCCAGGTGCTCGTAGTACTCGCGGAACAGGCCGGGCGCGACGAACTCCGACTCACGCACGATCCGGTCCATCCACGGGCGCTTCGACATCATCTCGAAGTAGACGCGGAAGCATTCGCGCTCGCGCGTGCGCTGGCCGCCGTCCGCCTTTTCCATGGCGGCCTTCATGGCCGCCCGCAAGTCCGCGTTGATCGCCCGGACGACAGCGGCGAAGATCTCCGCCTTGGACCCGTAGTAGGCGTAGAAGCTGCCGGTCGCCATCCCGGCGCGGGCGCAGATGTCCGCGACTGCCGTGCGGCTGTAGCTGCGCTCGCCGAATAGTTCCTCGGCGGCCGCCAGCAAACGCTCCGCTGGCGGCCGCTCGTCGGTTGTCATGCGGTATCCATCACCAGGTCAGGCCGCGGGGATTCCGCTCTCCGGTGCCTGCTGCTCGGTGCCGGTGTAGGTCGTGACCGCGCCGGTCGGGGTGGTGTCCGTCGTGTAGACCGGCCCCTGCTGGACCAGGACGCCGTTGTTGATGATGCCCATGTAGGCGCCGGTGATCCCGTCGTGGTCGGTCGAGGAGTAGGCGTACGGGGCGACCGCGGGTCCCTGCGGAAGCCCGGCGTTGATCGCCGCCACCAGGTCGGCCCTCGTCGGGTTCCGGCCGGCCTTGAGCATCGCCTGCACGAAGGTGTACGCGACTGCCTCGCCGTAGAGCACGTTGCCGTCGAACGGGGCCTTCGCGTCGTAGGTGTCGTGCACCTTCTTGAACAGCGCGATCCAGCTGTTGCCCGTCTCGCCAAGCGTCGGCAGGTAACCGTCGGTGATGATGCCCGCCGTGAGCTGGTTGCCGTTGACGGTCGCGCCGCCCTGCTTCGCGAACGCCTCGAGCAGCCCGGACAGGGTGATCGGGTCGGACCCGACGTCGCTGACCACGAGCGTCGGGTTGAAGCCGAGCTTCAGGCTGTTCAGCTTCAGCAGCGCGGTGAACGCCGGGATGGAGAACGCGACGACGACCTGGGCGCCGGCCGCGTGCAGCGCGGCGACCGCCGGCCCGATGTTGACGTTGGTGGGCACGTAGGTCTGCCTGCTGACCACGTCCGCCTTCGGGATCTCGTAGTCCAGGCCCTTGACGCCGTCCATGCCGAACTCGTCGTCCTGGTAGAAGTAGCCGATCTTCTTGCCGGCGAAGTGCTTGGCGATGTAGGCCCCGAGGATCTTCCCCTCGCGGATGTAGTCGAGCTGCCAGCCGAACGTCTCGGGGTCTGTCGACGGCGCGTCCCAGCAGTCGCACCCGGACGCGACGAACACGTCAGGGACCTTCTGCGCGTTGAGGAAGCTCTCCACCGCCAGGTGGGTCGGGGTGCCGAGGCCGTTGAAGATCGCGTACACGTTGTCCTGCAGGACCAGCTGGCGGACGACCGTGGCGGTCTGCGTCGGGTTGTAGGCGTCGTCGAGGTACTTGTAGACGATCTTGCGGCCGTAGATGCCGCCGTTCGCGTTGACGTACTGGAAGTACGCGTTCGCCGCGGGCGCGATCTCGCTATAGCCGGGCGCGGCGGGCCCGGTGAGCGGCTGGTGGCTGCCGATGGTGATCGTGGTCGCCGTGATGCCGGGCGCGGACGCGGTCAGGGCCGCGGCCGAGCTGCTGCTCGTGGCGGGGGTAGCGCTCGAGCTGGTGCCCGTGCCCGTGTTCGTCGAGCTGGAGCTAGAGCTGGAACTGGAACTAGAGCTGCACGCGGCAACAGCGAGCGCGGCCGTCGCCACGACGGCGATGGCTGGCACGCGAAGCCGTCTGTATCTCTTCATTGAGTGCCTTCTTTCTCGTGGGTTTTAGGCAAAGGCTCTTGTGTCCAGGTGCTGCGGGCAGTCCCTATTCCGACGAGGCGGAGCAGCCACAGCACTCCGCCCTGGATCCCCTGGGGGAAGATGAGCATGACGAGGATGAGGACTACGCCGTAGGCCGCGACGGGGATATTGGACGCGACGGTGGTCGACAGGCCGTGGCTGGTGGCGACGTCGGTGGCATAGGTCGGCACGAGGACGATCACGAGGCTGCCCCAGATCGCGCCGAGCAGGGTGCCGAGGCCGCCGATCACCGCGCCGGTCAGCAGCGCGATGGAGAGCGTGATCGTGAAGGCGCCCGGCGCGACCAGTTCGGTGATGATGGCGAGCAGCGCTCCCGCCATGCCGGCGCAGGTGGCGCTCACCACGAAGGCGAGAACGCGGGCACGCGCCACATTCACCCCGGCCAGCGCGGCGGCGACCTCATTGTCACGCACCGCGCGCCAGCTACGGCCCACACGACTGCGGCCAAGGTTCGCGAGCAGCACCAGGGTGACCAGCGCCACCGCCGAGCAGACCCACGCCTGCCACCTGGTCAGCGGGAAGTTCTGGCCGAGAAAGCCCGGCGTGGTGTACACGACGTTCAGGCCCTGGTCCCCGCCGAACACCCCCGGATAGACGTACGCCAGTGACGGCAGCGCCACGCCCAGCATGAGCGTCGCGCCGGCCAGGTACGGGCCGTGCAGCCTGGCCGCGGCGACTCCCACGATCGCGCCGGCGGCGGCGGTGACCAGGGCGGACACCACGAGAACGGGGGCGAAGGGCCAGGACAAGTGCAGCAGCAGCAGCGCGGTCGTGTACGCGCCGATGGCCATGAACGCGCCGTTTCCTAGCGAGATCTGGCCGCTCAGCCCCGTCAGGACCGTCAGCCCGGCGATCGCCGTCACGTAGACGGCGATCTCGGCGATCTGGTAGTCCCTGAAGGTGTTCAGCTTGATCGACAGGATCACGATGAGCGCGGCCGCCAGCAGGGCGGCGCCGAGGATGCGCGACATGGATCGCATGGTCATACCCGCCGCACCGTAGTGGTTGAGAAGATGCCGGCCGGCCGGATGAGCAGGACCAGGACCAGCATCCCGAGGGCGATCAGCGCGGTCACCTGGGCGCCGAGGTAACCGCCCGCGATGTTGAGCACGACACCGAGCAGCAGCCCGCCGATGACCGCGCCCGCGGGGCTGTCGAGGCCGCCGATCACCGCCGCGGTGAAGCCGAACACGAAGATGCTGTCCATGCTGTTGGGGTAGAGGAACGTCGACGGCGAGACCAGCACCCCCGCGAGGGCTCCGAGCAGGCCCGCCAGCGCCCACCCGACGGTGATCACCCGCGCCACCCGGATGCCCGACAGCCGCGCGACGGTTGCGTTGAACGCCGCGGCCCGCATGCGCAGGCCGGCGCTCGTGTACCTGAACCCGACCGCTAGCACCAGCGTGACGACGAGCACCGCCGCCGCGACGAACACGTCGAAGCGCGAGACGCCAAGGTACGTCGAGCCGACATGCAGCCCGGCGTCGGAGAACGCCGTGGGGAAGGACCGGAACTGCCCGCCGTAGAAAATGCCGGCCAGGCCCTCGAACAGGACGAGCAGCCCGATCGTGATAATCACGGAGTTGAGCTCCGGCCTGCCCAGGGTTGGCCGGATGACGGCGAGCTCTGTCACGGCGCCAAGCGCGATTCCGGCCGCCAGCGCGACCACGAATCCCGTCCAGTAGGAGCCCGTCTTATAGATCACCTCGAGCGCGATGAAGGTCGTGAACATCGCCATCCCGCCCTGCGCGAAGTTCAGCAGCCGGGTGCCCCGCCAGATCAGCACCAAAGACAGCGCTATCGCGGCGTAGATCATCCCGAAGCTGATCCCGCCGAGCGTGAACTGAAGGAACTCGACCACCCAGCTCCTCTCCTTCCTTCCTGTCGGCGAAGACCAGCCGGCCTGTTGGCGAAGCCGGCTTCTAGAACCCGAGGTAGTGATGGCGGAGGGCGACGTCGGCGGCGAGCGCCTTGGCGTCGGCCGCCGCGACGACGCGGCCGAGGTTGAGCACCACGCCGTGGTCGGCGATCGCGAGCGCGGCACGCGCGTTCTGCTCCACGAGCACGATCGTGATGCCGCTTTCCCTGCTAAGACGCACCACCATGTCCATGACCTGCGTCATGATCCTCGGCGCGAGGCCGAGCGACGGCTCGTCGAGCAGCAGCACGCGCGGTCGTGCCACCAGGGCGCGCGCGATCACCAGCATCTGACGCTCGCCCCCGGACAAGGTGCCCGCCAGCTTGCGGCGGCGGTCGGCCAGCACGCCGAAGCGGTCGTACGCCTGCGCGAGCGCGGTGGCCTTGTCTGCCCGGCGCGGGGCCATTCCTGGCCAGGACATCGTTCCGAGGCGCAGGTTTTCCTCCACGGTCAGCTCGGCGATGACACCCTGTCCCTCGGGCACGTGCGCGACGCCGGCCCTGGCCATGTCCTCCGGGCTGCGCCCCGCCCGGTCCGCGCCGTCCACGAGGATCCGCCCGCTGCGCGGTCGCACCATGCCGCTGATCGTCCGCAGCAGCGTGGTCTTGCCGGCGCCGTTGGCGCCGAGCACCGCGGTGATGCTGGCCGCGCCCGCCGTGATCGTGACGTTGTTCAGCGCCCGGACCTCGCCGTATCCCGCTACGAGGTCCTCGACCGCGAGCGACGCGGCTGAGCTACTCATTGTCGGATCCGCTCGCGCCCAAGTACGCGGCCGCCACCGCGGGATCGGCCTGTATCTGCTGCGGCGACCCGTGGGAGATCACCTTCCCGAAATCCAGGACGACGAGCGAGTCGCAGACGGACATCATCAGGTCCATGTGATGCTCCACGATGACGAGGGACATCTGCCCGGAGAGTTCGCGTATGAGACCGCCGAGCTCTTGAAGCTCGCCCTCGGACAGGCCGCTGGCGGGCTCGTCGAGCAGGAGGAGCTTCGGCTGTGCGGCGAGTGCCCGCGCCAGCGCGACGCGCTTGCGCATGCCATAGGACAGTTGGCCCGGCCAGGCGTCTGCCGCCTGCACCGCGCCTACCCGCGTCAGCGCCTCGAGCGCCTCCTGCCGCAGCTTGCGCTCGTCCCGGTCGGAGCGAGGCAGCCCGAACAGCCCCGACAGGAATCCCGCCGTGGACCGGCAGTTCGCGCCGGCCATGACGTTCTCGACGGCGGTCAGCCGCTCGAACAGGCCCACCCCCTGCAGCGTCCTGGCGATGCCAAGTCCCGCGAGCTGGTGCGGGCGCAGGTGCTCGTAAAGCTGGTCGTCGATGAAGACCTGGCCCTCGTTGGGCCGGATGAAGCCGCACAAGACGTTCAGCAGGGTCGTCTTGCCCGCACCGTTCGGGCCGATGACGCCGACAACCTGGCCAGGCCCGACCGCCAGCGACACGCCGTTGAGGGCGGTCAGGCCGCCGAAGCGCACACTGACACCGCGTACATCAAGTACTGAACTGTGCTTCATCACACAAGTTCCAGCTTCGCTAGGCAGGACTTCCTAACTATGAACCCTCATTCAGGCATAGCCGTGAGGATTCGGCAAGCCTGCCTGCGGCAGTTGTTGCTCTTTCGTGGCACAACCGCAACGGAGTGCTAGACCCCGCCGCGCAGCGTCACGCCGCCGTCGAGGACCAGGATCTGGCCGGTGATCCAGGCCGCCTCGTCGGAGAGCAGGAACGCGACCGCGCCTGCGATGTCCTGCGGCACGCCGAGGCGTCCCAGCGGGTAGGCGGCGGCGACCTCCTCTTCGCGTCCCTCGTACAGGGCGGTGGCGAACCTGGTCTTCACCACGGCGGGAGCGACGGCGTTGACCCGGATGCGGGGGCCGAGTTCGGCGGCGAGCTCAGTCGTCAGCCGGATCAGGGCGGCCTTGCTGACGCCGTACATGCCGATGCCGGGGGAGGGACGCAGGCCGGCGACGGACGAGACGTTGACGATCGAGCCCCCGTGCTCGCCCATCCACGCGTCCCGCGCCCGCCGGGTCCAGGCCAGCGGGGCGAGCAGGTTGACCGCCAGGATCTTGGCGGCGGCGCCTGGGTCGGTGTCGACCATCGGCCCGAAGACGGGGTTGATGCCGGTGTTGTTGACCAGCATGTCCACGCGGCCGAACGCCTCCAGGGTGCGCGTGATCGCCGCGGCCTGGTGCTCGCCGTCGTCGGACTTGCCGGGCACCGCGATGGCGACGTCATAGCCGCCAAGCTCCGCCACGGCCGCGGCAAGTGGCTCGGGATTGCGGGCGGTGACGCACACCTTCGCGCCGCGGCGCACGAGTTCGGCGGCGATCGCGAGGCCGATGCCGCGGCTGGCGCCTGTGACGATCGCGACCTGGCCGTTCATTGAATTCGTCATCGTGCCGTCCGGTACTTGCCGAGCTCGCGGCGGGCGAGCGACCGTTTGTGCACCTCGTCAGGTCCGTCGGCGAAGCGCAGCGTCCGCATCTGGGCCCACATCTGGGCGAGCGGGAAGTCCTGCGACAGTCCGCCCGCGCCGTGCGCCTGGATCGCCTTGTCCAGGATCCACTCCACGGTCGCGGGCGTGGCGATCTTGATCGCCTGGATCTCGGTGTGCGCGCCGCGGTTCCCGACGGTGTCCATGAGCCACGCGGTCTTGAGCACGAGCAGGCGCAGCTGCTCGACCCGCACCCGGGACTCGGCGATCCAGTCCTGGACCACGCCCTGCTCGGCGATGGGCTTGCCGAAGGCGGTGCGGCTCAGCGTGCGCTGGCACATCATCTCGATGGCGCGCTCGGCGAGCCCGATCGACCGCATGCAGTGGTGGATGCGGCCCGGGCCAAGACGCGCCTGCGCGATGGCGAACCCCGCGCCCTCCTCGGCGATGATGTTCGCGGCCGGCACCCGGGCGTTGTCGAAGATGACCTCGGCATGCCCGCCGTGCGAGCCGTCGGTGTAGCCGAACACCGTCATGCCGCGCGTGATGTGGACGCCCGGGGTGTTACGCGGCACGAGGATCTGGCTGTGCTGGCGGTTCGGCTCGGCGTCGGTGTCGGTCTTGCCCATCACGATGAAGATGCGGCAGTTCGGGTTCATCGCCCCTGAGATGTACCACTTGCGGCCGTGGATGACGTAGCTATCGCCGTCGCGGGTGATGGACGTGGCGATGTTGCGCGCGTCCGAGGACGCCACGTCGGGTTCGGTCATCGCGAACGCCGAGCGGATCTCCCCGTCGAGCAGGGGCCGCAACCACCGCTCGCGCTGGTCCTGCGTGCCGAACATGGCCAGCACTTCCATGTTGCCCGTGTCAGGCGCCGCGCAGTTCATGGCGATAGGCGCCAGGTGCAGGCTGCGCCCGCTGATCTCCGCCAGCGGCGCGTACTGCAGGTTCGTCAGGCCCGCGCCGTGCTCGCCGGGCAGGAACAGGTTCCATAGCCCGCGCTTGCGGCCCTGCGCCTTGAGGTCCTCGATGACGGGGGGAGCCGTCCAGGGGTTGGCGAGCCCGGCCAGCTGCTCCGCGAAGACCGGCTCGGCCGGGTAGACGCACTCGTCCATGAACTCAAGGAGCCTTGTCCGCAGCTCCTCGGTCTTCGCGTCAAATGCGAAATCCATCACTGTTCCTTCCGGCCGTGGCTCTTAGAGGCTAGCGTTTGACTGCTCAGGCGGGGAGACCGAGGGAGGATAGCCCGGTGGCTCGATGCTGGCGCGGGACAAGGGTGGTGGCGGCGGCCTGCGTTGCCGGGCTGCTCGCGGCGGGTTGCACGTCGGCGGCGACAGCCACCGGCGTTGCCGGGCCGGCCACGACCGGCCATACCACGGTGGCGGCGGCGCCCCCGGGCACCGCCGCCACCGGCGCGACAAGCTCGCAGGCCGACTGGCCGACTTACGACCGCACCGCCGGACGCAGCGGGGTCTCCGTCAGCTCGCCGGCGCCAGGCAAGGTCCGGCAGTCGTGGCGGGCGGCGGTCGACGGCGCGGTGTACGCGCAGCCGCTCGTCGTCGGCACGCAGGTGATCATCGCCACCGAGAACAACACCGTCTACGCCCTGAACGAGTCGACCGGCGCGCCGCGGTGGAAACACCACCTGGCCACCCCGGTCACCGGCGGGCTGCCGTGCGGCAACATCAATCCCTCCGGCATCACCGGCACCCCCGTCGCCGACGTCGCGGCCGGGACGCTGTGGGTCGTCACGTTCACCAGCAGCCCGGCCTACAGGCACACGCTCTGGGAATTGAGCCTGAGCACTGGCCGGACGATCAGCCACCGGCCTGTCGACGCCCCCGGCAGCGATCCGCGCGCCGAGCAGGAGCGCGGCGCCCTCGCCCTGCTCGGCACGCGGGTATACGTGCCGTTCGGCGGCTTGTACGGGGACTGCTCGGACTACAAGGGACGTGTCGTCGGGGCGCCCGTCTCGGGCTCAGGGCCGCTCGTCATCTACACCACGCCCAACCAGCGGCAGGCGGGCATCTGGGCCCCGGCCGGCGAGGCGGTACGCGACGGGAGCCTCTACGTCACCACCGGCAACGGCCAGCCCTACAACCAGATCGACGACTCCGACAGCGTGCTGCGGCTCGGCCCGGGGCTGGCGGTCCTTAGCCGTTTCACGCCGTCGGACTGGGAGTCGCTGTCCGCCAACGACCAGGACCTCGGGTCCACCGGGCCGGCGCTGCTGCCGGGCGGCCTGGTCTTCCAGGTGGGCAAGCAGGGCGTTGGCTACGTCCTGAACGGCGCCAAGCTGGGCGGAACCGGCAAGCCGCTGGCCTCCGCGCGGGTGTGCGAGGGCGGCTTCGGCGGCGACGCGGTCGACGGCAGCACCGTGGTGTTCTCCTGCTACAACAGCCTGCACGCCCTCCAGGTCACCCCGGGCGCGAGCGGCGCCGCGCCGCGCATGCACGCGCGCTGGGCGGTGACCGGCATCAGCCCAGGCCCGCCAATCATCGCCGGGGGAGTGGTGTGGGATGTGGGCCGCAACGGCACCGTGACTGGCTACCGGCTCTCCGACGGCAAGCGCGTGTTCGCCGCGGCGACGGCCGCCGTCGACTCGGACTTCCCCAGCCTGTCCGCCTCTGGGACCCGGCTGATCGTCCCTGAGGGCCACACGGTCGTCTCGTTCCTCGGCATCTGACCCGCTGATCTTTAGACTTGCGGTCGTGGACGAGACGACCGGCATGGCGGGCGTGGTCGCGGCGCTGTCTGTGGTGAGCGACCTGACCCGCGGGCATCCGCCAGGCGAGGCGATGCGCGCTGCTTTGCTCGCGACGGAACTGGCCCGCCGGGCGGGGCTCGACCCGCGGGGCCAGGGCGAGGTCTACTACGGGACGCTGCTGCGGTTCGCCGGCTGCGCGGCGACGTCGCACGAGATCGCGGCGGCGTTCGGCGGCGATGACATCGTGGTCCGCGCCCGCGGTGACCTTATCGATCCAGCCGAGCCGGCGCAGGCCATGGAGTTCCTGGCGGGCCTGGGTGTCGACGCGGTCCGCCTGCGTGCTTTGGGCGGCCCGGCGGGCGTCGCGCGGCTGAAGGCCGAGGGGGCGCGGGCCGACTGTGAGGTCGGCGCCGACCTGACGGCCCGCCTTGGGCTGCCGGAAGCGGTCCGCCGCGCGGTCCTTGACAGCTTCGAGCGTTTCGATGGCGGCGGTTTCCCAGCCGGCCGTGCCGGCGCGGAGATCGCCGAGGCGGCCCGGTTCGCCGCCGTCGGCTACGCGGCTGTGATGTTCGACGCCGTCGGTGGCGCGGAGGCCGCGGAGCGGGCGGTGGCCCGCTGGTCCGGCCGGGCGCTTGATCCGGCGGTTGTCGCGGTCTTGGCGGACGCGCCCGGTGAGCTGCTCGCGCTGTCCAGCCCGGATGACCTGTGGGCGGCCGTGGTCGATGCCGAGCCGGCGCCGCGGCGCGCGTTCCGCGGCGACGCCGCTCTGGACGAGGCCCTGGCCGGCTTCGGGGACTCCGCCGACCTGAAGAGCCCGTGGTTCACCGGCCACGCGCGCGGGGTCGCCGGGCTGGCCCGCGCAGCCGCCGAACGGGTCGCGCCGGCCGTGGCCCAGACCGTGTACCGGGCCGGGCTCGTGCACGACCTCGGCCGGGTGGCCGTGCCTGCTGGCGTCTGGGAACGGCCCGGGGCGCTGCGGGCCGATGAGTGGGAACTGGTCCGGCTGCACCCGTACCACACCGGCCGGATCCTGGCCCGGTCGCCGGCGCTCGCGCCGCTGGGCCTGATCGCGCGCAGGCATCACGAGCGGATCGACGGATCCGGGTACCCGGCCGGCGTCGGGGCATCCGAGCTGGACACCGCGTGCTGCCTGCTGGCCGCGGCCGACGCGTGCCACGCCCTCTGTGAGCCGCGGCCGCACCGGGCCGCGCTGGACCCGTCCGCCGCCGCGCGGGTGCTGTCCGGTCTGCCGCTCGACCGGGACGCGCTCCGCGCTGTGCTTGACGCCGTCGGCGCGCCGCCGCCCGCCCTGCCTGCCCTGCCCGCTGGCCTGACCGAACGCGAACTGGAGATCCTGCGCCGGCTCGCCGGGGGCAGCACGAAACGCCAGATCGCCGATGAGCTCGTGATCTCGCAGTCCACCGTGCACACCCACACGGTGCACATCTACGCCAAGTGCGGCGTCTCCACCCGGGCCGGCGTGGCGATGTTCGCCATGCGGCATGGCCTGGCGGCCAGGACCGGCCCCGCGACCGCCGCCAGAATCGACTGAACAGTCGATAGCCCGGGGCGGCCACGCCGGCCTACGGTTCCAGCAAGGCAGGCGGCGAAACAGCCGGCTGACCGCCAGGAACAGACAAGCGCGACGGCGAGGAGCAGACCATGAGCACAACGCAGAACATCGAGACCGCCAGGCGGCTGTATGAGGCCTTCGGCACCGGAGACGTCCAGGCCATCCTGGACCGGGTCACAGACGACGTCGACTGGTCCACCGACGCGGCGATCGAATCAGCGCCGTGGTACGGCCCCCGGCACGGCAAGGACGAGGTGGCCGACTTCTTCGCGGCCGTCGGCAAGACAGGCCCTGTCACAGAATTCACCCCGCTCGCATTCGCGGGCAACGACGACGGCGATGTCATGGTGTTCATCCGCTACGCCTTCACCGTCACCGCCACCGGCAAGCACGTCGCGATGAACATGCACCACTACTGGAAGTTCCGCGACGGCAAGGTGTGCTTCGTCCGCAGCTCCGAGGACACCGCGCAGGTAGCCGCCGCCCTCACCCCTTGACCGCTTAACCAGCTGTCATTCGCGTTCCACCAGGCCAAGCCCGCGTTGCGGCGTCCACGACTCGATGACAAGCAACGTCGCCTCCGTGTTCAGCCGGGTGATGGTGACCTCGGAAATGTCGGCGCGGAACAAGTCTCCGGCAGTCCCGTCGCCGATCGCCCCAGCGGGAACCGCCCGCCCGGCGATCTTCGCCTCACCCGGCCACTCGGCCTCCCTGCCCTCCACCGGATGGAACGTCGGGCCGTGCAGCGCGAACCTCGGGTCCCGCCGCAGGTCGGCACCCTTGAGCGCCCCCGGCATCGACCCGAACCTGAGCTCACCGTCCGCGAACTCGCACTCGATCCCAGAGATCCGCGGCGAGCCGTCGGCCCGCAGCGTCGCGATCGTCTTGTGCTTGCCCGCGTCGAAGAGCCGCCGTACCCGCCCGGCGAACTCGGGCTCCGCCTGCTCCACGTCCTGCCACGCCGCCATAGCGGCCAGTATGCGCCCGAGTCCCTCAGCCCACAGGCATCAGGGATGCCCCCGATGCCCGGGGCGGCGTATCAGGGTGCGAACAGGGCTGATCCCGATCGACGGCGGCCGCCTCGGGCGGCAGCCTTGAGTTATGAGCGCGACCCCGGCAGGCCCCGCGTACCAGCCGGCCGCCGGGACCGCTCCCGCCCAGCCCGGGCGCGAACCGCCCGGCGTAACAGAAAGACTGATCACCATGCCCGCGATCCTCGCCTTGGTCGTCATCGCGCTGCTGGCCCTGGCCGTCGTCGCCATCGCCGTGCACGTGCTGTTCTCCCCCTGGCTGCTGCTGGCCGCCGTCGCCCTCCTGGTATGGGTCAGGTTCCGCCCGGGTCGCTCCCGCCCGTAACCTCACACGCGCCGCTGGTTTCGGATCCGCGCGGCCGGCCGCAAGCACGCGCCCGTCCGGTGCCGGCATCGCCAGTCACACGAGCCCCAGCTCTCCACTTAGCGTACTTTGTGACGTTTTCCTGTCCTGATATGCCCGGAATGTCCATGCGGAAAGTACGCCAAGTGCCTGCACAAGATCAACACCCGGTTTTCTGCTTTCGCCACCGCGGATGTGCTCAACCGCCT
>Ga0335073_10002255_pt1 | contig 26322 bp, 20 predicted proteins | sample Lox_Sample_22_FD_207093 | JGI IMG/M metagenome (GOLD analysis project Ga0335073, IMG submission 207093) | Soil microbial communities from Loxahatchee National Wildlife Refuge, Florida, United States - Lox_Sample_2.2 | ecosystem: Environmental > Terrestrial > Soil > Wetlands | place: USA...
AGGAGAACGTGCGGGAGTTCGGGATCGAGGAGGCCGAGCGATGACGGGAACGCCGATCGCCATCGGCAGCAAGCCCTTTGCGATCACCCTGGATCCGGACTCCAGCCGGGTCAACCACACCGGCGGCTGGCGCACCGAGCGGCCGGTCTACCTCGACCGCCGGCCGCCGTGCAGCCAGTCCTGCCCGGCCGGCGAGCAGGTGCAGAGCTGGCTGTACGCGGCCGAGGACGGCGGCTACCACCAGGCCTGGCTGCGGATCGTGGCCGACAACCCGTTCCCGGCGGTGATCGGGCGGGTCTGCTACCACCCGTGCGAGACCGCGTGCAACCGCGGCCAGCTCGACGAGGCGGTCGGCATCAACTCGGTGGAGCGGTTCCTCGGCGACGAGGCGCTGGCCCGGGGCTGGCCGCTGCTGGAGGTGGCCCCCGACACCGGCCGGCAGGTGCTGGTGATCGGCGCCGGGCCGGCCGGGCTGTCGGCGGCGTACCAGCTGCGCCGGCTCGGGCACCGGGTGCAGGTGCGCGACGCGGCCGACCGGGCCGGCGGCATGATGCGCCACGGCATCCCGACCTTCCGGCTGCCCCGGGACGTGCTCGACGCCGAGATCGAACGGCTGGTGGCGCTGGGCATCGAGCTGCGGGTGGGCGAGCCGGTCACCGACGTCGAACGGCTGCTGGGCGAGTTCGACGCGGTGTTCGTCGCGGTCGGCGCCCAGCTCAGCCACCGGGCCTACATCCCGGCCGGGCAGTCGGCCCGGGTGCTGGACGCGCTGGCGCTGCTGTCGTCGGTGCAGGGCGGCGAGCGGCCGATGCTGGGCCGGCGGGTGGTCGTCTACGGCGGTGGCAACACCGCGATGGACGCCGCCCGCACCGCCCGGCGGCTGGGCGCGGACGAGGCGCTGGTGGTCTACCGGCGCACTCGGGACCGGATGCCGGCCGAGCCGGTCGAGGTGGAGCAGGCGCTCGGCGAGGGCGTGCGGATCCGCTGGCTGTCGACCATCGCCGATGTCGAGCCGGGCGAGCTGACCGTGGAACGGATGGAGCTCGATGCCGACGGGGTGCCGCGGCCCACCGGCGAGCTGGACCGGCTGCCGGCCGACTGTGTGGTGCTCGCGCTCGGGCAGGACGTCGACCACCGGCTGGTGGACCAGCTGGCCGGGGTGGAGTTCGACGGCGGCCGGCTGCGGGTGGACGAGCAGCTGATGACCGGCCACCCCGGGGTGTTCGCCGGCGGCGACCTGGTGCCCGGCGCGGGCTCGGTGACCGCGGCGATCGGGCACGGCGCCCGGGTGGCCCGCTCCATCGACGGCTGGCTGCGGCACCGGTCGCCGGCGCCGGAACCGGTCGCGGAGCCGGCCACCTTCGACCTGCTCAACCCGTGGTATTACACCGACGCGCCGAAATCGCTGCAGCCACAGCTGGCCGCGGCCCGCCGCACCGCCGACTTCAGCGAGGTGGTCGGAGGCCTGGACGCCTCGACGGCGCTCCACGAGGCGCGCCGGTGCCTGTCCTGCGGCAACTGCTTCGGCTGCGACAACTGCTACGGCATGTGCCCGGACAACGCCATCGTCAAGGTCGCCGAGGGGCACGGGTACGCCGTCGACTACGACTACTGCAAGGGCTGCGGCCTGTGCGCCGCGGAGTGCCCGTGCGGGGCGATCACCATGGTCGACGAGGTGACCTAGTCGCTCGCCGTCGGTCAGTTGTGGGTGAGAATCGGCTTATAGGAACGTGGGAATCTCAAATCCGGGGGGTATAATCGAATGGATGGACGAATCAGTGTTGGGTCGCCTCTCGGTGGCCGAGCTGTGTTCGTCGGTGCGGGGGGTGCGGCGTGAGGTGATCGCGTTGCAGTACCGGCAGCGTGCGGTGCTGGCGGAGTTGGAGTCCCGTGGCGTCGACTCGGTGGGGTTGCGGGGGTTGCCGGATCTGATCCAGGTCGAGCTGACCGTGACCCGGCGGGTCGCGAAGGGGGATGGCCCTGCAGGTGGCGCGGTTCGCCGCGCGGCGGTCGGTGACCGGGGAACCACTCGAACCGCTTCACCCTGTAGCCGCTGAGGCGTTCGCCGCCGGGGAATTGAGTGGTGACCACGCAGGAGTGATCGCCGACGTTGTCGAGACATTGCCGGCGCCTGTGCGGGCCGAGCACGCCGCGCACGTGGAGGCCACGCTGGTCGAGCTTGCCGCCGAGTATGACCCTCGCACGCTCAAGCAACTCGGCCAACGGATTCTCGCTCACCTGCACCCCGACGGCAGCCAGCCGACCGAACGCGCCCAGCACGCCCAGCGAGGGTTGTTGTTCCGTCCGGGCCCGGATGACACCGTGCGGGTCGAAGGGCTGCTGACTCCGGCGTGCGCTGCGGTGTGGCAGGCCGCGCTCACCCCACTCGCCCAGCCACGCGCTTCTGACGAGCTCGGGCCGGACACCCGCACGATCGGCCAGCGCTGGCACGATGCCTTCGAACAGGCCGGCCGCATGCTGCTCGACTCAGGCGACCTGCCGCAGCAGGCCGGCCTGCCGGCCCAGTTGATCGTCACCGTCGACCTGCACGACCTCGAACGCCGCGCCGGACAGGCCACCGCCCACCACGGCGGCGCCCTCACGATCCGCGAAGCGCTGCGCCTGGCTGCCGACGCCGACGTCATCCCCGTCGTCCTCGACCAGGACCTCGGCATCCTCGCCCACGGCAGAGGCAAACGCCTCGCCACCCCCGGACAGCGCAAAGCCGTATTCGCCCGCGACCGCGGCTGCACCGTCCCCGACTGCACCCCCACCGCCGCAGACTCCGAAATCCACCACGCCACCGACCGGACCAGTAGCGGCCCCACCGACCTCGACAACCTCACCATCGCCTGCGGCCACCACCACACCGAAGCCCCCCGACAAGGCTGGACCTCCCACCTGATCCACGGCCAACCCCGCTGGACACCACCCACCTGGCGAGACCCCCGCCAACGACCACGCCGCAACTGGGCACACCGCCCCGAACACCTGCTGGAACAGCAGCGGATACCCCGACTCACCTGATCCATCGCCCACCACGCCGGCATCATCCGCAGGCCAGGCAGGATTCGTTTCCGTACCACCTGCGAGAATCACCACCGCCCGGTTGCGGATCGTCCGGGACCATCGCCTCTGCCGGGTACCGAGCGCGCACGGCAAGGCTGGGTTGGCACATCCGGCACCCAATCCGCTGCCGGCAACGGCCAGACCCGGCACCCGGACGGCTCGATGACCGACGACCTGGAACTCACCCGGACCAGCCGGGAACCGCTGGCGCTGCTCTTCCGCGACCTGGGCTCCGGCCCGGACGGCCTCGGCGCCCACGAGGCCGCGCGCCGGCTCGCGGTGCACGGCCCGAACGCGCTGCCCGCGCGCCAGGGCAGCGGCTGGCTGCGAGACCTGGCACGGCAGGTCACCCACCCGCTCGCGCTGCTGCTGTGGCTGGCCGCGGCGCTGGCGCTGGTGGCCGGCACGCCGGTGCTGTCGGCGGCGATCCTGGGCGTGATCGCGATCAACGCGATGGTGGCCTTCCTGCAGGAGCGGCAGGCGCAGCGGGCGATCGAGGCGATGGCGGCCTTCCTGCCCGACCGGGCCCGGGTGCTGCGCGAGGGCCGGCCCGAGACGGTGCTCGCCACCGAACTGGTGCCGGGCGACGTGCTGCTGGTCTTCGAGGGTGACCGGATCTCGGCCGACGCCCGGCTCTTCACCGGCGAGGTGGAGCTGGACATGTCGGCGTTGACGGGGGAATCGGCGCCGGTGACCCGGGCGGCCGGCAGCCATGACCACGCCCAGCGGCTGATCGACGCGCCGGACGTGGTCTTCTCCGGCACCGCGTGCACCGGTGGCGAGGCCCGCGCGGTGGTGTACGCGACCGGCACCCGGACCGAGCTGGGCCGGATCGCGGCGCTGTCCCAGCACGGCGGCGCGGCCGAGAGCCCGCTGGAGCGGCAGGTCCGCCGTTCAGCATGGCTGATCAGCGCGGTGGCGGTGCTGGTCGGCGTGCTGTTCCTGCCGCTCGGGCTGCTCGCCGGGCTGTCGTTGAGCGCCGCCGCGGTGTTCGCGGTCGGGCTGCTGGTGGCCAACGTGCCGGAAGGCCTGCTGCCGACCATCACGCTCGCGCTGGCGGTCGGGGTGCGCGCGCTGGCCCGAGCCGGCGCCGTGGTGAAGCGGCTGTCCGCGGTCGAGACGCTCGGTTCCACCACGGTGATCTGCACCGACAAGACCGGGACGCTGACCCAGAACGTGATGACCGTGGTGCGGGTCTGGAGCGCCGGCCGGGAGGCCGAGCCGGCGGGGTTCGCGGCCGCCGAGCTGGCCGCGGCGGCCGCGGTGATGGCCGACTGCACCCAGCCGGACGCGATCGTCGACCCGATGGAACGGGCCCTGGTCACCGCCGCGGACCGGCTGGGCGTGCAGCCGGCCGGGCACCGGGTGGCCACCTTCCGGTTCGACAGCCGGCGCAGCCGGATGAGCGTGGTGACCGAGCGGGACGGCCGCCGCCTGGTGCAGGTGAAGGGCGCGCCGGAACGGGTGCTGGACCGCTGCGGGACGGTGCTGATGCCTGCCGGGCCGGTGCCGTTGACCGCGGACCTGCGCCGGCGGCTGCTGGCCGAGGTGGAGTCGCTGGCGCTGCGCGGGCTGCGGGTGCTGGCGTTGGCGAACCGGGTGGCCGAGCACCCGCCCGCCGAGGCCGCCGATGCCGAGGCCGGGCTCTGCCTGCTCGCCCTGGTCGGGTTGCTCGACCCGCCCCGGCCCGAGGTGGCTGCTGCGGTTTCTGCCTGCCACGACGCGGGAATCCGGATCGAGGTGATCACCGGCGACCACGGTGACACGGTCGCCGAGGTGGGCCGGCAGGTGGGCCTGGCGCCGTCGCGGATCCTGACCGGGGCCGAGGTCGGGCTGCTGTCGGAGGGCGACCTGGAACGGCTGCTCGGCGAGCACGCGGAGCTGGTGTTCGCCCGGTCGAGCCCGGAGGACAAGCTGCGGATCGCCGAGGCGCTGCTGCAGCGCGGCGAGGTGGTCGCGATGACCGGGGACGGGGTGAACGACGCCCCCGCCCTGCACCGGGCCGACATCGGGGTGGCGATGGGCCGCTCCGGCACCGACGTGGCCCGCGAGGCGGCGACCATGGTGCTCACCGACGACAACTTCGCCACCATCGTCGCGGCGGTACGCGAGGGCCGCCGGGTGTACGACAACCTGCGCAAGTTCGTGCTCTACATCTTCGCGCACGCGGTGCCCGAGGTGGTGCCGTTCCTGTTCTTCGCGCTCAGCGCGGGCCGGATCCCGTTGCCGCTGACCGTGCTGCAGATCCTGGCCATCGACCTGGGCACCGAGACGCTGCCGGCCCTGGCGCTCGGCCGCGAGCCGGCCGAGCCCGACCTGATGCGCCGGCCGCCGCGCCGCCGCGCCGAGCACCTGATCAGCGGCCGGCTGCTGGCCCGGGCCTGGCCGCTGATGGGCGGGCTGTCGGCGGTGCTGACGATGCTGGCCTTCTACCTGGTGCTGCGCTCGGCCGGTTGGCACCCGGGCGCCGGCGTCGGGGCCGGCAGCCCGCTGCACCACGGCTACCTGCAGGCCACCACCATGAGCTTCGCGGCCATCGTGGCCTGCCAGGTGGGCACCGCGTTCGCCGCGCGCACCGAGCGGGCGGCGCTGCGCACGGTGGGCCTGGCCAGCAACCCGCTGCTGCTGTGGAGCCTGCTCGGCGAGCTCGCCTTCGCCGGCTGCGTGATCTACCTGCCACCGCTGCAGGACGTCTTCGGCACCGCCGCGCTGGCGCCGTGGATGCTCGCGCTGCTGCTGCCGTTCCCGGTGCTGGTCTGGGGCCTGGACGAGCTGGTGCGGTGGGGCCTGCGGCGTTCGGCGGCCTGAGGCGGATCCGCCCGCGCCGCCTGCGGATCCGCGACTGCGGTTACCGGGACAGCTCGTTCCGCACCGACACCACACCCGGCACGGCCCGCACCTCGGCCAGCAGCTGGTCGCCGATGGCGGGCCAGTCGACGTGGCCGGACAAGCGCACCACGCCGGCCTGCACGCCGACCCGGACCGCGCCCGGCTCCAGCGCCAGCCGGCCGGCGAGCACGTCGCGCTCGATCTCCCCGGCGATCTCGGCGTCCGGGCGCAGGTAGGCGCGCAGCAGGTCGGCCCGGCTGACGATGCCGACCAGGTGGCCGGCGGTGTCCACCACCGGCATCCGGTGCACGTTCGCGGCCAGCGCCCGATGTGCCGCCGCGACAAGGGAATCGTCCGGGTGCACGGCAACCACCGGTGCCGACATGAGCTCGGCCGCGGTGACCGGCCGGGCGGTGGCCAGCTGCAGCCGTCCCAGCCGGAACAGCCGGGCGCGCGGGGCCCGGCGGGTGCCCGCCAGGTGCGCCAGCAGGTCGGACTCGGTGACGACGCCCAGCACCCGCCGCTCGTCGTCCACCACCGGCGCGCAGCTGATCCGGTTGCGGGCCAGCGACTCGACGATGTGCTTGAACTGCGCGCCGGCGTGCGCGACGACCACGCCCGTGGTCATCACCTCGCCGACCGTGGTCGGCCGGGTGGCGGTCGCCCGCGGCAGCACCGGGCGGCCGGTGGTCACGCCCGCACCGGCGTCCCGTCCGGTGCGGCCGGGCTGGTCGCCGGGCTGCGGACCGGTTCGGGCCGGTCGGCCGGCAGCGCGTGCGGCTGGCCGACGATGGCCAGCGGGCAGGGCGAGCGGTGCAGCAGCCAGGACGGCACCGAGCCCAGCCGGGAGAACCAGTGGTCGTCCTGCCGGTGGCAGCCGACCACCAGCAGCTGGGCGCCCGCCGCGGCCTGCTGCAGAGCAAGCGAGGCGCGCTTGCCGGGCAGCTCGCGCCGCACCTCGACGGCCGGGAACTGCTCGGCGAACTCGGCCAGGCAGGTGTGCAGCACGTTGGCCTCCATCCGCCGCCACTCGGCGAACAGCTCGCTGCCGTAGCCGAGCCGGCCGGCGCCCCAGTCCACGTCGCCCCACGACCGGACGGCGGTCAGCGGGGTGCCGCGCAGCTGCGCCTCGACGAAGGCGAAGTGCAGCGCCTCCCGGCCGCCGGGCTTGGGCGAGACACCGACCACCACCGGGCCGGTGGCCGGCTGCCCGGCCTCGTCCGGACCCGCGCCGCCGACCAGCACCACCGGGCACATCGCGTGCGCGGCGACGGTCTGGCTGAGCGAGCCGAGCAGGGCGCCGGTCAGGCTGTTGCCCGGGTGGGTGCCGAGCACGATCATCGACGCCGACCTGCTCTCGGTCAGCAGGTAGTGGGCCGGCTTCTCGTGGTGGGCCGCCACCGTCACCGACAGCCCCGGCTCGGCCTGGATGGCCGCCTCGTAGGCCTCGGCGAGCGCGGCGTCGGCGCCCGACCGCTCGACCACCTCGCCGGGGGCGTCCGGGGAGTACCGGGCCTCCGGCGGGTAGTTCAGGTAGCTGGCGTGCACGATGGTGAGCCCGACCCCGCGCCGGGCCGCCTCCCGGGCCGCCCAGCGGGCAGCCTCGACGCTCCGGATCGTCCCGTCCACACCGGCGATCACCGGCAGCCCCGAATGGCCAGTCATGGCACCGCTCCTCCGCAGCTCGTTCGGTCACCACCAGTGCAGTCCATCCCGACCGGGCGAGGCAGAGCCCAAAGTCCCCGCCCCCGCCGCCGCTCGTCCCGATCGCACGGGCCGGGGGCCGCGCCGGGGACGGGACGAGCGGCGGCCTCGGCCGGGACCTTCGCCCCTGCCCGCCTCAGGTGCCCGCCGCGCACTGTTATGTGCTGTGTTATTGACAGGAGAAGAGCTGACGAGCATGACGCTGATCCGGCTGACCGTGGCGCAGGCCCTGCGGCGGGCGGTAGCCCGCGCGACCCTGGCACCCTCGGTCCACAACAGCCAGCCGTGGCGGTTCGCGCTGCGCGGCAACGTGCTCGAACTGCACGCCGACCGGGTCCGCCAGCTGCACGTCCTCGACCCGGTCGGGCGGCAGCTGGCGATCAGTTGCGGCTGCGCGCTGTTCAACGCCCGGGTGGCCCTGGCCGCGGCCGGCTACGGCTGCCGGGTCGAGCGGCTGCCCGACCCGGCCGACTCGTCGCTGCTGGCCCGGATCACCGCGATCGAGGACGGCCGGGGCCCGGACGCGGACGAGATCGCCGTGCTGGACGCGGTCGTCGAGCTGCGCCACACCAACCGCCGCCGGTTCGCCGAGGAGCCGGTGCCCGACGAGCTGATCGACCGGCTGGCGCTGCTGGCCGCCGCCGAGCATGCCCAGCTGACCGAGATCACCGAGGAAGGGCAGCGGATCGCCACCGCCGTGCTCAGCCAGCGGGCCGACGCCCTGGAGAACGCCGACTCGGCCTACCGGGCCGAGTTGCGGGCCTGGACCACCGACCAGCCGGACCGGCTCGACGGGGTCCCGGCGCTCGCCGTGCCGCGGGGCGGCCAGCTGAGCTATGACGACATCCCGCTGCGCGACTTCGACACCAGCGGGCACGGCGCGCTGCCCGCGGCCACCCACTCCGGGGTGGACCAGTGCCTGCTGCTGCTCTGGACCGCGGCGGACAGCCCGCTCAACTGGCTGCAGGCCGGCGAGGCGCTGCAGCGGGTGCTGCTGGAGCTGACCCGGCAGGGGTACGTCGCCGGCATCATGTCGCAGGTGGCCGAGGTGCCGACGGTGCGAGCGATGCTGGCCGCCGAGCTGCGGCTGCCGGGCTCGCCGCACCTGCTGCTGCGGGTCGGTCGGGCGCCGGCCACCCCGGCGACCCGGCGCCGCCGGCTGGTGGAGGTGCTGGTCGAGCACCTGTGACGGCTCCGGCGCGGGACCCGGCCGGCGAGATGCCCGCCGCGGTCCGATCCGCCGGATTCGGCAGCCGCGATCTCCCTGATGCCGTGCGGGGGAGGGCTACGATCTGCGATGTGACCGAGAGCGAGTCCGCCGCTTCGTCCGCCGCCCAGCCGGCCCGGACCGGCTCGTTCGGCAGCACGGACTCCGGGTACGGCCCGCAGCTGCAACTCGACGAGCTGCTCGTCCAGCTGATCGACCGGGCCCAGGACGTTCGGGGCGCGCACAGCAGGCTGCGCGGGCTGCTGCGGGCCAACAATATGATCATCGGCGACCTGGCGCTGCCCGCCGTGCTGCGCCGGATCGTGGAGGCCGCCTGCGAGCTGGTGCACGCCCGGTACGGCGCGCTCGGCGTGGTGGCGCCGTCCGGCGGGCTGGAACAGTTCGTGCACGTCGGCATGTCCGACGAGCTGGTCGCCCGGATCGGACACCTGCCGGAGGGCAAGGGCCTGCTCGGCGCGCTGATCGAGGATCCGCGCCCGATCCGGCTGCGGGCCATCGGCGACGACGCGCGCTCGGTGGGCTTCCCGGGCGGGCACCCGCCGATGAAGTCCTTCCTGGGCGTGCCGATCCGGATCCGGGACGAGGTGTTCGGCAACCTCTACCTGGCCGACGGCGACGGCGGCTCGTTCTCGCTGGAGGACCAGGAGCTGGTCAGCTCGCTGGCCGCCACCGCGGGCGTGGCGATCGAGAACGCCCGGCTGTTCGAGCAGTCCCGCCGCCGGCAGGGCTGGCTGCAGGCCTCGACCGAGATCACCCAGCAACTGCTGGCCAGCGCGGGTGAGGAGCCGCTGCAGCTGATCGCCTGGCGGATCCAGCAGATGGCCGACGCCGACGCGGTGACGGTGGTGCTGCCGGTGACCGGCACCGATCAGCTGATGATCGAGGTGGCGACCGGCGTCGGAGCCGACCAGCTCACCGCGATGAGCTATCCGATGGCCGGCACGCTGTCCGCGCACGTGCTCGAGACCGGGGTGGCCGCGCTGGTCGAGAACATGAGCGAGAACCACGAGTACGCGGTGCACATGAGCGAGATCATGCCGGTCGGCGCGCTGATGGCGCTGCCGCTGGTGGGCGCCCGCGGCACCCGCGGTGCGTTGCTGGTGGCCCGGCTGCACGGCCGGCCCCGGTTCACCGACGCCGACCTGGAGATGGCCACGACGTTCGCCAACCACGCGGCGATCGCGCTGGAACTGGCCGACGCCCGGGCCGACCAGCAGCGGGTCGCGCTGCTGGAGGACCGGGACCGGATCGCCCGGGACCTGCACGACCACGTGATCCAGCGGCTCTTCGGGGCCGGCCTGACGGTGGAGGGCATCGCCGCGGCGCAGCGCGACCAGCCGGCCGGCGAGCGGCTGGCGCAGGTGGTCGGCGACATCGACGCCACGATCCGGCAGATCCGCAGCTCGATCTTCCAGCTGCGCGGCCCGCTCGCGCCCGGCAGCGGCCAGGTGCGGCGACGGCTGATCGGCCTGGTCGGCGAGCTCGGCGAGCTGCTGCGGTTCGAGCCGCGCACCGAGTTCCTCGGCCCGGTCGACGCGATGGTCGACGACGAGCTGCTCGAAGACCTGGAGGCGGTGCTGCGCGAGGGGCTCAGCAACGTCGCCCGGCACGCGCAGGCCACCCAGGCCACCGTGTCGGTCATCGCCGAACCCCGCCGGCTGCGGCTGCAGATCACCGACGACGGGGTGGGCACGCCCCTGGACGGCCGGCGCAGCGGGCTGGCGAACCTCCGGTCGCGAGCCGAGCGGCACGGGGGCAGCTTCGAGATCGTCTCGCCGGTGCCGGGGGTAGCCGGCGGCGGGCAGCCAGCCGATCTGCAAACCGACACGAGAGGAGGGACCCGGCTCATATGGACAGTTCCGCTGAGCTGAGCCCGGCCCGGGCGATCCGGGTATTCCTGCTGGACGATCACGAGGTGGTGCGCCGGGGCATCGCCAACCTGCTGGGCGGTGAGGGTGGCATCGAGATCGTCGGCGAGGCCGGCACCGCGGCCGAGGCGCTGGCCCGGATCCCGGCGTCCCGGCCCGACGTCGCGGTGCTGGACGCGCGGCTGCCGGACGGCAGCGGCATCGACGTCTGCCGCGACATCCGGTCCAGCCAGCCGTCGGTGCGCTGCCTGATCCTTACCTCCTACGACGACAACGACGCGGTGTTCGCCGCGGTCATGGCCGGCGCCTCGGGCTACCTGCTCAAGGAGGTGCGGGGGGCCTCGCTGGTGGACGCGATCCGCCAGGTCGCGGCGGGCCGGTCGCTGCTGGACCCGTCGGTCACCGAGCGGCTGCTGAACAAGCTGCGCCAGCCGGCCGAGGTCGACCAGCGGCTGGCCGTGCTCACCGAGCGGGAGCGCGAGATCCTCGACCTGATCGCCGAGGGCCTCACCAACCGCCAGATCGGCGAGCGGCTGTTCCTGGCCGAGAAGACCGTGAAGAACTACGTCTCCGGCCTGCTCGCCAAGCTCGGCATGCAGCGCCGCACCCAGGCCGCGGTGTACGGCTCCCAGATCCGCGACGAGTAGCCGGCCGGCGCGGTCAGGCCTCGGCCGGCACGGCGGCCGGATGCTCCGGGTAGTGGGCGTGCGGCGTGCCGATCACCACCACCGGGCACCGGGTGTGGTGCAGCACGGTCTGGGGCACCGGGCCCAGCCGGCTGCTCCACGGTTCGTCGCTGTGGTGCGCGCCGACCACCACCAGCGCGGCGGTCCGGGCCGCCTGCAGCACCGCCTCGGCCGGGTGGGTGCGCGCCACCAGCGGGGTGACCGGCACATCCGGGAACCGCTCGGTGAACTCGGCCAGTTCGGCCCGCAACCGGGCCTCGGCCAGCCCCGGACCGGCAGCTGGTCCGACGGCCGAACCGGCGGCAGGTCCCGGTGCCGTCCCCGGCTCCGGCGCCGGCTCGGCCCGCACCGCCGTCACCCCGCAGCCGCGCCGGTGCGCCTCGTCGAAGGCGAACCGGAGCGCCGCGGTGCCGGCCGCCGTCGCCGAGACGCCCACCACCACGGTCGGCGCCGGCCCGGCCGGGCCGGGCAGCTGCAGTTCCTGCGGCACCACCGCGACCGGGCACCGGGCCTGCGCGGCGACCCGGGCGCTGACCGAGCCGATCAGGCTGAGCAGGTTGCCGCCCGGCCCGGTGGTGCCGAGCACCACCAGGTCGGCCACCGCGCTCAGGTCGATCAGGGTGCCGGCCGGGTCGCCGTGCCCGAGCAGCAGGTCGATCGGCACCTGCGGAAAGCGCAGCCGGGTGCCGAAGGCCAGCTCGTCGAGCAGCATCGAGCCGAGCGCGTCGGCCGCGCGAACCCCGCCGCCCCAGCTGCCCCAGCCGCCGAGCCAGGACTCGGCACCGTGCACCGGCACGTGCAGCAGCAGCAGCGTGCTGTCGCGCAGCCCGCACTCGGCCGCCGCCCAGCTCAGCGCGGACCGGGCGCCGGCGCTGTCGTCCACCCCGACGATGATCCGGCTGCCGGTCATGGCTGGCCGGCTAGCTGTAGTACCCGGCGCCGCTGGCCACCAGCGGCCGGGCGCGGTCGCGCACCGATTCCGAGATCACCATGGTGGGCCGGGTGCGGGCGCTGATCACCGCGTCGAGCATCCCGTCGAAGAGCTGCCGGTCCTCGGCCGGCTCGGCCAGCCCGACCACCAGCAGGTCGGCGGTCATGGCGTGCTCGGTGAGCACCTGCAGCACGTCGCCGAAGCGCACCTCGGCCGCCACCCCGACGTCCGGATAGTCGGCCAGCCAGCCGGCCAGGTAGCCGTCCAGCGCCTTCTGTTCGGCGGTCTCGGCGAAGGTGATGCCGCCGTCCAGGGGCGGTTGCCAGGGCTTGAGCACCAGCAGCCCGGTGCGCCGCTTGCGGGCCTCGGCGAAGCCGGCCCGCAGCACCTGGTCGTCGGCCTGGGTGCCGCGCAGCACCGCGGTGACCGGCCCGGCGCCGACCGGGTCGGCCGGGCCGAGCACCACCACCGGGCAGCCGGCCCGGGCAAGCAGCCGGGCCAGCACGGTCCGGCTGCGGTCGCAGTGGGGCACGCCCACCAGCACCAGGTCGGCGTCCCGGGCGGCCTCGATGAGCGCGGTGGCCGGCGGGGTTCCGGTCAGCTCGTCCATCACGACCACGTCCGGCCGCTGGCGTCGCAGCCGGGCGGCGGCCTGCCGGACGTGCCGGGCGGTCGCCTCCCGGACCAGGCTGTCGCTCTCCACCGGCAGTTGCCAGTCGGTGGCGGCGTAGGGGATGGGGCTGTAGGCGTGCACGATCCGCACCGTGTCGCCGCTCTCGACGATCCGGCCTGCCCAAGCGATCAGGTGTGCGGTCTCGTGCCCGCTGACGCCGAGAACGATCCGGCGTCCGGTGCGTGTCATCTCTGGGGTTCTCCTCGGTCTGTGAAGGGGGTTCTCGGATTCCGGCGGTCAAGTGCGGAACAGCGCGACCTTGAGCGCTCCGGTGTCGGCTGCCTGGCCGAAGACGTCGTAGGCCTCGAGCATCTCGCCGATGCCGAACCGGTGGGTGACCAGGCCGGCGGTGTCCAGCCGGCCGCCGGCGAGCATGCCCAGCAGCCGCGGTGTGGACGAGGTGTCGACCAGGCCGGTGGTGATGGTGAGGTCGGCGATCCAGAGCTTCTCCAGGTGCAGGGTCACCGGCTTGCCGTGCACGCCGACGTTGGCCAGGTGGCCGCCGGGGCGCACCAGCTCGGCGCACAGCTCGAACGAGTCCGGCACGCCGACCGCCTCGATCACCACGTCGGCGCCCAGGCCGTCGGTCAGCTGGCCGACCACCTCGCGCGCCTCGGCGGCGGTGGCGACGCAGACGTCCGCGCCGAGGTCCTTGGCCGCCTGCAGCCGGTTCGCGGCCGGGTCCACCACGACGATGCAGGACGGCGACAGCAGCCTGGACAGGATCACCGCGGCCAGCCCGATCGGGCCGCTGCCGACGATCGCCACGGTGTCGCCGGGGCGGACGTCGCCGTTGCGCACGCCCACCTCGTACGAGGTCGGCAGGATGTCGGCCAGCAGCAGCGCGGACTCGTTCGTCACCCCGTCGGGCAGCTTGTGCAGGGAGTTGTCCGCGAACGGCACCCGGACCCGTTCGGCCTGGGTGCCGTCGATCAGGTGGCCGAGCACCCAGCCGCCGCCGTTGCGGCACTGGCCGTAGTGCCCGCCGCGGCAGTAGGCGCATCGGCCGCACGGCGAGATGCAGGAGATCAGCACCCGGTCGCCCGGCTCGACGTCGCGGACGCCGGCGCCGACCCGCTCGACGGTGCCGACCGCCTCGTGCCCGAGCACCCGGCCCGGCTCGACCTCGGGCACGTCGCCCTTGAGGATGTGCAGGTCGGTGCCGCAGATGGTGACCGCGTCGACCCGGACGATCGCGTCCTCGGCGTCCTGCAGGTCCGGTTCGGCCACGTCCTGCCAGCTGTGCCGGCCGGGTCCGTGATAGACGAGGGCTTTCATGGCGTTCGTCCTTTCCTGGCAAGGAAATCGTCGTCGTCCAAGGGGTCTGCTCGGCGGGTCAGTAGGTGATCAGCCCGGCGTTCTCGGCGATCCGGGGCTGTTCCTGCTCGGTCTCCTCGATCACCGGCTCCGGCACCACCGCGACCGGGCACGGCGCCTGGTGCAGGCAGTCCGAGATCACCCGGCCGACGGTGGCGGGCAGGAAGTCGGCGTGCCGGTGCTGGCCGAGCACCAGCAGGTCCTCCGGGTGGCAGATGCCGCTGAGCACGCCGGCCGGCAGCCCGGCCCGCACCACCGGCACCGACCGGATCGGCGGCGCGTGCTCGGGCAGATGGCTGGCCAGCAGGTGGCCGAGCAGCTCGCGCTCCTCGTCCTCGTGGAACGCCGGGTGCGCCGGCGAGCTGGACGGGTGCAGTGGCAGCCCGCTCGGACCGTGCCAGGCACGCACCGCCAGCAGCGGGGTGGTGTGCAGCACCGCCTCGTCGATCCCGAACTGCAGCGCGACGCCGCCGGTCGGCCGGTCGGCGACCCCGACCACCACCTGGCGCGGCCGGTAGCGCGGGTGCCGCCCGTTCGAGGGCGGGGTGGGCACCACGATCACCGGGCAGTGCGCGTGCGCGGCCAGCCGGGCGGTCACCGAACCGACCAGGTGGGCGGCCAGCGCCCCCTTGCCGGAGCGGCCGAGCACGATCAGCTCGGCCCGGCCGGACAGCGCCAGCAGGGTCCGGATGGTCGGGCCGAGCAGCACCTGGCCGTTGACCGTCACGCCCGGCACCGTCTCGCGGGCCAGCTCGATGGCCTCGTCGACGATTGGCCGGGTGGCGTTCTGGAAGTCCGCCCGGAGGTGCGGGGTGGTCCACAGCCCGGCGTTCACCACCTCGCAGATGTGCACCACGAACAGGTTGTTGCCGCGCCGAAGCGCCTCGTTGGCGGCCCACCGCACCGCGGCCCGGCTGTTCGACGAGCCGTCCACGGCGGCGACCACCGCGTACCGGTCAGTCATCGCTGCTCTGCGCCTCTCTGTGCCCATCGTGGTCCGTGCCCGTCGAGGTCCGTGCCCATCGTGGTCCGTGCCCGTCGAGGTCCGTGCCCGTCGAGGTCCGTGCCTTTCCCGCCGTCCGGTGACTGCGATGGTTCGGGGGACCGCCCCGATCATCGGCCGGGCATGCAGACCGGGCACAGGGCCGAAGGGCCTTTGTTGCCGAGCGGAGTTGCCTCGTCCGGATAAGGCAATTCGGCGTCGGCGCCGCCGTTAACGCCCACTGCACATCGCGCCGGCGGAGCGGGGACTGCTGCCGGACGGGTCGGGACTTTCGGTCCTTTCCGTCGCCGGGCGCGCGCGGTTGGCTGTAGCCAACAGGTGCCGCACGCCCGGGAGGACGAGGTCGATGGCGAGTCCGGTTGCCCACAGCAGGGACCTGAAGAGCGCGCTCCGGAAGGCCGCAATCCGCGCGACCCTGGCACCTTCGGTGCACAACACCCAGCCCTGGCAACTGCGGCTGACCGAGAACACCCTGGAACTGCGGGCAGATCGCAGCCGGCAGCTGACCGTGCTGGACCCGACCCGGCGCCAGCTGCTGATCAGCTGCGGGTGCGCCCTCTTCAACGCGCGGGTGCTGCTGGCCGCGGTCGGCGTGCCGGTGACGGTGCGCCGGCAGCCCGACCCGGACGACCCCGACCTGCTCGCCGTCATCGCCGCGGCGGACGCCTCCGCCGCTCCGGAGCGGATCGGCGCGCTCAACACGGTGGTGGAGACCCGCCAGACCAACCGGCGCCGGTTCAGCACCGAGCAGGTGCCCGACGAGGTGGTCGGCGAGCTGGTGGACGCCGCCGCCGCCGAGGGCGCCGGGCTGTTCGTGATCGCCCATGAGGAGCACCGGATCAGCACCGCGGTGCTGAGCCAGCGGGCCGACGCCGAACAGAACGCGAACGCCGCCTACCGGGCGGAGCTGCGGGCCTGGACCTCCGACGACCCGAACCGGCGGGATGGGGTGCCGGCCAGCGCGGTGCCGCACGTGGACGCCGGCACCGGTGACGACATCCCGATCCGGGACTTCGACGCGCGCGGCACCGGCTGGCTGCCGACCGAGACCCGCAGCAGCATGCGGCAGTGCCTGCTGCTGCTCACCACCGACGGCGACGACCCGGCCGGCTGGCTGCGGGCAGGCGAGGCGCTGGAGCGCATCTGGCTGGCGGCGACCGCGCGTGGGTACGCGGTCAGCCCGCTGACCCAGGTGATCGAGGTGGCGCACACCCGCCAGCAGCTGCGGGCCGAGCTGGGGCTCACCGCGCACCCGGTGGTGCTGCTGCGGATCGGCCGGGCGCCGGTCACCGCCTCCTCGCACCGCCGCCGGCTGGCCGACGTGCTGGTGGAGGGCTGACCGGCCGGCCAGCCTCAGCCCGCGTGCCGGTCCTCCGCGAGCACCTGCCGGGCCCGTTCGAGCACCGGCCGGTACCCGCTGTCGGCGGCGATGCGTTCGGCCCGCTCGGCGGCCGACCGGGCGCCGAGCCGGTCGCCGGCGTCCAGGCGGGCCAGCGCCAGCGACGCCAGCGACTGCGCGATCAGGTACTGCATGCCCGACCCCTCGGCGCGGTACAGCGCCCGGTCGAGGGTGCTCACGGCCTGCGCCGGGCGTGCGGTAAGCCGGGCGACGTCGCCCAGCACCAGCAGCGCCGCGACCTCCGAGCGCCGGTCGCCGACGTCGCGGGCCAGCCGCAGCGCCGACCGGGCGGTGTGCTCGGCCGCCGGGTGCTCGCCCCGCTCGCGCTCGACCGTGGCCCGCACGATGAGCGACTGCGCCCGGTACTCCAGGTGGATGCGGGCGGTCCGGTCGGCGTCCAGCTCGGCCAGCCACTGCAGCGCCTGCTCGTACCGTCCGAGCGCGCAGGAGATCTGCGCGGCGGCCAGCCAGGCCTCGACGGTCAGCGCGCCGCCCTCGCCCAGCGACGGCCCGACCTCGGCCAGCGTCTGCTGGCACCAGGCCCAGGCCGAGGTGGCGTCGCCCCGGGCCAGGTCCAGGTCGGCCAGGCTGAGCAGCACGTGCGCGGTCTGCGCGCCCTGGGCCTGCAGCAGCCGGGACTGCTCGACCATCACCGCGCGGCCGGTCGCGACCTCGCCGCGCATCACCTGCACCACGGCCCGGTTCACCCGGTCGACCGCCTCGTTCTCGGCCGACCCGGCCAGCCGGGCGAACTCGATGGACTCGGTGAAGAACCGCTCGGCCGAGGCCAGCTCGCCCCGCCGGCCGTGGTTGACCCCGAGCTGGCGGAGCAGCGTCGTCGCGGCCAGCGGCGCGCCGCCTCCCTGGCCGACGCGACGCCGGCCAGCAGCGCCGGCTCCAGCACGCCGAGGTCGGCGAGCGGCCAGACCGCCCGGGCAGCCCGCTCGCCGAGCGCCCAGCCGCAGTCGTCCAGCCCCGACCGGAAGGCGTCGGTCATCGCGAGGGCGAACGCCTCGACATGCCCGGTCGGCGGGTCGGGCTGCCCGGCCGGCGTCCCGGCCGGGCAGTCCGGTGGCACCGGGATGCGCATCGGCCGGGTCGGGTCCCACCGCCGGACCGCGTCCTCGGCCAGCGCGATGAGATGGCCGAGCATCCGCCGCCGGGCCGCCGCCACCACCGCGGCCTGCTCGTCGTGCTGCAGGCAGTCCTCGGCGAAGGCCAGCACCAGGTCGTGCACCCGGTAGCGGTCCGGGCCGGCGGTGTCGAGCAGGCTGGCGTCGACCAGCAGGTCGAGCAGCCGGCGCGCCTCCTGCTCGTCGACCGCGTGCACCACCGCCGCGCTGCGCCGTTCGAAGGTGGACTGGTAGCACAGCGGCAGCAGCCGGAAGAGCGCCGCGGCCTCCGGCGCGAGCGCCTCGTAGGACCAGCGCAGCGCGCCGCGCACGCTCAGGTCGCTGCCGGCGTCGGTGAGGGCCAGCGCGGCCAGCCGGCCGCCGTCGTCGCCGGCCAGCTCGTCGGCGAACCGTTCGACCTCGGCCGCGCTGGCCCGGGACAGCCGCTCCCGGACGATGCGCAGCGCCAGCGGCAGGCCGCCGCAGTGCCGGGCGATCCGCTCGGTCACCGCCGCGTCGGCGCCGGCCGGCCCCACGTCGATCAGGCTGAGCGCGGTGGGGGCGGGCAGCCGGTCGAGCAGCAGCGTGTCGGCGCCGCCGATCGCGGCCAGCGAGCGCAGCGCGGTCCGGCTGGTGATGACGGTGACGCAGCCGGCGGTGCCCGGCAGCAGCGGCAGCACCTGCGCGGAGTCGCGGGCGTTGTCGAGCAGCAGCAGCAACCGCTTGCCCGCGACCGCGCTGCGGAAGGTCGCCGCGCGGGCCTCGGTGTCGGCGGCCAGCTCGGTGGTGGTCAGCCCGACGCTGCGCAGCAGCCGTTCCAGGGCGTCCACCGGTTCCAGGGGCGCGCCGGGGGAGTAGCCGCGCAGGTCGAGCCACAGCTGGCCGTCCGGGAACCGCGCCGCGACCTGGTGGGCCCAGCGCAGGGCCAGCGCGGTCTTGCCGATCCCGCCGGTGCCCGAGATGCCCACCACGAGCGGCGCGCCGTCGTCCTCGGCGGTCGCGAGCAGCGCGTCCAGCCGGCCGAGCTCGTCCGCCCGGCCGACCAGCACCCGGGGCGCGGCCGGCAGCTGGCGGGGCACCGCCGGGCTGCCGGGGGACGTCGCGAGCGGCGCGGCCGGAGTGCTGTCGAAGCGGTCGGCGGTGACCCGGAACAGCGCCTCCGCCCACTCCCGCTGCTCGCGCTCGGTGGCGCCCATCGCGATGACCAGGTCGTCCAGGCTGTCCGGCGGCGGCAGCCGGACGCCGCGGACGTAGGAGTGCACGGTGGACCGGGGGATGCCGGTGCGCCGGGCCAGCTCGTCCAGGCTCAGCCGGGCCCGCCGGGCGCCGTGCGCCGCCCGGCTGCGCAATAGGTCGAGCTCGCGGGCCAGGCCGGCGGCGGTGGTGATCCGCCGGGGGTCCGGTCCGGCCGTGTCAGCGTCGCCCATGCGCGGCGGTCGTGTTCGGCATGGTCACAGATTGTGACAGCTTGACCGGCTGCCTGCCGGCGGTACGGGTAACCGGACGAGTATTAGTTCGTGCAATACTTGCTCCATGCAATATTCGATCCGGCGCGGCACCGTGGCGCCTGCCGAACGGCCGGCCCACCTGGGCGACTTCACCGTCGACAGGCGGATGCTGCTGATCACCGGCTGGGCGGTGGTGGTGGGCGCGGCCAGTGCGGGCACCGCCTGGGCGCTGTTGCGGCTGATCGGCCTGATCACCAACGCGGTCTTCTACCAGCGGCTGGACACGGCGCTGGTCGCCCCGGGCGCGCACCGGCACGCGATGCTGCTGGTGCTGCTCGCCCCGGTCGCCGGTGGCCTGGTGGTCGGGCTGATGGCCCGGTTCGGCTCGGAGAAGATCCGCGGGCACGGCATGCCCGAGGCGATCGAGGCGATCCTGACCGGCGGCAGCCGGGTGGCGCCCCGGGTGGCGGTGCTCAAGCCGGTCTCGGCCGCGGTCAGCATCGGCACCGGCGGCCCGTTCGGCGCCGAGGGCCCGATCATCATGACTGGCGGCGCGGTCGGCTCGATGCTCGCCCAGCTGCTGCGGCTGACCGCCGACGAGCGCAAGACGCTGCTGGTGGCGGGCGCGGCCGGTGGCATGGCCGCCACCTTCAACTCGCCGCTGGCCTCGGTGCTGCTGGCCGTCGAGCTGCTGCTGTTCGAGTGGCGCCCGCGCAGCTTCGTCCCGGTGACCGCGGCGGCGGTGGTGGCCACCGTGGTGCGCGGCCCGCTGCTCGGCACCGCGCCGATCTTCGGGGTGAGCACCACAGGCGCCCACCTGAGCGTCGGTGCCGAGGCGCTGTGCCTGGTCACCGGCGTCACCGGCGGCCTGCTGGCGGTGGCCGCGACGGCACTGGTGTACCTGTCGGAGGACCTGTTCGCCAAGCTGCCCGTGCACTGGATGTGGTGGCCGGCGGTCGGCGGCCTGATCATCGGGGTCGGCGGCGCGATCGAGCCGCGGGCGCTGGGCGTCGGCTACGACGTGATCGACCAGCTGCTCACCGGTCGGGCCGGGCTCTCGCTGATCGTCGGCATCCTGGTGGTCAAGACGCTGATCTGGTCGCTGGCGCTCGGCTCGGGCACCTCGGGCGGTGTGCTGGCCCCGATGTTCATGATCGGCGGCGCGCTCGGGGCGCTGGAGGGTTCGGTGTTCCCGCACGTCTTCGGCGGCTTCTGGGCGATGATCGGGCTGGCCGCGGTGGTCGGCGGGGTGATGCGCTCGCCGCTGACCGGGGTCGTCTTCACCCTGGAACTCACCCACGCCTGGGCGGCGGTGCTGCCGCTGCTGGTGGGCTCGGTGACCGCCTACGCCCTCTCGACCCTGCTGCTCAAGCGGTCGGTGCTGACCGAGAAGATCGCCCGGCGGGGGCTGCACCTGACCCGGGAGTACACCACCGACCCGCTCGAGACGTTCTTCGCCGCCGACGTGATGGACCCTGACGCCCGGGTGCTGGCGCCCGACGAGCTGGCGCCCGACGAGCTGACGGCCGACGAGTTGGCGCCCGACGCCGCGCCGCCCGGGGCCCAGCGGCTCTTCCCGGTGGTCTCCGGCGGCCGGCTGCTCGGCGTGGTGCGGGCCGGTGCCGGCGCGGACCGGCGGCAGCTGATCGCCGACCCGGTGACGGTGTGCGCCGACGACACGCTGCGCCACGTGGCCAACGTCTTCGCCGAGTGCGGGGTGACCCGGGCGCCGGTGGTCAGCCGGGCCGAACCGGAGCGCTACCTCGGCCTGATCGAGCTCGCCGACCTGCTGCAGGCCCGGTTGCACGACCTGACCGAGGAGCACCGGCGCGAACGGCACCTGCGGGCGATCCCGTTCCGGCGCGGGCGCTACCCCGACCGGTCGGTGTCGCAGATCCGCAGCACCAGCAGCGCCACGTCGTCGTAGTCGCCGGGGCCGGCCCGGGTCAGCATGGCGTCGCAGATCTGCTCCGGCGAGCCGGCGCCGACCTCGCCGAAGAACCGGCGCAGCGCCTCGATGCTGTCGTCCAGGTCCTCCGCGCGGCGCTCCACCAGCCCGTCGGTGTAGAGCAGCAGCGTCGCGCCGACCGGCACCGGCACCGCGTACTCCCAGCGGCCGGTCTCCGGGGCGACCCCCAGCAGCAGCCCGGGCTTGGCGTCGAGCAGCACCACCTCGCCGTCCGGCAACCGGAGCATCGGCGGCGGGTGCCCGGCGCTGGACCAGGTCAGCTGCCGGCCTCGCCGGCTGTCCGAGGCCCAGGCCTCGATCCGGGCCAGCACCGCGGTGGCGAACACCCCGACGTCCAGCCCGCTGAGCGTCTCGTCCAGCCGGCGCAGCGCGGCGGCCGGCCCGTCGGTGCTGCTGTAGGCCTGGCCGCGCAGCAGGTTGCGGATCTGCGCCATCGCCGCGGCCGCTGCGGTGTCGTGCCCGGCCACGTCACCGACCGCCAGCACTGTGGCGCCGTCGGTGTCGACGAAGGCGTCGTAGAAGTCGCCGCCGATCCGGGCCTGCTCGGCGGCCGGCTGGTAGCGCACCGCGATCTGCAGACCCTCGGCCACGGACGGCGGCGTGAGCAGCGACATCTGCAGCGCCTCGGCCAGCCGGGCCACCTGGCGGGCGGCCGATCGCTCGGCCTGCTGGCGCCGGATCCGGTCCAGCGCCTGCCCGCACTGGGCGCTGAAGGCCTCCAGCAGCGCGATCTCGTCGTCCGGCACGTGGTGCTCGGTGCGCCAGCCGACGGCCAGCGAACCGATCACCGTGCTGCCCGAGCGCAGCGGGAAGAACGCCCAGGCCGCCCGGTTGGTCTCGCTGTAACGGCGGGCGGCCACCGGGGAGAAGGCGCGCATGGCGGCCGGGTTGGGCAGCACCAGCCGGTGGCCGCTGCGGGCGACCTGGGCCATCGGCAGGTCGCTGTCCAGCGGCTGCCGCCAGTCGGGCAGGTGGGCGACGCTGGCGCTGGTGGTGATCAGCAGCTCGTCGTCCTGCCGCACCGCGACCATGCCGGCGTCCGCGCCGAGCACCACCACGGCACGCTCGACGACGTGGTTGACCAGCTCCTCGATCGTCCCGGCGCCGGCCATCGCGACCGTCGCGCTGATCAGCTGGCGCAGCCGGCCGGCGGCCAGATCCTGGGCCTGCTCCACCAGCCGCAGCCGCTCCCGGTCGGGGTCCGCGCTGCCGTCCAGCCCGGTCACCACCAGCCGGGGCTCGCCGTCCTCGGCCGGCACCGGTGAGAGCACCAGCTCGATCGCGCGCCGGTTGCGCTCGGCGTCGACGTAGTCCGACCGCACCCGCAACGGGGCCGAGCCGGCGAGCGCGTCGCGGCACCACCGCTCGACCCGGGCGGCGACGGCCGGGTCGGCAGCCCACCAGCCGCACTGCCAGAACAGCTCGCCGAGCACCTCCGCACGCCGGTAGCCGCAGCCGGCGACGGCGCGCTCGTTGGCCTCCAGCACCCGGCCGGCCCGGTCGAGCACCCAGCTCAGGAGCAGCGGGGTCTCGTGCAGGCTGTGCAGCCACCGGTCCGCGAACGCCGCGGAGGCGCCGGACCGGGCAGCGGCGTCGTCGGGCTGGTCGGGCACGGCGGGCACCTCCGGTCTGCGCTGGGCGGGCTGTGCTGCTGCGAGTCTGGCAGGACGGTCCAGCATGCCATCGGGCGGCAGCCGGCGCAGGCACCGTGCCGGTCTAGGCTGGCGCGGCCCGATGCGGACCGGCCGCGCCGGGGGACCGACAGCAGAGGAGCGCGGCGGTGGCCTCCGGCATCCAGGTGATCGTGCTGAACGGCGGGTCGAGCTCCGGCAAGTCCGGCATCGTCCGCTGCCTGCAGGCGATCCTGCCGCAGCCGTGGCTGCGGATGGGGGTCGACGACCTGATCGAGGCGCTGCCCGCCGGGGCCGGCGGGATCGGCTTCGGCCCGGCCGGTGAGGTGAGTGTCGAGGAGGAGTTCCGGGCGCACGAACGGGCCTGGCTGGCCGGCGTGGCGGCGATGGCGCGCGCCGGTGCCCGGGTCATCGTCGACGACGTGTTCCTCGGCGGTGCGGCCTCCCAGGAGCGCGTCCGAACGGCGCTGGCCGGGCTGACGGTGCTGTGGGTCGGCGTCCGGTGCGACGCCGCGATCGCCACCGCCCGGGAGCTGGCCCGGGGCGACCGGGCGCGCGGCATGGCCGCGGCCCAGGCGGCGGTGGTGCACGAGGGGGTGCGCTACGACCTGCAGGTGGACAGCGGCCGGGCCGAGGCGCTCGACTGCGCCCGGGCCATCGCCGAGCGCGTCGGCTGAGGCGTCCGGAAGTCGATCATTGCCCGTTGTGCAGGGGGCGTTGTCAAACGCACAACGTTAGGCTACGTTGGCCGGGTTTTACTCGGTTTGCGTCCGCTCCCAGGAAGTGTCTCCGTGCCGATTCTCGGTCGAATTGGTGCTCCCGTGCCGCGCGAGCGCCGCCGGTGAGCGCCGGGGTGTCGGCCGCCGTGCTCCGCAAGTTCGGCGGTCCCGAGCTGCTGCGCGTGGAGCAGATCGGCGAGCCGGTCTGCGAGCCGGGCGCCAGCCTGGTCGACGTCACCTACGCCGGGCTCAACTTCGACGACCTCGAGCACCGCCGGGGCGCCGAGCCTCGCATCCAGCTGCCCACCGTGCTCGGGGTCGACGTCGTCGGCCGGCGGCGGCGCGACGGCAGCCGGGTGGTGGCGCTGATGCGTCGCGGCGGTGGGTACGCCCAGGTCGTCGCCGCCGCGGACGCGCACACGGTGCAGGTGCCCGACGACATCGACGACGCCCAGGCCATCGCCCTGTACGAGCAGGGCGCCACCGCGTACGGGGCGCTGAAGCTGGCCGGCCGGTTCCAGCCGGGCGACTCGGTGCTGGTCACCTCGGCCGCGGGCGGGGTCGGGCACCTGGCCGTGCAGCTGGCCGTCGCGCTGCAGGCCGGGCCGGTGATCGGCATCGCCTCCACCCCGGCGAAGCGGGCCGCGGTGCTCGAACTCGGCGCCGACTTCGCCCTGGCCCCGGACCAGATCGAGACGGTGCGGGCGATCACCGGCGGCCGCGGCGTCGACCTGGTCGTGGACGGCAACGGCGGCGCGCAGGCGGCCGCGGCGCTGGCCGCGCTGGCCCCGTTCGGGCGGCTGGTCTCCTACGGCTGGCGGGGCGGCGCGCCCGGCTACGGGTGGCTCGACGTCAGCACCGAGGACCTGGCCGAGTCCTCGATCGGGGTGGCCGGCTTCTGGATGCGGCACGTCGTCGACGACCGGCCGCTGCTCACCGGCATCGTCGACGAGCTCTTCGCGCTGGCCCGCGCCGGCCGGCTCACCGCCCGGATCGACCGGGTCTGGCCGCTGACCGAGATCGCGGCGGCGCACCGGCAGTTCGCCGCCCGCACGACCGTCGGGAAGGTCCTCGTCGACGTGCGCGGGGTGGCCTGAGCATGCTCAGCCGGTACTGCCGCACCAGCCTGTGCACGCCGGCCACCGCCGTCGAGCGCTATGCCAGCTGCCACGCCTCCGGCGCCGACCTGTGCGTGGTCGACCTGGAGGACGCCGTCCCGCCGCTGCGCAAGGACGAGGCCCGGCGGGCCGCCGTCCGGTTCTTCACCGCGGCCGCGGACCTGCCGGTGCGCTGCGCGATCCGGATCAACCCGGTCGTCGAGGCCGACGGGCTGCGCGACCTGCTGGCGCTGCGGGAGTTCCCGGTGCCGCCGCGGGTGGTGCACGTCCCGAAGGTGGAGTCGCCGCGGGACCTGGAGATCGTCACCGGGGTGCTCGGCGGTGGGGTCGAGCTGTTCGCGGTGATCGAGACCCCGCTCGGCGTGCAGCGGCTGCCCGAGATCGCCGCCGCCGGCCACGGCCTGCGGGCGCTGATCTTCGGAGCCGCCGACTACGCCGCCGCGCTGGGCATCGGGCTGGCCTGGCAGCCGCTCGTGCCGGTCCGCTCGGCGATCGTGACCAGCGCGCGGGCCAACGACCTGTACGCGATCGACGCGCCGACCTTCGACCTGGCCGACCGGGCGCTGCTGCGGCAGGAGTGCCGGTGGGGCCGGGAGCTCGGCTTCAGCGGCAAGATCGCGCTGCATCCCGAGCAACTGCCCGTGATCACCGAGGCGTTCTCGCCCAGCGAGGCCGAGATCGAGCACGCCTCCCGGGTGGTGCGGGCCGCGCTGCGCAGCGGAGACGCGGTGACCACCGTCGACGGCCGGATGGTCGGCAAGCCCTTCTTCGCGGCGGCGCAGCGGCTGCTCGCCGAGTTCGGCCCCATCGCCCGGACCGCCCACACCGAAAGCGTGATGCCATGACCGGCACGACCCTCGACCCCGCGCCGGACGTGCGGGGTGCCCGGACCCACCGCAACAGCGCCGCGCTGGTCGGCACCGCCGACCCGGTCTGGCAGGCGGCCGCGGACAGCGGGCTGATCGACCTGGTCGTCGACCACGAGTCCAACAACCGGCTGCTGCTGCCCGGCTCCGGGCACGCCTTCGCCAACATGGTGTCCTGCTCCTACCTCGGGCTGAACCGGCATCCCGCGGTGCTGCAGGGCGTCGTCGACGCGGTGCGCGAGACCGGGACGATCGAGCTGATGACCTCCACCACCCGGATCCGGCCGAGCATCCAGGCCCGGCTGGAGGAGGAGCTGACCGACCTGTTCGGCGCGCAGGCGCTGCTGGCCACCACCTGCACCGCGGTGTCGGCCGGCGTGCTGCCGCTGCTGGCGTCCGGGCACCTGGCCCCGGGCGGGCCGCGGGTGATGGTCTTCGACCGGTTCGCGCACTTCTCCATGTCCTACGTCAAGGCCATCTGCGCCGAGGAGAGCCTGGTGCTCACCTGCGGCCACAACGACCTGGACCAGCTGGCCGAGATCTGCCGGACGTACCCGAGCGTGGCCTACGTCGGGGACGGGGCGTACTCGATGGGCGGCGCCGCGGCGCTCGACGGCCTGCTCGACCTGCAGCAGCGCTACGGGCTCTACCTGTTCATCGACGACTCCCACTCGGTGTCGATCCTGGGCGAGCGCGGCGAGGGCTTCGTCCGCGCGCACACCGAGGTGGGCGTGCGGACCACCAACGTCACC
>Ga0335073_10002256_pt1 | contig 26316 bp, 19 predicted proteins | sample Lox_Sample_22_FD_207093 | JGI IMG/M metagenome (GOLD analysis project Ga0335073, IMG submission 207093) | Soil microbial communities from Loxahatchee National Wildlife Refuge, Florida, United States - Lox_Sample_2.2 | ecosystem: Environmental > Terrestrial > Soil > Wetlands | place: USA...
CAACGTTCTTATTATCCGATCTTGGAGCTCTCAGGGTCGGGATATCAGAACTTCGGCTCGCTGAGCTCCGACGGCAGCCCCTATTCGACCGTCGACAAGCCGGGGGGCACGCTTCTGTTCTCGTTCAGCGTGCCGCTGTTCGACGGCGGCACGCGACGCAACCGCGTAGCGATGGCGCGCTCGAAGCTCCACGCCGCCGAGGAAGACCTCGCAAAAGCACAAGACCGCGCTTCTCAAGAGGTCGTGAAAGCCTACGATGACCTCCTGAGCGAGCTCGCCGAATACCACGCGGCGACGGCGTATCGCGAAGCCGCCCAGACCGCCTATGAGGCGGCGCTGCGCTCGTATCGCCAGGGCGTCGGCACATACACTGACCTCTCCACGGAAGAGAATGCCGTCGTTCAGGCTGAGACGCAGGTCGAGGACGCCCGGGCGAACGCGCACACGGCGGCGGCGGCGCTGGCATTTGCCATGGGAGCCGTCGCCGTGCCTTCGCCCGCAGAAATACCCTAGCCTGGCTTGTCCCGCTTGCGGCAGCTCGGATCCGCCTCGGACTCAATGCCAGCCCGGCTGCCGCGGGTCGAAGGGAGTCGCACCGCGCAGTAGTGGGGCGCACTCACGGGGTTACTTAGGGAGGTTCTCTCGAATCATTTCGAATACGTCACCGGCCCGACCGTGCAGGAATGCCCGAACAGAGTACATGGCCATCCCGTAAGCGGCCTCTGGCGCAATGAACGGTGGCATCACGAGCTCCATCGGTGCCACCTTGACGTTCAGCAAGGCGGGACCGCTCACCGCCAACCATTCGTCGACCGCCGATTCGAGTTCGGCCGCCTCCTTGACCGTGCGACCCCAGAGACCCATCGCCACGGCGACCTTGGCGAAGTCCGGATTCCTGAGATCAGTGTATGTCGGCAGCAACCCTTCGCTCTTTTGCTCCAACTCCACGAAGCCCAGGCTCCCGTTGTCATAGACCGCGATCTTGATCGGCAGCTTCTCCGAGACGATGGTGATCAGATCTCCGAGGAGCATCGTGATTCCGCCGTCACCGGCAACACACACCACCTGCCGACCCGGTTGACAGGTCTGCAATCCGATAGCCGTGCCGATGCCGCTCGCCATGGTCCCGTGCAGCAGACTGGCAAACATCCGCCGTTTCCCATTCGCGGCAATGATGCGCAGCATCCACACCCCGCAGGTGCCGTCATCGGCCGCAAACAATGCATCCTCGGCCGCTTTGCGATTGATGACCGACGACAGATACTGGCCGTAGATCAAGCCGCGTTTCCCTGCAACGGACCTCGCCGCCTGCTCCTTGAGAGCCTTCTCATGTCGATCGACATAGGCATCACGAAAGCTCGAGTCCTCCCGCTGTGACACTCGGGGTAGCAGGGCCTGCAGCGTGTCCTTGATGTTGCCGACTACGCCGAGCTGGACCGGGTGGCGCTGTCCGATGCGCATCGGATCGCTGTCCACCTGAATGATGGTGGCGCGGCTTGGATAGAACTGTGACCAGGCAAAGTTGGTTCCTAGCAGCAGCAGCGTGTCGCAATTGAGGACGGCGTGATAGCCGGATTCCAGCCCGAGGATTCCCGTCATGCCGACATTGTTCGGATTATCGTACTCCAGCGCGTCTTTCCCGCGCGACGTATGTGCCACCGGGGCCTGCAGGCGCTTGGCGAGCTCCACGACCTCATCGTGCGCACCGGCACATCCAGCGCCCGCATAGATCGTGATGTTGGACCCTTGCGCCAAGAGGCTGGCCATCTCGTCCAGATCCGCATCGCTTGGGCGAAGGACGGGCACATTGGCGTGGACACGATAGGGCAACTCGTCGGCCGCCGCGGAATCGGCCACATCCACCGGCAGGATCAATACCGCCACGCCGCGGCGCGTGATCGCCGCTTGGCACGCCTGCGCCGTCAGACGTCGAGCCTGCTCAGGCGTCAAGACCATTTCGCAGAACACGCTGCAGCCCTTGTAGACCGCCTTGAAATCCACCTCCTGAATGAAATCAAAGCCGAGCTCCCGGCGCACCACCTGGCTTGCGATCAGTATCACCGGCGCGCGGTTTCGATTCGCTTCGTACAGCCCATTGATGAAGTGCAGGCTCCCTGGACCACAACTGCCTGCGACGGCTGTGAGCCGATTGAGCAGTAGCGCCTCCCCTTGCGCGGCGAACGCGCCGGCCTCCTCGTGCCGCATATGAATGAACTTGATGCCTGCGGGTGCGAGATTGGAGGCGAAGGCATTCAGGGTGTCGCCCACGATGCCGTAGCAGTGCTCGACGCCGGCCTCCTTCAGTGTATCTATGACGACTCGAGCTACCTTCTTACTCATGTTGAGCTCCATTGGGTTGCGATTGAAATCACCCGCCTCGCCCTCAATACGGGACGGCATCCGCGAGCAACCACCAGCGTTACCCACCCATCGTTTCACTCCCCGGCATTCAGGCTGCGACGCCTGCGCAATCGGAGAACATCTCCTCCTCCGTGAGGAGCGCTCGACGTTCGCGTCGCCAAGCCGCGGGCGTCTTGCCGGTCATTTGTCGAAAGATATTGGATAGATGCGACTGATCCGCCATGCCGCACGCCAAGGCGATGTCGCTCAGGGAGTCATCGCTCGCCAGCATCAATTGGCTCGCTTTCTCTATTCGCCGGCGCAAGATGTAAAGATGCGGACTCACACCGAAGGTCCCCTTGAAGGCGCGCGCAAAATGCGCCTGACTGCGGCGAGCAATGGCGCTGAGGTCCGACACCAAAATCCGCTCGCTGAGATGCCGGTCGATATGGTCACCGACTCGCCGGCGCTGCCATCCGAGCAAGGAGCAATGTCCGAGACTGGAACGGCTGCGCCCGACGTCCTTGTTGGCTTCCATCCAGAGGAGCGAGGAAGCGCGCGAGATGCAGATCCGCGCCGCCTCTCTGTTGACGTCGAGCTGCCGCTTGGCGGTGTTCAACAGGTCCACGACACTGCAGACAAGAACCTGCAGTTCCGTGCGCTCGCCGGGATTGCCCATTATGGAATCGATGGAATCGGTTTCGACGTGCATTGATTTCCTGAGAGAGAGCGGTGCGGGCATGGGTCCGGTCTAAGCTAGCCCGCAATGCGCAGTGCGTAAATCACACAATGCAGGGAGTAAGGCCTCACTCTTCCGAGGCAGGCGCATGCGCGAGCATCGGCGGTAAGCTGGCGCGACTACTCTGAGCGAGACGGCTCGAGTCGGGGCAACACACCGTGCGATCCCATGAAGGGCGATTCCCCCGCGCGCAACGATCGGCGCTTCTGATCCTTGCCCTTTCTTGGTCGAGCGGCAGCGGCGCCACGTCGGCACCTGACCCTGCCTTGGACATTCTTTCCCTGTATCACACGGCTTGGAGCGGCAAGGATGGCGCGCCGTCCGGCGTCCAGGCGATGGCGCAATCCAAGGACGGATTGCTTTGGCTCGGAGCCCACAACGGACTCTACAGCTTTGACGGTGTCCGCTTTGCAATCGTTCGCCGCGTAAGCTCGACCGCGCTTCCGAGCGGCGAGGTGTACGCGCTGCTGGCGCCGCGCACCGGGGGGCTTTGGGTCTCTTACCTCTTCGGCGGAGCGAGCTTCCTGGCGGACGGCAAGGTGATCAACTATTCGAGCTCCGAAGGGCTACCGCCGGGCACGATTACCGACTTCGCCGAAGCGGCGGACGGCGAGATCTGGGCGGCGAGCACCGGTGGACTTCTCCGTTGGAGCAAAGGGCGATGGGAAGACATCACCGACCGCTACGGGCTTCCGACTCGCTTCCTGCGCAGCATCTGCATCGATCCCGAGCAAACCGTATGGATCAACACCGGCGGAACGATTCTTTACCTCAAATCCGGTGCTCACCGGTTCGAGGCCGCACCCTGGCGCATCGACAGCGTCAACAATCCGCTGATCTCCCGCTCGCGCGCGAGTGTCCCTTGGATATCGACTCACATAGACGGACGCCCCGCGGCCTTGCGTCTCTCCCTTCGATCGCTCGACAAACCTTCGCCCGAAGACATCCTCTGGCTCGACAAACCGGACTCCGCGATCGACGTGGTTGAGAGCTCGGGAGCGCTATGGATCGACTCGGGGACCTCGCTCGCGCGCGCGCTTCCGGGCGCGCGGAGCGCGCGCGATGAAGATACCGCCGATGCTGGCAACGACTATCCGCTCGATCAAGCGAGCGGTCGCGGGGTTCAGATCGGATTTGAGGATCAGGAGGGTGACATCTGGCTCGGCACCACGGGCGGCATCGACAAATTTCGAGATTCGCGAATCCGCAAGCTGCCGCGAATCATGGGCGAGATCACCCTCGTCGCCGCTGACCGAGGTGCCCTGTGGGTGGGTCTTGATCGCTCGCCCGCGATCGCGCGCGGGCTGTACCGCGTGACGCTCGACGCGCCACCGCGCCGGGTTCCAGACATCGAGCGTATATCGGCCGGATACCGCAGCCCGTCGGGCAGCTTATGGGTAGGAGGCGCGGCCGGCCTGTGGCATTTCGAGAGCGGGGAATGGCGACCCGTGCAGGGCCCCGAGAGTCTTCGGGGCCAACCGGGTGCGGACCTGCAATCAATTGCCGAGGACGTCCAGGGGAATCTCTGGATCTCCGTGGTGCGAAAGGGGCTTTTCAAGCGAACCGCCAATACCTGGACGGAGTACCAGCCGAAGAACGTCGCGGAAGGGGAATATCCCTTGGTCATGGTGGCGGACCCTGCGGGCAATCTCTGGCTCGGCTACGCGAGGAATCGGCTGACTGCGCTGACGATGAAGGGCGAGCGGGTCTTCTCGGCCGCCGACGGAATCGCCGTCGGCAACGTGCTTGCACTTGCCACCGTCGACGGCAAGCTCTGGGTGGGCGGCGATCAAGGGTTGTCCTATTTCGACGGAAGGCGGTTCGTCCCTGTGAACATCGGCTCGCCCGTCTCGGGCGTATCCGGAATCGTGCAGTCGGGCGGCGGCGATGTCTGGCTCAACACCGGCGCCGGCGTGATCCACCTCCTATCGCAGGATCTGCACGCCTGGACGCAACATCCGGACCAGCCGCTCAAGGCCGAATCTCTCAATTACTTGGACGGCATGCTGGGAAGTCCGACGCCGGTGCGCCCGTTGCCCACGGTGGTCGAGGGAAGCGACGGAAGGGTGTGGTTTACCACGACGAACGGGATCTTCTGGAGCGATCCCGCGCGAATCGTCCGCAACGCCATCGCGCCCACCGTGCTCGTGACCCGCATCGTGGCCGACGGCGTTGCCTTTGATCCGACTCAAACCGTGCTTCTTGGCAAGGACGTCCGTAACCTCGAGATCGACTACACGGCAGCGAGCTTGGTGATTCCCGAGCGGGTGATGTTCAAGTATCGCCTCATGGAGCATGACTCGGAGTGGCTGGACGTCGGGTCTCGCCGCAGCGCCTTCTATACCGATCTGCCCCCCGGTCGCTACGAGTTTCGCGTCATCGCCTCCAATAACGACGGCGTATGGAACGACGTCGGAAAGCAATTCACGCTGATATTGCCGCCCACCCTGCTCCAAACGCTCTGGTTTCGCTCGCTATGCTCGGCAGCCGCTGCGGGGCTCCTCGTGATGCTGTTCGTGTTCCGCTTGCGGCGGATGAATTTGCGGCTTCGCCGGCTGCTCGAGCAGCGGTTCCACGCGCGTGTGGAGGAGCGCACGAGAATCGCTCGCGACCTGCACGACTCTCTTCTTCAAGGCTTTCAGGGACTCATGTTTCGGCTTCAAGCCGTCCGACAGCTGCTGCCGGACCGGGCCCGCGAAGCCGCAGCCGCGCTCGATACGGCCCTCGAGACGGGTGACAAGGCCATTGGGGAGGGACGGGATGCCGTACGCGACCTGCGGGAGCTCAATCTCATTCAAGGCGACTTGAGCGAAACGTTGGCCGCTTTCGGCGAGGAGTTCACTGCGCCCGCGCAATCGCCGCGCCCGAGCTACCGTGTGTTGGTCGAGGGCGAGCCGCGGACGCTCGACCCGCTGATTCGAGACGAGGTGTATCGCGTTGCGCGCGAGGCGATTCGCAATGCGTTCAGGCATGCGCGCGCCACTCGCATCGAAGCCGAGCTTGTCTACCAATCGTCACACTTCGGCATTCGCGTGCGCGACGATGGGGTTGGGGTCGATCGGCACGTTCTCGCGCACGGCCGGCGTGAGGGGCATTGGGGGCTGCCGGGTATGCGCGAGCGAGCGTCCAGCTTCAAGGGCGAATTCAACGTGTGGAGCCAAACGGGCGCCGGAACCGAGATCGAGCTGAAAATCCCCGCTCAGATGGCGTATGTCCGCTCCACGAGGTCGTGGTGGTTGCCCCGACGCGGGTCGCGCGCTAAGGTAAGCTCGGGAAGTCCACCCTGAGATGCCAGCCCATGACCATCCGGATCCTGTGTGTTGATGATCATCCCTTGTTGCGTGAGGGCATCGCCACGCTCGTTGCGACGCAACCTGACATGGCGCTCGTGGCTGAAGCTTCCAGCGGTCGCGAGGCAATTGCGCAGTTTCGGCAGCACCGCCCGGACGTGACCCTGATGGACGTTCAGATGGACGAGATGAATGGCATCGAGGCCATCATCGCGATCCGCGCCGAATGGCCCGGCGCCAAGTTCATCGTCCTCACCACCTATGCGGGCGATGTCTTGGCGCAGCGAGCTCTAAAGGCAGGGGCTTTTGCCTATGTGCTGAAAGGCTCGATACGCAAGGAAATACTCGACACCATCCGGGACGTCTCCCGGGGGCTGAAGCGGATTGAGCCCAACGTCGCCGCCGATCTGGCGAAGCATCAATCGGACGCCTCGTTGACACCGCGGGAAATCCAGGTGCTGTCTCTGGTCGCTGCCGGCAACTCCAACAAGTTGATCGCGGCACAGCTGCACATCAATGAGGAAACTGCCAAGACTCACATCAAGAGCATCTTGGCCAAGCTCGATGCCAACGACCGAACCCATGCCGTCACGCTGGGACTGCAACGCGGCGTCATCGGCTTCTAACCCCATTGAGGGATTTACATCTCCCCTGTTCGGGTGCTATCGATCGGAATGGGTCCCTTGTAGGCTCTCTCCGACGCGATGCAACGCCTATTCTCAATGTTCCCCAATTCGTGGCCTGGACTCGGCCTGCTCATCCTGCGCTGCGCCTTGGCCTGCTCGTGCGTCGCAATTGAAATGCAGCGCGCGGAGTCCGGAAACCGGATTGCGCTGTTCCTCCTGGCCACCATCGCGTGCGGCGGTCTGCTGATAGGCGGCCTCTGGACTCCGCTCGTCGCAACTGTTCTGGCGATCCTGTTGCTCTGGTCAGGCCTATCCGCTCGCACCGTCGATCCGCTGACATTCATCCTCGCGGCGACGGCCGTCTCATTGGCGATGTTGGGACCTGGCGCATGGTCGCTGGATGCCGTCCTCTTTGGCCGAAAGAGAATCGACGTGGGCGGCCGAGAGAACGGCCGCTAGCCCGGCTACCTTAGCAAATTGGTCTTCGCCAAGTCCACGAGGCCGTGGAATCGGCCATCCATGACCGCCTTCAACGTAAAGATGCCGAAGTGTTTGGCTTCATCGAAGGTCGTGGTCGGCGGCATGATGAGCTCCTGACGCGCACTCACGACATCGACGAGCGCCGGCCCTGCATGCTTGAGCGCTCGCTCGATGCCCTCCTCCAGCTGCGCCGGGCGATCGACGCGCACACCCAGAATGCCCATCGCATTCGCCATATCGGCGAAATTCGGATTCTTGAGGTCGCATTCGCTGTCGAGGAAACCGCTCGCTTTCATTTCCAGCTCGACGAATCCAAGCGTTCCATTGTTCAGGACGATGATCTTGACCGGCAGACCCATTTGAATCAACGTCACGAACTCGCCCATCATCATGGTAAAGCCGCCATCTCCCGACAACGAGATCACCTGACGTCCCGGGAAGGCCGCCTGCGCCCCGATGGCGTGGAGCATGGCGTTCGCCATTGAGCCGTGATTGAAGGAGCCCACGATTCTTCTCGAGCCGTTGACCTGGAGATATCTCGCCGTCCAGGCGATGGGAGTTCCGACATCGCAGGTGAAGATTGCGTCCCGAGCCGCCAGTTTGCTCACCACTTTCGTGACGTATTGCGGATGGATCTGGGTGCTGTGAGGCTGGCTCTCCGCCAGAGCGTCGAGATCCCGCCGCGCTGCCCGGTAATCCGCGAGCGCCTCGTCCAGGTGCGCCGTGTCGTCCTTTGACTCGAGTGCCGGCAGAAGCCCCTCGATGGTCTCGCGAACGCTGCCGAGCAGTCCCAGGTCCAGGGGACAGCGATTGCCGAGGGCTTCGGGACGAAGATCGATCTGCGCGATCGCGGCATCCTCCGGGAAGAACTGCCGATAAGGAAAGTCGGCTCCAAGAATGAGCAGCGCGTCGCAGCTCTTCATCGCTTTGTAGCCAGATGCAAATCCGACTAGCCCGGTCATGCCGACATCGTACGGGTTTTCGTACTCGATGAACTCCTTGCCTCGCAAGGTATGCACGATGGGCGACTTCAGCTTCTTCGCCAGCTCCAGCACCTGCTGGTGCGCCCCCGCGCAACCGGCTCCGCAAAAGAGGGTCACGCGGCTCGCTTCGTTGAGCATCGTGGCCAACTGCTGGATGTCTGCGTCGGGAGCTTTGACGACGGGTGCATTCGGCACCAGCCAGTGGCGCGCACGCCCGCTTGCGGGCCGCACGGCGACGTCGCCCGGAATGACCACCACCGCCACCCCGCGCCTTCCCACGGCGACGCGCACGGCGCGAGCCAATACCTGATCGAGCTGTTCCGGTCGCGAAACGAGCTCCGTGTAGTGGCTGCACTCCCTGAACAGCACCTCCGGATGGGTCGCCTGGAAGTAGTCGATGCCGATCTCGGTGCTGGGGATGTGGGCCGCGATGGCGAGCACCGGCACGCCGCTGCGGTGACAGTCGAAGAGACCGTTGACGAGATGTAGATTGCCGGGTCCGCAGCTGCCGGCGCAGACCGCGAGCTTCCCCGTGAGATGAGCCTCGGCTCCTGCCGCGAATGCCGCGCCTTCCTCGTGGCGCATATGCACCCATTGTATCTTCTGCAAGCGTCGGAGTGCATCGGTGAATGCGTTGAGCGAATCTCCCACGACGCCGTAAATGCGCTTGACGCCCGCCTCGCTCAACAGCTCCGCCATCAAGTCAGCCGTCGATTTCATAGTCCGCGCTCCCACAATTCGAAGTAAGCGTTTGCAACTGCCTGCGCTGCCTGCACCTGGCCCGGTCCCTTTATATGCGTGCGACCCCCTCCGAGACTTGGCGAAAACTGCGCGTAATTGTTGAAAGCGATCTTTGTTCGCTTTGTGGCCAAGCGCGGCGCAAGTCAGTCGGACACAAACGGGCGCAGGCTTTCACAAGCCGCAAGCCGGCGCCGGCAGTTAAGTTTCTCGGGCGCCGCGGGCGAGAGCTCGCGAATCCTCAACTCAGGGGCGGTCAGGAGATTCGGAAGAGATGGCGAGCGGGACGCATATGATCGCGAAAGCGCGTCGCGCACGGGAGGTGTTTCGCTTCATCCGCATCAACTCGCCCGCCTACCTTCGCGTACTGCACGGCGATCTGCGCGCGTTTCGTAGCGAGTTTGTCCGCACTGCCGTCGGGCTCATCGTCGCTGCGGTCGCCGGCCTTCTGTTCGTCTCCTTTCTGTCTGCGGCGCTTCTGGTGAGCGCCTGGGACACGAAGCTGCGGCTGGCGGTTGCCTGGAGTGTGAGCGCGGGCTGGCTGGCGATCGCGCTCACCGGCCTCGCCTACGCCCGGCGCGCGCTCGAGGCCCCGCCGCCGTTCGCGAACTTGATACAGCTCCTCCAGCAAGACCTCGCGGCCATTGAAAGGGCGGAGGTGTGAGCAGGATCACTCGCCGCCGCGAGCTTATCGGCTTGCTATCCGCCTGCGCCGCACTCCTGTCGAGTTGCTCGTACGGGGTCCTCAATCCGCAGGGACCCGTGGGCGCCCGCGAGAAGCTCATCCTCATCGACGCCACCACCATCATGCTGGCGGTGGTCATTCCCGTCATCGTCTGCACGCTGGCTTTCGCCTGGTGGTTCCGATCGAGAAACAAGCGGGCCCGCCGCCGGCCCGAGTGGCAATACTCCGGCCGGATCGAGTTCGTCACCTGGTCCATCCCGGCGCTGATCGTGCTGTTTCTGAGCGGCGTCGCCTGGATTGGATCGCACGATCTCGACCCGCCAAAGCCTCTCTCGGACGCGGGTGCGCCCGGGGTCGTGCAGATCGAGGTTATTTCGCTCGACTGGAAGTGGCTGTTCATCTACCCCCAGGAACGAGTGGCGGCGGTGAACGAGCTGGTCATCCCCGTCAACACGCCCGTTCACTTCAAGCTCACCTCCGGCAGTGTCATGAACAGCTTTTTCGTGCCGCAGCTCGGCAGCCAGATCTACACCATGGCCGGCATGACGACACAGCTTAACTTGCTGGCATCCCACGAAGGAACCTATAACGGTATCTCGGCGCAATTCAGTGGCGATGGCTTCTCGGACATGCGCTTCGATGTGCGGGCGGTCCCGTCCGAGGAGTACAAGGCCTGGCTCGTCTCGGCGCACGCCGATGCCGATCATCTCGATGTCCCTCGCTATGCGCGGCTGGCCGAGCCGAGCCGCGACAATGAGCCGCAGATTTTCGGCCAGGTCGCCGCGGGCCTATTCGAGAGCATCGTGCGTAACCACGGTGCCGCGCCCGGTGCCTCCGGCCCGCCCTCGCCGAGTGCCACCGATGCATCCTTGTAAGAGACGCACTTAAAATGTTTGGAAAACTCACCTGGGCCGCCATACCGCTGAACGAGCCGATTCCGCTCGCGACGGTCTGCGTCCTCGTCGTCGGAATCGTCGCAGTCCTCGCGCTCGTCACGTGGAAGGGCTGGTGGCCATACCTTTGGCGGGAGTGGATCACCAGCACCGATCACAAGCGAATCGGCGTCATGTACGTGATCCTGGCGCTCGTGATGCTTCTGCGCGGCTTCGCCGACGCCATCATGATGCGCTCGCAGCTGGCGCTAGCGGCCGGTCACGCCGCCGGATATCTGCCCCCAGAGCACTACGATCAAATCTTCTCCGCTCATGGCACCATCATGATCTTCTTCGTCGGCATGACCTTTGTGATCGGGCTGATGAATTTCGTGCTGCCACTGCAGCTCGGCGTGCGCGATGTGGCATTTCCGGTCCTCAATTCCGTGAGCTTCTGGCTGACGGCCGCGGGCGTCCTCCTGGTCAACGTCTCGTTGGGGGTGGGCGAGTTCGCGAAAACCGGTTGGCTCGCCTACCCGCCGCTCTCCGAGATCGCATATTCGCCCGGCGTGGGCGTCGACTATTACCTCTGGAGTCTTCAGATATCCGGACTCGGAACGTTGCTCTCCGGCATCAACCTCACCACCACGATCCTGAAGCTTCGCGCACCGGGCATGAGCTACGGACGAATGCCGGTCTTTTGCTGGACCGCGCTCGCGTCCAACCTCCTGATCATCGCGGCCTTCCCGATCCTCACGGCAACCTTCGCGATGCTGCTCCTCGATCGCTATCTCGGGTTTCACTTCTTCACCAATGACGGTGGCGGCAACCCGATGATGTACGTCAATTTGATCTGGGGCTGGGGTCACCCCGAGGTTTACATCCTCATCCTGCCCGCATTCGGTGTCTTCTCGGAAGTGATTGCCACCTTCTCGGGAAAGCCGCTGTTCGGCTATCGATCGATGGTCCTGGCCACCATGGCCATCTGCGTATTGTCATTCATGGTGTGGCTGCACCACTTCTTCACCATGGGCGCAGGCGCCAACGTGAACGCCTTTTTTGGCATTGCGACGATGATCATCGCGGTGCCGACGGGAGTGAAGATCTTCAACTGGCTGTTTACGATGTACGGCGGGAGCATCCGCTTTACGGCCGCGGTGCATTGGGCGATCGGCTTCATGGTCACTTTCGTCATCGGCGGAATGACCGGCGTCCTGATGGCGATTCCCCCGGCCGATTTCGTGCTCCACAACAGCCTTTTTCTCATCGCCCATTTTCACAACGTGATCATCGGCGGCGTCATCTTCGGCGCCATGGCCGGCTACAGCTATTGGTTTCCCAAGGCCTTCGGATTTCGCCTGCACGAGGGTCTCGGCAAGGCGGTCTTTTGGTGCTGGTTCGTCGGCTTCTACCTCGCCTTCATGCCACTCTACGTCCTGGGGCTCATGGGTGCGACGCGCCGCATGCAGCACTACGCCGATCCGACGTGGCAACCGCTCATGGTGGTGGCGCTCGGCGGTGCCGCCGTCATCTTCATCGGCATCTTGCTCACCGTCGCGCAGCTCGTGGTCAGCATTCGCACGCGTGATCGGCGCCGCGACGTGACGGGAGACCCGTGGAGCGGTCGCACCCTCGAGTGGTCGGTATCCTCACCGCCGCCGGCCTGGAACTTCGCGGTGCTCCCGACCGTCGGAGGCGCCGACGCGTTTTGGAGCGCAAAACATCGCGCCGGTGCCGCTGTCGCCGAGGAGCGGCTCATCGCCCTGAGCGTTCCCAAGAATACGCCCTTGGGCTTCTTCGTGGCTTTCTTCATGGTGATCGTCGGCTTCTCATTAATCTGGCATATCTGGTGGTCGGCCATCCTCGGCCTGCTCGGCGCGATTGCAGTCTGCCTGCGCCACGCGTGGCGAACCGATCTGGAGGACTCCGTTTCGGTCGCGACCATCGCCGAACATGAGCGCGCGCATCGATTGCGGGCGGCGCAGGCATGAACACCTTCGTCGACGTCGCGTCGGAGGAGATGCCGAGCGGAATTCCGCTCTCGGAGCGCGGCCCCGCACCGCGGAGAGTGGTCGCCGGCTTCGGCTTTTGGCTGTTTCTCCTCAGCGATATCATCATTTTCTCCGCGCTTTTCGCCGCCTACGCCGTACTCTCCGGCGAGACCAACGGCGGACCTTCGGGAATCGAGCTGTTCGACAAGCGCCACGTTCTATTCGAGACGGCCTGCCTGCTCGCCTCGAGCTTCACGTGCGGAATGATGATGCTCGCGATGGAACGCCGATCGGCGCCCATGACCTACTTCTGGTCCTTGCTGACGGCGGCTCTGGGCGTCCGGTTCCTGTGGCTCGAGATCACCGAGTTCGCCGACATGGTCCATCGCGGCGCCGGACCCGCCCGGAGCGCGTTTCTCTCCTCGTTCTTCACCTTGGTCGGCACCCACGGTGCCCACGTTACGATCGGTATCGCTTGGCTCATGATCATGATGCTCCAGGTGGCCACGATCGGCTTTCGGCCGATGGTCATACGACGCCTGTTGTGCTTCAGCTTGTTCTGGCACGCACTCGACATCGTGTGGATCGGCGTATTTACCGTCGTCTACTTGGGGGCGCGCCCATGAATGCAGATGTTCCCGTGGCAGAGACCGATCGCGCGCCCGGATCTCATCGGAGCAGTCGCGACCGACTGCGCAGCTACATTCTCGGCCTCGGACTGGCGGTCGTGCTGACGGCCGCATCCTTTGCCGCGTCGTCCTCGAGTTTCGTGTGGGGCCCGAGCATCCCGGTGCTGCTCGCGGTGCTCGCGATCGCACAGATGGGGGTGCATCTGGTTTTTTTCCTGCACATCAGTACCGCGCCCGATTCAACCAACAATATCCTGTCGCTCGCCTTCGGCATCTTCGTGGTTGCGCTCGTGATCTTTGGGTCGATGATCATCATGGCCAATCTGAATCACAACATGATGCCGATGGATCAGCTCATGGATATTCATACGCAAAGGTAGCCAAAGAAATGCGACCAGCCACCGCCACTTCTCTGCCCGGGGAGGCCGCCGCGAGCGGCTTTCACACGGCGTTCATCGTCGCCTGGGCATTTTGCCTGCTTTTCTATTTCATGGAGTACGTGGTTCGCTCGGCGCCGAGCGTCATGCTGCCGGAGCTCACCCGGGCGTTCGGCCTCACGACGGTGGGACTGAGCTCGCTGGTCGGGCTGTACTACTACACCTACGCGCTGTTCGCGGTCCTTGCGGGCGCCGCAGTAGACCGCTGGGGAGCCAAATATGTGGTCGCCGCCGGAGTGCTGATCCTCGCGACCGGCACTTCGATTTTCGGCGTGAACATCGGCTGGATTGCATCGGCCGGGCGGCTCTTGCAGGGTGCCGGCGCCGCCTTCGCGTTTGTCGGCGCCGTCTATCTCGCGGCCCATGGTCTGCCGCCGCGATATCTGGCGACCGCCATTGGATTTACCCAATGCTTCGGCATGCTCGGCGGTGCTGCGGGGCAGTTCGCTGCCGCTCCGCTGATACATGGACCGATCGACTGGCGGCAGTTTTGGCTTTATTCGGGCATGGTGATCCTGCTGATCGCCGTGGCGATGTTCGTGGCTACACCGCGTGAGAAGCCGACACAGGGTCCAAAGGTCGGGATCTGGAGCACGTTTGCGCCCTACAAGATCGTACTGACAAACCCGCAATCGTATTTGTGCGGACTTTGCGCGGGCCTGCTCTTTCTGCCCACCACCGTAGGTGCCATGACATGGGGCGTGTCGCTGCTGGAGCACGGCTGGCAGGTGGACTACGCGCATGCGGTCGATCGTGCGGCATCGGTGGCCTCGGGCTGGGTGTTCGGCTGCCCGATCCTCGGATACCTCGCCGACCGCATCGGGCGCCGCAAACCGGTCGTTCTCGCGGGGGCGGCATTGATGCTGGCCGCAATGCTCGGGATCAACTATTTGCCGCCCAATACTCTTCCTCCCTATGTACTTGGATTTGTGCTGGGCTTCGGATCCGGCGCCGCGATGATTCCCTATTCTACCATCAAGGAGGTTAACCCGGATTACGCGAAGGGAAGCGCAACGGGAGCGATGAATTTTTTGGTCTTTGTCATGAGCGCATTGGTGGGACCCGGGTTCGGCTGGTTGCTGCAGAGGCTTGCGGGCGGCAGGGAGCTGTCCTTGGATGCTTTCGCGAAGGCCGATCGCGTCTTTGTCGCTGCCATCGTCATTGCCGGCATTCTTGCATTGTTCCTCAAGGAGACCGGCTCAGCGGCGCAGAAAGTCGATTCGGGTGCTGGCTCAGCGCGGTGAGGCCTGCTTGGCGAGCCAGAGACGCTGTTTCAAGCGCCGGTAGGCAATCTTGCCGGGCACCCGCAATTCCACCTCCGTCCCGGCACCGCGCTCGCTCCATACCTCGAGCTTCCCTCCAAAACTCACAGCCCGCTCGCGCATTGCCACCAGACCCCAGTGGCCTTCACACCAGCTTCGTGCCAAGACCTGTGTGTCGATGCCGATTCCGTCATCCCTGATGCGGATCGAGAAGAGCGCTTGCTCGAACGTCACCTCGGCTTCGACTCGAGTGGGACGCGCGTGCCTGAAGGCATTTCGAATTGCCTCTCGCGCAACGCGGCAAACTTCATCGAGAATGGCCGGCTCCAGGACCCTGGGATCACCCACGACAAGCACTTGATAGTTTGGATTCTGCTTGCAACAGCTCGCGGCGAATTCCTCTCCCAGTGCGGCCAGGGTTTCCGCCAGGCCGCATTGCCCAAGGGCCGCTTGGCGCAGATCGCGAACGGCCATCCTGCCTTCGAGGATCGCCCGATCGCCTCTCTCGAGCGCGGCGTCGAGCATTGCAATCGCCTCGAGCGGGCGCTCGGGCAATAGTTGGCGTACCGCTTGCAAGCGGAACATGAGTCCCTGGAGTCCCTGGAATAGTGAGTCGTGCAGCTCGCGAGCGATACGTGCCCTCTCCTCGGCGCGCGCGGTGAATCGCTCATCCAAGCTGCGGCGAAGCTGCCGCCCCCCCGGGCGCAGCCGCGCGGCCAGCGAGGAGACGAGAACTGCCGCCGTACCGACCAGCAACGGGAACCAGAGGGAATGAAGGAGGAGCTCACACATGAAGGATGCTGCGGTGACCGGAACTGCCTGGCGGGAACGACCATATACGGCTCCCCCCCGATCCGCCCCTATCTGAAGTTGTGATTTGGTTAGGTCCGTGCGCTAGGATCGAGCGCGCGCCATGACCGACCAAGAACGCGAGGCACCCCTCCAGCAGGGCAAACTCTATCCCGCCACCGGGACCCGCAGACCGCTGCCCCGGCCGCGCCTCGATTCTTCTGCCGACGTACTGACGGGCGTCTTTCCTGTGACGCTGCTCCTCGCCCCGGCCGGCTACGGGAAATCGACTCTCATGGCCCAATGGTACGGGAAACTCATCGAGCGCGGCGTGGCCTGCGCCTGGTTATCCCTCGACGAAGACGATGACGACAGGGTGCGGTTCATGCGGCACCTGGTTGCTGCGATGCACAATGCCAGCCCGAGCCTGGGTGGCACCGCGGCCGGCAACTTGGACTTCCCCGGCGATGCGAGAACGCTATTGGAGGCGCTGGCGGCCGACCTTGCGAGGGTTCGCGAGCGCCTCGTGCTGTTTCTGGACGACCTGCATTTCGTACAAGACCCCGAGGTCCTCGGGATCGTGGATTGGCTGGCGCACTACGCCCCACGCAGCGTTCAACAGATCATCGGCACTCGGCAGACGCGGCACCTGCGCTTGAGCACACTGCGCGTGCGCGGGCAGCTGTTCGAGCTGGACTTGAGCCAGCTGCGCTTCGACGCCGAAGAAGCCTCGCAGTTCTTCCGCAAGCGGCTCGGGCGAGACTTGGGCCTGCAGGATCTCGAGCGGCTGCTGGTCAAGACCGAAGGCTGGCCCGCTGCACTCGAGCTGGTCGGCCTCGCAATCGCGCCGCGCGAGAATCCGGCGCAGTTCATAGACGACTTTACCGGCACCGATCGCGCGCTCGTCGACTACCTCGGTGAGGTCGTGCTGTCCCGGATGGACGAGCCCACACGCACGATGGTGTTGCGGCTCTCGATGTTCGATCGCATCAGTGCCCCGCTCGCCCGGGCGGTGAGTGACACCGACCAGGCCGCCGAGTTGCTGGGAGGGTTACGCGAGGGCAACCTGTTCTTGATCCCGCTCGACCATACGGGGGCCTGGGTGCGCTTTCATCATCTGGTGGGCGAATTCTTTCGTGAACGGTATCTGCGTACCGCTCCCGCGCAGGCCAAGGAGTGTCTGCAGCGCGGCGCGCGCTGGTTGCGCGCCAACGGCCATCTCGAGGAGGCCGTCAACTGCATGATCCGCGCGGAGGACTGGGAGGACGCGACACGCTGGGTCGCCGACAGCGTCGAGGATCTCGTCTTTCGCCACGGATATCATCAGACGATTTTGCGTTGGATGAAGGCCCTTCCGGAGGCCTTGGTCGATCGTTTCCCGGTAATCCGCATTCAATATGCATTCTCGCTGTCGTTCTACCCGCGGCATCAGGAATACGAAGCGCAGATCTACCGTTTGCAGCAATTGCTGAATCGTCTCGAAGCGCAATCGCAGCGCGATGCCCGCATGATCGAGGAACTGCGATGCGCAGTCGAGCTGTTGATTGCGATGTCGACGGGTCTGCGCGATGAGGGCGCACGCGGCGGCGAACTGGCGGCGGCGTGGCTCGCCAGCTGGCCGGAAGCATCGCTCCAGCGCAAGGGTGTCATGGGAAACGTCCTTGCTTTCGGCTACAAGACGGCCGGTGAGATCGGCGGCGGCCTCGAGGTCATCGCCCGAACGCGGCGGTGGCTCGAGCAAGGCGAGGGCTACTACGCGTTGGCCTGGACGGCGTATCTCGACGCCCTGCTGAACCTCAAGCAGGGCAGCTATCTCGAGGCGAGACTCGCCTGCGTCGGCGGCCTCGAGCTGATCGATCGGGAGCTCAAGGGTCATCCAGCGCAGGCGGGACTGCTGCACGCGGTGCTCGCGGCGGTCGCCTACGAATTTGACGAGATCGCGCAGGCGATCGAGCATACCGAGCAGGCCATGAGCGCTATATCCGAATCCGGTCACGCCGATGCGGTAATCCTCGCCTACTTGACCCAGGCGCGCCTTCAGCGCCTGCGCAACGACGAACGCAGTGCGCTCGCGATTCTGAAAGAAGGACAGGACGTCGGAGAACGGCGCAACCTCCAGCGCGTGACGCTCTCGCTCGCCGCGGAAGAGTGTGCCCAGCTCGTCCGCGCCGGAAGGCACGAAGATGGCCGGCTGGTGGCAACTCGCTTCGGCTTCGGCGAGACCCCGACCCACCCATCGCAGTTGCTTTCCGACAAGGCCGTGCGCGCGGCATCGCGCTACCGGCTCAAGGAGTCGCCGCGACTCGTCATCCAGGCTCTCGAGGCCGCTATCGGGAGCTGCGAGCAGCGTGGCCTCGCGCATCGCTTGGTGGAGTTGCTGCTGCTCCGCGCTCAAGCATACAGGTACGACGGCAACTGGGTGGGTGTACTCGGCGACCTGCATCGCGCCTTGAAGATCGCGGCGCCGAGACGGTACTTGCGGGTATTCCTGGATGAAGGCCACGAACTCGGCGCGTTGCTCGACCGCCTGGACCTGGAAGCACTGCGCGGATCGGAGGCCGCGCCACTGGCTCGCCGGTTGATTGAATCCATGCGCCTACGCGAGCCTGCGGGACGCCAACCCGCGGCAGCCGTCGACCAACAACTTACCAAGCGCGAGGTGTCGATCCTCAAGCGCCTGGAATCGGAGCTCAGCAACAAGGAAATCGCCGAGGCAATCTTCGTCTCGGAGGGCACGCTCAAGTGGCACCTCCATAATGTCTACAGCAAGCTCGAGGTCAAGAATCGGCCGGGGGCGGTGGCGAGAGGCCGGGCGCTCGGTATCCTTTAGCCGATCCGGCGCGGCTTGCGCTGCAATAGCGCGGCCAAAGAACCGCCAAATCGGCCGAACGTCGATACGGGGCGCCGTGCGTATGCGACCTGAGCGGGGATGCGAAGCTCGACCTGCGTACCCGCGCTCCCCTCGCTGCGAACATGGAGGTAACCCCCAAAACTGTCGCTGCGCTCGCGCATTCCGGGAAGCCCCCAGTGGCCGAGCCGCTGACCCCGTGCGAGGATCAGAGGATCGACGCCTGCTCCATCATCGCGCACGCGGATCGTGAGATCATCGTGGCCAAAAATGACCTCGGCCTCGATATGACTGGCCTTTGCGTGTTGGAACGCATTGTATACCGCTTCGCGTGCGATGCGATAAGCCTCGTCACGAACGACGGCGGTCAACTCCCGCGGGCTCCCCTCCACAACGACGCGATACTCCGGCTTCGACGGCGGATCCATGCCCGCTTCGAGATCGGTGCCGAGTACGCTCAACGAAGTCGCGAGATCTCGGTCGTCAAAAGACGAGGAGCGCAGGTTGTGGACGGCGTCGCGTCCCTCTCCGATCGCCTGGTCTCCCAACTGCATCGCAGAATCCAAGAACCTCACGGCATCGCCTGGACGTTCGGGGAGCAGCTGCCGAACCGCTTGCAGTCGGAACATCAAGCTCTGGAAGCCCTGCAGCAGGGAGTCGTGCAGCGCACGGGAGATCCTGGTCCGCTCCGCGAGACGCTCTTCCATGCGCTCCTCGAGTCGCCGGTGAACCTGACGGACCCGCAGACGGATCAGACCCCACACGGCGGCCACACTGCCCGCCACGCACAGGGCAATGAACCATCCGGTCTGAACAAAGGCCGGCGGGATTACGAACGGAAGCGCGGCGCCTGACTCGTTCCACACGCCATCGTTGTTGGCGGCACTTACGTGGAAGACATGGTGTCCCGGTCGCAGATTGGTATAAAGCGCCTGGCGCGCGGCGGTGGGCTCGCGCCAGTCGGCGTCGACACCGTCCAGCCGGTAGCGATAGCGCACCTTCTCGGCTGCCGTGAGGCTGAGCCCCAAATATTCGAAGCGCACCGCGGTTGAGTATTCCGGCAGCGTCACCCCGGGCCGCGGCTCGATCGCGCGGCCAGCCACGTCAAGCGCGCGAATCAACACCGGTGGTGGTACGCGATTGTGCACTCGCCGGGCCGGATCGATGCCGTAGATGCCGCCTGAGGTCGCGAACCAGAGCTTCCCATCCCCGGCTTCTATCGCCGTTGGCAACGGGCGCAGCATCGCAGCACTGCCGATGACGCCGTCGGTAGCGCCGAGCGCTTCTCCGCGTACCCGATAAGCAGGATCGAGGCGACTGCGTTCAAGCTCGATCGCGGCGATATGAGCAATACCGGAGCGGCCGTTGAGCCAAAGGTCGCCGTCGCTCGTTTCGACGATGCCCGTGATGCCCTCGAGGGGCAGCTCCGGCGCTGACAGGACGCTGAAAAAGCGCTCTCCGTCGAGCCGCGCCAGCCCGAACTCCCCACCGAACCAGTGACCGATTCGCCCCGAATACATGGCCATCACGCTGCCGATCTGCAAGCCATCCGCGACACCGTAGACGACTACCCGGTCACCATCGAGTACCGCCACGCTGCCATCGGGATAGGAGAACCACAGACGATCGCGCCGGTCGCGCGCGATGGCGATGACCCAGCTGCGCGACAGTGCGGCGATGCCGCCGTACGGTGTCCACGTCCCGTCCTTTAATCGATAGAGCCCGGCGAGCCCGAGCGAGGCCCAAAGGTCACCGGACTTGTCTTGTGCGAGCGCCTGTGTGACGCGGCCGGGCCCCGGCGGTATGACCGAGTTCAGGTGCCCCTGACGCTCGCTCCACAAGGTATTCTCGCCGCCGAACCATACGGTGCCATCTGCGCCACGGATGAGACTGTCGACTCTCTGTCTTATGATGGGAGGGCTCATTCTCCCGTTCTGGTAGCGTACAACGGCGTCGACGCCGTTGGTGATCCACAGGCCGCCAGCGTCATCGGCGGGGGCGATACCGCCAACAACAATTCGCGGGACAAGCTTCAGGTTCTCCGCCGACTGCAATGGCGCCTTCAGGGTTGGCTCGGAAAAGCGATCCAGTCCGTTTGTCGTCGCGACCCAGACATTGCCCTCGCGGTCGACCAGAAAGGCAAATACCGTTCGCGAGGTCAGTCCGTCCGCATCAAGGTAGGCATCCGCGATGTCCTCGATGTGGACAGGGGTCCCCAAGGCCTGCCGTTCGGCGTGAGCGATCCGGTGCAGACCATCCACCGAGGCCCACAACGTGCCATCGTGATCGAACACGAGCCCGCCACGAGATGACTCGCCGGGCGTCACGGGTGGGGGATTCTGGGCGACGGGCACCAGGTCGAAGCCAGCGTTCAGCCAAACGGTTCCGGTGCTGGATTCCGCCATGCTGCCGTCCGCCCAGGGCGTGGGCACGCTGACCGGTTGTTTACGAAACTGCCGCTCGCCCCGTCGCAGGAAGAACAACGAATTCCCGCCGCCGGCCCATATCGTGCCTTGGCTATCGACGAACAGGATGGGGTTGCCGCTCGCCGGCAGACCCATCTGAGCGCCCACCGCCTTCCAACGAGCTCCGTCCAAGCGAGCGAGGTCACTGGTGGTCGCGACCCAGAGCGTGCCGTCCGACGTCTCGGCAAACTTCCACGGAGACCCCTTTGGAAAGCCATCGGCGACGCCGAATACCTGCCAGCGCCCGTCCTTGAGGAACGCTGCGCCCCCAAAGGTAAAACCGACCCACAGACCGCCGCCGTGCGGAGCAAAAGCCGAGCACAGACCCAACGAGGAGAGCCTCGGGTCGTGGGGCAGTTCGACGCGCTCGAACGCAATTCCGTCGAATCGAAACAAGCCACTCGGGCCCGCCATCCAGAGATACCCGTCATTCGTTTGCGCGAGCGCAACGCCGCCGCCCAGCGGCGCGCCCTGGCTCGGGCCCCAGGCCGTGTGGTGCAGCTCCTTGATGGTGAGATCAGGACTGAGCGCGGCGGCGCCGCCGCACCAGAGCACCAAGGCGGTCGCGAGCCGGCAGCGTGTTTTACGGCGAGCGAGGAGTCTTTCATTCACGAGGGTGATCTTAGCGCTTGACCCAGGCAATCTCACGCTCGCGAACATCCGAGGCGCCTGCCATTCCCTCTCGCGTGCATCGATCCCGATTTGATATTGAGGCGACCGCACCCGTGCAGCCTCGTTCGATCACGCCCTCCGCAGCGTCGAGGCGGCTGGGCAGCGCAATTCTTGAGAGCGCACCGGGCAAGCTCCAACGGCTGCAGCGTGTGTTAGTCCTTGAGCAACAAGTCGGGGGTGGCTCGGTTGACATCACTACATCCGGTCAGAATCATCCCGACTCTGAGCTCCTCTCGGAGGATGTCCAGCATGTCTCGCACTCCGGATTCGCCTGCCGCCCCCAATGCATATGCCCACGCCCGCCCCACGAAGCATGCCTTGGCACCAAGCGCCAGCGCTTTCAACACATCCAGGCCCGAGCGAATGCCACCGTCCATGAACACCGGTAGTCTGCCTTGAATAGCCTCGACGACCTTCGGCAAGGCACGAATGGTCGATGTCACGCTATCGAGCTGCCTACCACCATGGTTTGACACGACAATCCCGTCGATACCTGTCTGTACAGCGCGCTCGGCATCTTCGGGGTCGAGAATGCCCTTCAAGACGATCTTTCCGGAAAAGATCGACCGCACCCACTCGATGTCCTTCCAGGTGGTCGATGCGTCGAAATTGTCGTGGACAAATTTTCCATAAGGGACACCCTTAGGCATGGCTTCAGCCACAGTACCAAACTTGAGCGGCCGGCCTTTGGTGACGATATCGAGAGCCCAACGCGGATGCGTCGCGCCTTGAGCGACGAACCCCAGCATCCCCAGAAGCGTCGGGTCCTTCTCCATCCCGTCGTGCACCTCGCTGTAACGCCGTCCGGGGGTCGCAAGATCGACGGTGAATACCAACACCTTCGAGCCCGCAGCAACGGATCGCTCGATCACGCTCTTGACGAAACCGCGGTCCTTGAGCATATAGAGCTGGAACCAAGGAGGAACGCCAGTCTTTTGGGCCACCTCATGCACATCGCACACGCCCATGGTCGACAGCGTAAACGGGACCCCAACCGCCTTCGCCGCATTGGCTGCTTTGACCTCGCCGCGACTCGAGTACATTCCGGCCATACCAACGGGCCCAAGGACGACTGGCAGTGACATTGCCTGATCCCACAGGTGAATCGACAAGTTGACTTGCGATTCGTCCACCATCACTCGTTGGCGCAACAACGTCGCCTGCAGCTCGGCAATATTCGCGCGCAGCGTGTTCTCCTGGTAAGAACCTCCACTGATGTAGTCGTAGAGGAATCGGGGAAGTCTCGCTTCGCATCGTTTGCGATAGTCGTCAATGTTCGCGATGACGATATTGATTCCCCCAACTCCTGGAAACGTAGGCGCGCTGCGGCGGCGTGAGCGATTGGTCCGCGAACGTGATCGTGCGTCAGCACCCTGAAATTCTCCATCCCTCTTTGGGGGGGTGCTGGCGTGGACCAAATCTCATTTAGAAACGATTGCACCTTGCCTTGCCCCGCGCGTTTCCAAAGTCAACGGACCTTGCCACCGCCGAGCCACCGACAATCTCTGAGGCTGTGGAAAATGATCACTCCAACTCCGATGCTCACTCCCAGATCCAGGGCTAGCACGAGCGGTGCGGAAATCAGCACGCCCCACCCAATGACATCGTCGGAGGTCGGGTATCTCGCGTATCGAATCTTTGCCCAGGCGGATGCCAACTCGAAAATGATCGCCGGAATGGATACGAACACGAGTGCTGCCGCGGCAATCGCGGTGCCGGCCACAACAGTGGCTGTCGTCGCATGCTTTTCCCGCCCGCTCACAGTGGCCTGCCTCTATGGCGTCAATGTCGGCTGCTTGCATATGCTCCGGTGAACTACATCACTTGCCGGTTAGCCCGTCAATCAAGATGCGAACGACCGTTGGCCGAAGTCGCGTAGCCGTTGCCGAGCTGCTCGCCGCTGCCCCAACGCCGCTGCTCATGGCTCGCGCCAGCGACAATCTCCCACGCCTCAGAACTGAACGGGTCCCACCGCTCCAATCCAGTGTCTCACCTTGGTGGGATTCCTTTCGTCCATGTAAAAGAAATGGGACATGACGGGTTTCACGATCGGCTTGCTGCGGTCATCCGGCTTCATGGTGACGATGCCGCGGAAGATCTTGAGCGAACCGCCATCCCAGTACTCGAGGACGTCGTGATGGGCGCTGAAACCCGTGTCGATGAAGGCGCGCAGATTCTCGCGGATGGCCTCGCGTCCATGCCAATCGGCGACACCCAGGTTACCGATGGCGTCCTCGGCAAGGCACTCGAATCCTTTGCCGAAAGTCTTGTCGTCGATTTCCTTCCAGAGAGCCAACAGCCATTCGGGCGGCTCTTTCTTTGTGAATGTCATCGTGGTCATGGTGTCCTCCTTTGATGATGGTGTTCGGGTGTCGGACAGGGCGCTTACGGCGCATGGCAAGAGATCATTGCCGCCGTGGCTGCCCGACATGGGGACGAGTGTAACGGCGCCGGTCGTGGCCGATTTGCCAATCACCCCTCGCTTCCCGCCAACCTCCTCGTTGGCGGCGAAAATACCGAGACGAGCCGCGACTCGGCGCGCGGTTTCCTCGCGCTGAGCGGTGATCATCGCCACGCAATACCGCCGCGAGACGCAGAGCACCGTCGATTCCCGCGGTAACACCGGCCGCGAACACGTAGTTCGCGTCCACCACCACTCTCTCATTCACGGGGATCGCGCCGAAAAAAGGCAACAAGTGAAGCGATGACCAGTGCGTAGTCGCGCGGCGCCCCTTGAGCAGGCCCGCCGCGCTCCGTTTCGAGGACGGGGGTGGACAGGGTCAATCCTCCCAGGCAAACTTTGGCGCAAATGCCAAAAGCCCCTCGGTTCGCGCCAACTCCCGTTCGCGCAGTCGAATTGCTCGCTTTTCCATTGGTTCAGTTGCTGGACGTCACTGGGCCGTTTCAGGTATTCGCCTCCGCCAACGACCTGGTGCTCGAAGCCGGAGGACGGCCGCCCTACGATGTTCAGGTCGTGGCGCGAAGCGCCGTCCAGGTGACGGCTTCAGCCGGACTCAAACTTTCCAGCGCTCCGCTTCCGCTCGCCGCTGCTCCGCTGGACACATTGATGGTGGCCGGCGGCCAGGGTGTCGAAGCGGCGGCGGTCGATCCGGCGATCATCGAGTGGCTGCAGGCGCGAGCAAGGCAGGCACGCCGCGTCGCCTCCGTCTGCACCGGAGCGTTTCTACTGGCCGCTTCCGGTCTGCTCGATGGGCGCCGAGCCACCACCCATTGGGCGTACTGCGCCGAGCTTGCCCGCCGCTTCCCCAAGGTGCGCGTCGAATCCGATCCGATCTTCGTGCACGATGGACCAGTGTGGAGTTCGGCAGGGGTGACGGCGGGCATCGATCTTGCCCTTGCGCTCGTGGAACAGGATTTGGGACGTTCGCTGGCGCTGGCCGTGGCGAGATATCTGGTTGTTTTCATGAAGCGCCCGGGGGGGCAGGCGCAGTTCAGCACCGCACTGTCGCTGCAGGCGGCGAATGATGAGTTCGGCGCGCTGCACGAATGGATCAACGATCACCTGGCCGACGACCTACCGCTTCCCGTATTGGCCGATCGAGCACGAATGAGTGAGCGCAGTTTCAGCCGCCACTACGCCCAGGCGACGGGCCTGACCCCAGCCCGCGCGATTGAGCGGCTGCGAGTCGAAGCGGCGCGGCGATTGTTATCGGAATCCAGCCTGCCGGTGAAGAGGATATCTCAGCGTTGCGGCTTCGGTTCGGAGGAGACCATGCGCCGCAGCTTCCTGCGGCTGCTGGCAGTCACTCCACAGGATTATCGCTCCCGGTTCACGGCGTGAAAGTGAGCCTTCCCTCAGAACTCGATCTTGCCGGCTAGCGCCGATCCGGCGCAATGGTCTTGATCGAGGCGGCAAATACTCTATGTGACGACCCTGGCCTGCGCTTGCGTGCGACGTGCGGCCAGGATCGCCAGCGGAACGACGACGACGAAATACGCGATCATCGCCGCGATTCCGCCGGCGTAGCTGCCCCGCATCTGGAAGATCAAGCCGAAGCCGAATACCGAGGCGATCATCAGCGGCAGCGTGGCGGTCGAGGCGAGACCGAACGCGCGGCTGAAGCTCGCTTCGCCGAAAGTCGAGGCCATTGCCTTGCTGATCGCCGGGATCGCCCCCGAGCCATGCATTCCGATGAACGCGATGATGGCCGCCCGTGCGGTATAGGGAAGATCCACCAACAGAAGCGACCAGAGAATGACGTCGTCGAAGGCGATCAGCGCAAGCGCAAGCGCGCCGCCGATCTTGTCGGCAACGAACCCGAATATTATCGAGCCGGCCATGCCCACCAGCGACATGACCGAGGCGAGCGCCGCGGCGGATGTCGGAGCGTAGCCCCAGGCGACACCCATCGCCGGAAGGTGCGCGGCAAGCGTGACCGAGCTCGTGTTGACCGCCCCCACCGCCAGCGCCAGAAGCCAGAACCGCGGGCTGCGGAGGAGCCGGGGCAC
>Ga0335073_10002258_pt1 | contig 26314 bp, 29 predicted proteins | sample Lox_Sample_22_FD_207093 | JGI IMG/M metagenome (GOLD analysis project Ga0335073, IMG submission 207093) | Soil microbial communities from Loxahatchee National Wildlife Refuge, Florida, United States - Lox_Sample_2.2 | ecosystem: Environmental > Terrestrial > Soil > Wetlands | place: USA...
GTCTGCTCGGCCGCCGATCCGCCGGCATCGTGGTCGAACCGACGTACTCATCGAGCCACCCCGTTACCGGCGCGGCCGCGCGCCAGGTCTCCGTGACGAACCCGAGCCCTTCGGCGCGGCCGATGCCACGCCCGAACTTCAGTGTCGCGCCGAGCGTGAGGTTCTTCCGACGCAGGAGCTCGATTCGCCGGTGGTCCTTTGGATATCCACGCGGGGCAGTGGCGAGGCTCTCGCCCCACAGCTCGAGGCCCGCCTTCTCAGCGCGGGCCGTGAGGTTGCCGAGCTCGGCGCCAGGGCCGTCCTCGGCGACCGCCTCGCGGAAGCGGTCGAGCTGATCCCGGGCCATCACGTGATACCCGCTGCCGGCCACGAGACCTCGGGCGGAGATCGACGCGTACAGCCCTTGCGCGGCGAGGTCGGAGCCGTAGAGGATGCCGTAGGTGTTGGTCTTGTACGGCGACTTGTCGGGCGAGAAGCGGATGTCCCGGTTCTGGCGGAACATCTTCACCTCGCCGCCGAACGTCTCGCTGAGCTCGCTCAGCAGCGCGTCCATCTGACCGCGGACCGACTCCTCGAAGAAGTCCCGGTTGGCGGAGAAGTACGCCTTGCTGTTGTCCGCCTCGAGCCCGCTGAACCACTTCTGGACCTTGGGACCGAAGCCTTCGAAGGTGGTCATGGAGCCATCCTCTCAGGAGCGGAGGCAGCGCGGGAAGCGACTACGGGACGAGTGTGCCGAGCCGAACCGTCAGCGGCTCCACCCCGCGTGTGACCTCGACCGCCACCGCGCGGCGACGCCCGCGCGCCCGAAGCACGGCCAGCTCCAGATCGTGGGGGCTTAGCAGCGGCCGCCGGTCGGCGGCCGTGAGCAGGTCGCCGGGGCGGATCCCGCTTGCGGCGGCGATTCCCGCGGGGTCAACGTGGCGTACGAGCAGACCAGCGAGCGGCGGAAGCCCGACGGCCCGCCGCCGCTCGAGCGCGATTGGTGCGCCGTCGACGGCCAGGCCCAGCTCGGCGCTGAGCCCGCCGTCCGGATCGGCGTCCTCGAGCGTGTACAGGAGCTTTCCGAGCAATTCGCCGAGGTCGTCGCGCTCCGACTCGGTCAGACCCGCGAGCAACCCCTCCTCGTTCGCCAGGTGCTCGGGCGCGCACGCCTCGAACAGCTCCCGCCCGGCACCGGTCAGCGAGATCAGCGTGCCCCGCCCGTCGTCAGGATCGGCCTGACGGTCGGCCAGGCCGCGCCGGACCAGCCGATCGACCCGCAGGCTGACCGTGCCGGCGGACAGCCCCAGCTCCGAGGCGAGCCGACGCTGCGAGACGCCGTCGCCGGCGAGCCGGACCAGCGTGGCGATCACCGCGAAGTCCGCGCTGTGCATGCCGAAGCGGGCGAACACCGCCTCGAGCCTCGGTGCCATCAGCGCCTGCAGTCGCGCGAGCCGCGCGATCACCGCGATCGGCTCGACCGGGAGCTCTGGTCTGGTCTCGCGCCAGCCGGCGATCACTCGCGCGATCGAATCCTCGATGAGGGCTTCCTCATCGGCGTGGAGCGGTTGGAAGGTTCGAGCCGGCGGGGGCGTCATAGGACCCCGAGGATAGCCCCAAACTCGGATGTGTTAGTTTGGGTACAAACTAAATCTCGGAACGACCTGCCGGGCGTTCCGGGTTCCGAAGTCGGGCCACGCCACGGGCTCGAGAGGAGGATCCATGACTGAGGTGGACCAAGCTCAGGTTGTCGCCGGCCATCACATGCGCGTCGATTTGGTCTCGGCTGCGCCGAGGAAGGTGCTGATCGTCGTCGCAAACCCGTCGGTCTCGACGACGGTGGGCTGGCCGGTCGGCTTCTGGGGAGCGGAGCTGACGCACCCTTACTACGAGTTGACCGAGCGGGGCGTCGAGGTCACGATCGCCAGCCCGGCCGGCGGAAAGGTGGAGATGGACTCGCTAAGCGACCCGCGCGACCCGTCGCGATGGTCGGCCGAGGACCTGATCACGATGGGCTTCGTCAACACGCCGGAACTGATGGCACTGCTCGAGGACACGCCTAAGCTGGCCGATCTCGATCTCGACGAGTACGACGCGATCATGGTCGCCGGAGGCCAGTCGCCGATGTTCACGTTCCGCGACGACGACGATCTGAAGAGCGCGATCCGGCACTTCTACGAGGCCGAGAAGCCAACCGCGATCTACTGCCACGGGACCGCCGCGCTCGTCGACCTCACGCTGTCGGACGGGTCGTATCTGGTCGACGGCAAGACCGTCACCGGCTTCGCCAACGTCGAGGAGGAGTTCAGCGACTCGTTCGTCGGCCGCAAGGTGATGCCGTGGCGCGTCGAGGACGTGCTGAGGGAGCGCGGCGCGAACTACGTGCAGGGCGGGCTTTTCAAGGCCTATGCGGTGCGGGACGGCAGGCTGATCACCGGCCAGCAGCAGTACTCGGGCCGCAAGGTCGCGCAGATGTTGATCGAGGCATTGGGAGTGTGAGCATGAGAATCGGAGTAATCGGGTCCGGACGCATCGGCGGCAACTGCGCGCGCCAGGCGGTCAAGGGCGGTCACGAGGTGATGCTGTCATTCTCGCGCGACCCGTCCAAGCTCAAGGAGCTCGCGTCCGAGCTGGGCGATGATCGAGCGTCGACCGGGACCGCGGCCGACGCGGTCGCATTCGGGGAGGTCGTGATCCTGTCGGTCCCGTGGGGCGTGATCCCCGAGGCCCTAGCCCAGGCCGGCGAGCTCGGTGGCAAGGTGGTCATCGACACCACCAACCAGTTCGGCTCGGGCCCGATGCCGCCGGCCGGGCGGACGGCCGCGTCGTTCAACGCCGAGCGCATGCCGGGCGCGCGCTACGTCAAGTCGTTCAACACGCTGACGTCCGCCTTCCAGGAGCAGGCGGCGGGGCGCAACGGCTCGGACCGCGTCGTGCAATGGGTCTGCGGCGACGACCAGGCGGCCAAGGATCTAGTCGCCGCGCTCATCGAGGACATGGGGTACGCGCCGGTCGATCTCGGCGGCACCGGGACCTGCGCGGTGATGGAGGCACCCCGCCGACCAGGTGCGGTGTACGGCGAGGAGTACCGGATTGCGGATGCGCAGGCGGTCGTCGACGCGGTGCGCTCCGGAGCCGCGATTCCTTCCACCCCCCGTTACGACTGACGCACCCCCACCAAACCCCGAGTTTCTCCACACTCGCCCCCCCGCCCGGGGCGTGAATTCCGATTCAGTCGGCTCTGGCACGAGTTTCGCGCTACTCGCCATACGGGATTCGTCGAGTATGGAGTTTCTCGGGGCCTCTGGGTTTCTCCGCAGGGTTGACGCCCGGGACGGCTACGGCGTATCGTTGTTAGGTGGTTGGTTAACAAGGGGCTGCCGGGGGTGAGCGCGCCTCCTCCCCGAGGCCGTCCGGACCGGAGAAGGGGCACATGACCGATTTCCTCACGAGCGCGGGGCTGACCCCGCGCAAGATCCACCGCTACGGCTGGAAGCCGTCTCTCCCCGATGCGCGTGACCACATCGCCGACACCTCGGAGCTGGCCGTGCTCGACGAGGTCGATCCGCGCGCGGACCTTCCCGACGTGTTCGACCAGGGGCAACTCGGGAGCTGTACTGCCAACGCGGTGGCGGCCGCCGTCGAATACGACGCGAAGCTCAACGCAGCCGACCCGGGATTCCTGTCCCGGCTGTGGATCTACTACTACGAGCGAAAGCTCGAGGGCGCCCCCGCCGACCAGGACACGGGCGCATACGGCCGGGACGGCCTCAAGGTGTGCCAGAAGCTGGGCGTCCCGCTCGAGGCGGACTGGCCTTACGACATCTCGAAGTTCGCCGATGAGCCGCCCGAGAGCCTCGACAAGGAGGCCGGCGAGCACCGCATCTCGAACTACCGGGCGGTTCCGCGGAACCTCGACTCGATGAGAGCCGTGCTCTCCAACCGGCAGACGATCGCGTTTGGGTTCTCCGTGTACGAATCGTTCGAGTCCCAGCAGGTCGCCCAGACCGGGATCGTGCCGCTGCCCACCCGCAACGAGAAACAGCTGGGCGGCCACGAGGTCCTGATGGTCGGCTATCTCAAGGACCAGTCCAACTACGCGCTCGTGCGTAACTCGTGGGGCACCGGCTGGGGCATCAAGGGCTACTTCCTGATGCCCTGGGCTTACATCCTCGACGCGAACCTCGCCAGCGACTTCCGCACGATCCGCCGGCCCGCGGGGAAGTGACCGCGGACCCGCGTGACCGTGTCAGCGCTCTACGGGGTCAGGAGTTGACGTCGTTCAGCGCCCCGCACTCGGGGCACTCGATGAACACGCCAAACAGTTGCCCATCGCTGACGCCTTCGGCCAGCACCACGGCGCAACCGCCGCACAGCAGACGATCCGGCCCGTCGCCGCTGAATGCCATCTTCCCCTTTGGCGGGGCATGGATGATCGCGCTTGAACGGGGTACCTCATTGATGACGGTCAGTGTTTGATCGGCCATGGGGGAAACCTATCCGCCCGCACGCGCAACGGCAAGCGGCCCGCCACATTCGCGGGCCGCTCGCGCGACGGCGCTACGACACCTCCACGACCAGCTTGCCGCCGGCGCCCCCCGAATCCATCAGGCGGTGGGCCTCGACGATCTGGTCGAACTTGAATACCCGGGCGGGCTTGGCAGCCAACACGCCCCGCCCGGCCTTGTCGACGATCTCCTGAAGCGGCACCTCGCTCGTGGGGAAGTCGTCGTCGCCGAGTACGAACGCGCTCGCGAACGTGCTGAGCTGAACCCCGCTCGGAAGATCGGCCAGCGGGTTGAAGTCGGTGACCGGTTCGAGCCCGCCGAGGAACCCGACCTGGCACACCCGCCCCTTGGCCCGCACGCTGCGCAGCGAGTCCCGCAGGACGCTGTTGCCGACCAGGTCGAGCACGGCGTCGACGCCGGCGGGGTGACTCCGGCGGAGCCGCGGCGCCAGCTCGCCGTCGTCGATCAGGACCTCGTGGGCGCCACGCTCGCGCAATAGCGGCTCGCGCCTCGGGTCGCGAGTTGTCGCGATCACGGTCGCCCCCTGGTCGACCGCCAGGCTTACCGCCGCCTGCCCGACCGACGAGGTGGCGCCGCGAACCAGCAGGGACTCGCCGGTTTCAAGCACAAGGTTCCCGTGAAGGGCGATCCACGCAGTCGCGTAGACCTCGGGGATCGCTGCCAGCTCGGGCCACGTCAGCGCGGTCGTGACGGGAACCACGTTCGACGCGGGAACGCTGACGAGCTCGGCGTAGCTGCCGTTGCGCGTCCTCGCCATCCCGCCGACGATCGCGACGACCGGCGTGCCCGGCGACAGCGCGCCGCTCGGGTCCTGCTCCACCGCTCCCGCGGCCTCGATTCCCAGCACCGGGATCCCGAACTGCCACACGCCGCTGCGCATGTACGTGTCGGCGTGGTTCAGGCCGAACGCCCTGACCCTGATCAGCACCTCGCCGTCGCCGGCGACAGGGTCGGGCAACTCCTCGACGTGCAGCACCTCGGGCCCGCCGTGCTCGTCCATGACGATCGCTCGCATCGCGCATCTCCTCTCCCGGCACCGGCGGCCGGGCGTTGTTTAGGGGTCGCTCAAAAATACAGAACGATCGTTCAAGAACTATTAAGCCGCGTCGCGAGCGCGCAGGTGACGGAGGTAGGCCGACAGGCCCAACAAGCCGACGGCGATCGTGCCCCAGTCGACCACCCGCGAGACGACCACGTACGAGCCGGTCGTCAGCGACTCGGCGAGGACGAAGTGCAGCAGCGCGTGGAGGACGAGGAAGCCTCCGATCATCGCCCCGAGCGCGGAGTCGATCGCCTTGGTCGCGCAGCGAACGCGCAGGAACCGGCCCGCCGGCAACGGTCGCCGGATCACCACGGCGATCAGCATCACGAGCCCGATCCCGAACGTGATCGCCGCCTCGTTCAGCTTGAGGGGGAGCGAGCTGCCCCCCGCGACGGCCGACGCGACGCACGCGAGCGAGAATCCGATCGCGGTCAGCAGCGCGAGCGGATCGATCCGCCGGCGCACGGCGGCGAGCACGATGCTGTAGACGACCGGGATCGCGCCGGCGATGCCGAGCGCAAGCGCGTCGGAGCCGACCAGCGGCCGGACGAGGCCGTACGCGACGACCGGCGCGAGCATGATCAGCGCGGTACGCCGGAGCGCGGCACGGTTCCGGGGAAAGCCGGGCATGAGTTCGATTGAGTCGGCGTGGCTTGTCACTTCTCGACCTCCTTGAGCGCTTCTCGGACCGCCGCGCCGACGGTGTCGACGAGCGGCGCGCTCCCGTCGGTGTTGTTCATCCAGTGGCGAATCGCGGCGCGCTCAGCGCCCATGACCATCGCGGCCAGCACCTTCGGCCGCAGCTCGTTCTCGCCGGCGCCGATGCGCTCGGCGATCGCGCGTGCGACCACCTGCTCGCCGGCATCGGAGATCCGCAGGTACTCGGCCCTGAGCGTGGGCTCGGTCGCCGCCAACAGCCGGAACTTGCCCACCCACGATGTCGGCTGGTCTGGGTCGGGGGGCGCGGCGTACAGGTCGCGGATCGTGGCCAGAAGGGCCCCACGAAGCGGCTCGTCACCGGGCCGGGCCAGGAGCGTGTTCGCGATCCGGGTGAACCGGCGCATCGCCGGCCAGGCGATCGCGGCCTCCTTGCTCGGGAAGTAGTTGTTGAAGGTCCTGGTGGATACGCCGGCGGCGGCTGCGATCTCGGGCACGCGCACGTTCGCGAGCCCGCGCTCGCTGGCGAGGTCGAGCCCGATCAGGGCCAGGTCGCGGCGGGTCTCCTCACGCTGGCGCTCGCGCCGGCTGGGCTTCGTTTGGGTCTCGTTGAGGCTGCTCATGTGCGGCACCCTAGCACGTACTTGCGTGACACGCAAGTTTTGCGTATCACGCAATTTTGCGCTCCGGCGCCGACCCGGCGGCGCCGGGACCCGCCCACTTGTCCAGTTCCCCCGCGCGCGACTTAAAGGCTCAGCCCCGGAATGCCGACCATGGGGCGAAGAGGGTTCCCCATGCCAGACGCATTCGTCGCTCGCCAACCGATCTTCAACCCCAAGCTCGAGGTGGTCGGCTACGAGCTGCTCTTCCGCGGCGAGGGCTACGCCACAAACGCGGCGACGATCGCCAACCCGGAGAGCGCCACTGCGACGGTGGTCCTGAACGCGCTCACCGAGCTCGACCTGGCGCGCCTCGTCGGAAACCGGACCGCCTGGGTCAATATCTCGCGGGAGTTCGTCACCGGCGGCCTCGCCCATGCCCTGCCGTCGGGTCTCGTCGGCCTCGAGATCCCCGAGACCGAGCAGTTCGACGAAGATATGCTCGGGGCGCTCCGCGACCTCAAGCACGAGGGGTACAAGCTGGCGCTGGACGATTTCCGCTACCGGCCCGGCTCCGAGGCGCTGCTCGACCTGTTCGACGTGGTCAAGCTCAACATCAACGAGCTCGGGCGCGACCGGCTGACCGACCTCGTCACGCGGCTCAAGCCCTACGACGGCAAGCGCGTCGCCGAGAAGCTCTCGACCCAGGCCGACCACGAATTCTGCGTTGAGGCAGGCTGCGACCTGTTCCAGGGCTACTTCTTCTGCCGGCCGGCGGTCGCTTGCACGCGCGGCATCGCCGCCAACCGGCTCGCGCTGCTACAGGTCGCCGCGGCGCTCAACGACCCGGCGGTCGAGCTCGAGCAGGTCGAGCAGCTGATCGCACATGACGTCGCGCTCAGCTTCCGGCTGCTTCGGTACGTCAACTCCGCCTTTTTCGGCCTGCGCGGCGACGTCAGGTCGATCGGCCAGGCGCTCGCGTTGCTCGGCCTCGAGAACATCAAGCGTTGGGCGACACTGACCGTCCTCGCCAGCATCGACGACAAGCCGACCGAGCTCACCGTGACCGCGCTGATCCGCGCCCGCTTCTGCGAACTCGCCGGCGAGCCGCTCGGGATCGCCAGCCCCGCAGAGCTGTTCACGCTCGGGCTGTTCTCGGTGCTCGACGCGATGATGGACGCCCCGATGATCGAGGTGATCGAGTCGCTCCCGCTGACGGCCGAGATGCGCGACGCGCTCGTGTCGAGGAAGGGCAAGCGGGGGCTGCTGCTCCAGTGCGTCACCGGGCTCGAGACCGGCGAGGTCAGCGATCTGCCTGAGGTCGTGCAGGGCGCCGGCGAGCTGTACCTCGATTCGATGATGTGGGCCAACAGCGCCGCCGAGTCTCTGTTCAGCGCCGCCGCCCCGAACGCGCCGGGGAAGAGCACGCCACCGCCGTTGGCCCAGCCGGCTCCCGCACCGGTGCAGGACGTGGCCTTCGCGCCGGCGCCGCAAGCCGGCCCCCACGTCGAGGACACGGACCGGCGCGGTCCGTTCGCGCGCGTATTCGCCAAGCTGTTCGGCTGGTTGGGGCGCCGCGCCAGCCACGAGCCCGCCTGAGCTCGGGGGCAGCGACCCTCAGCTCAGCGCTCGAACGCGTCGCGCAGCGCGCGCTCGGTGGACCAGAACGCGAGCTCGTCCCACGGGAGCTGATCGACGTCAAACGCGCAGAACTCGGGCGCTTCGGCCGACGTGTGCGGCGGACCCAACGCCCGGGCGCGGTACACGATCAGCACAACGCGGTCTTGCGGACGCGAGTACACGCCGACGAGGCCGTCTACCTCGATCGCCATCCCGAGTTCCTCGACGGTCTCGCGGCGGGCCGCATCTTCCACCGACTCGCCGAGATCGACGAAGCCGCCGGGGAACGTCCACAGACCCTGACCGGGCTCGAATCCGCGGCGCAGGAGGATCACCCTTCCCTCGTCGTCGACAGGGATGGCCCCGGCGACCGGCTTGGGGTTGTAGTAGGCGGCGTAGCCGCAATGCGGGCAGGTGATCCGCTGCGGGAACTCCACGTCCGCGGGCTGACCGCACCTCGGACAGAAGCGGGCCTCGGCCAGCGCGGGGTTCAGCGACGCGTCCATCCACGCGATCCTACGGCCGTCGTGGACGTCGTCGCGATTCCGGTTGCGCCGGGCTTTGTCCCACGCTGTATGGTCGCGCGTGAGAGACGATGGGCCACCGCGAAAACGAGTCGCGCGAGCTGCGCGCGGGCAGGGCCGGCGAGTTCGAGCGAGCGTTTGCCGCCGCATTGATCGCGGGAGACGAGGTCGCCGCGGAGACCACGATCCGCGAAGCGATGGACGCCCGGCTCACGACGGCCGAGATCGATGAGAAGATCATCACGCCCGCGCTGTGGCTTATCGGCGAGCTGTGGGAACGAGGCGAGATCTCGGTTGCCGACGAGCATGTCGCGACCGAGATCGCGATGCGCGTGCTGGCCCTCCAGCGCGAGGCCGTGCGGGTCGCGGAGGCCCGCCGCGGTCACCGCGTGATGCTCGCGACGCCCTCGGGGGAACGCCATGTCGTCGCGCTACGCATGGTCGGCAACCTCCTGAGCGGCGCCGGCTACTGGACCGTGATGCTTGGCGCCGACGTGCCGGCCGAGGCGCTCGTGGCCAGCGTGATGCGCCACCAACCGGATGTCATCTGCATGAGCGCGACCATGCCGGCGCTGTCGGGCCAGGTGTTCGACACGATCGCGCAGGTCCACGCGGCGTACCCGACGGCGCAGTTCGTGATCGGCGGCCGCGGCCTCAGCAGCCAGCTGCGATCCCACGCCGGGGTCGGGATCTGCTTCCGGGTGTCCGAGGTCGTCGAAGCCGTCGACGCCAGGGTCAAGCGCGCCGAGCTGAACTGAGGGCGCCGGCGAGTGCCGCGGCCGGCTCGGGCCACGATCAGGTCACCGATCGCACTGCGGTGTGGCACTCGCGGCGCCGGCGTGCGCTCGGGCTCCCGGGCCGGCCGTCGCGGGCGCAGCCGGTGGCGCTTGGGACGATCGTGGTCGCGGATCCGCTCGCGCGACTGCTCGGCGTCCGGCAGCGGAATCCCGCCACGTGGGGCGTCCGGCCGAGCGTCCGGCTCGCGCGGGCCGGAGCCGCCTCCGCCGCCACCGCCGCCATCGCCTTCAGAAGGCCCGGGCGGCGGGCGCCAGTTCCGGGAGAACAGCCGCCGTGCGATCATGACGCCCGGGATCGCCATCATCACTGCTATTGCCCCGAACCCGTTGGCGACCGCCCGGGCGAACGCCGGAGACACGACCATCAGCACGAACAGGGCCGCCAAGGGAGACAACAGCACGACGAGCAGCGCGAACAGTGAGATCCGTACTCCGACGCTCGGCTGTCTCTCCGGCATACGCCAAATCGTACCCCCCGCTCAGAGCTCGATCGTGGTTCCCACGGCGCACTGAACGAAGGCATCCGGGAAGTGGCCGGCAAGCCGATGGACCGCCTTCCACCCGGTGCAGTGGGCCGGGACGAGAAGCGACGGCGCCAGCCTTCCGAGTGCCTCGACGGTCGGGTCGATGATCCGCTCGAACATCGGCCCGCTCAGGTGAAAGCCGCCGACGATCGCCGCGATCCTCTGCTCGCCGGTCAGCTTCTGCGCGTAGCGGACCGTGTTCACGATGCCGGCGTGGCCACAGCCGCTCAACACCAGCAGGCCCTCGTCGCGGACCCGCACCACGAGCGCCTGGTCATCGAGGATCAGCGGATCGGGGTGCCACTCGCCACCTCGTCGCGCCTCGTGCCCCTGAAAGCCGGTCTCGAACTCGATCGTGCGATCGACCTCGCCGGTGACAAGCGCGCATCCGTCGAGCACGAACGACGGCTGCCGATTCTCGATCAGAGCATCCGGCACGCCCTGCTCCGGGCTAGTCCGCGAGCCCGCTCGGGGGATGGCGCCGAGCAGCGCCTTTGGCCAGTTGACCCGCGCGACATGTTCCTGGTCGACCAGCAGCGGATCGGTCAGGTTGTCGACCAGAATCGTCAGCTCGATCCGATCGACTGGCTCGAGTGTGATCATCGCGCGCCAAGTTCCCCAGGCGATTGAGGACTCACGGCCCTGTTTGTACTACTCGTCGGTCGGCGCCACCGCCGGCGCGCGCTCGGGCTCCCGGGCGGGGCGGCGCAGTCGCACGCGGCGACGGCCGGGGCGATCGTGGTCGCGGATCCGCTCGCGGGACTGGTCCGCATCGGGTAGCGGAATCCCGCCGCGCGGGCCGCTCGGCCCGGTCGTTGGGTCCGGCGGGTCGTCGCCTCCACCGCCCCCCGGAGGCGGGTCGGACGACGGACCAGACTCCGGGAACAGGATCGCGGGGGCGAGCACCAGCGAGCACATCACCCAGATCATGCAGACCAACAACGACCCCTTACCGACCTGGTCGGACAGGCCAAACAGCACGTCCAGCACGATCAGTGTCGCCATCGGTCCCAACAGCACCGCCAGCAACACCATCACTCGCCCCGCGAACCTCAACGCCTTTCCAGGCATGGGGTAATCGTAGACCCGACCGCAACCCTAGACTCCCGGCCCGTGTCCGGTGAACTCGAGCACATCGTCCGCGTCCAGTTGCGGTGGCGCGACATCGACCTGCTCGGCCACCTCAACCAGTCCGTCTACCACGAGCTGCTCGAGGAGGGCCGGATCGCGCTGATCGCCGAGCTCATCCGCCGCATCGGCGCGGAACACGACCACGGCAGCTACGTCCTGGCCCACGTGGACCTCGACTACCTGACCGAGGTACGCAAGGACCACGGCGAGGTCGACGTGGTCATGAGACTGACCCATGTCGGCGCGTCGAGCCTCCGCCTCCACAATGAGATCCGGCTGCTCGACGGCACCGTCGCCGCGACCGGAAGCTCGGTCCTGGTCGCGTGGGACCCGGCTTCCCGGTCAAAGCGGGTCTTGACCGACAACGAGCGCGCCGCGCTGTCGTAGCGACTGAGCGCGGAGCGGATCACCGAAGCAGCCAGAAGACCTCGGTCTCGAGCTCGCTCGGATCCTCCCGCCAGTGGCCGTAGATCTCCCACCGGGGGCCGGCCGGCTCGCGACCGCCGGCCGCGACGTGATCGCGGACGGCCGCGTGGGTCGCTCCGAGGCCGGCGTAGTCGCCATGGTGGATCGCAGTCGCGGCCTCGCCGCCGGGCAGCCACGATGGGATCACGCGTCCCTCGGGCTCGAACGGTCGCGCCGCCAGGACGCCGACCTCGACGTCGGGCCGATCGTCCTTGTAGAGCATCACGTTCTGCCACCGCTCGGTGCCGTCGCCGGTAGCCAGTTCCACGCGGCCGCGGACGAACCGGTAGACCTCGTCGAGGAGCTGACGCCACAGGCTCGGGAACTCATCCCACGTCGTCGTCCGCGCGATCACGGCGGTCGGGCGCGACTCGATCGTCACGAACGTCACCGGGCCTGCGGGCACGAGCGCAATCTAAGCGCGGACGCTCACCACAGCGACAATCCGAAGCCCCCGTCGACTCGGAGCAGCGCTCCGTTCAGGTACGCGGCGGCGGGCGACAGCAGGAAGCTGACAACGCCCGCGATCTCCTCCGGCTGGGCGAACCGCCCGAGCGGGATCCGCGTGATCGCCGACTCCTGGATCCGCGCCGGCATCGCGAGCGCCTTCGGCGTGGCGACGAACCCGGGCATGACGACGTTGCAGCGGATCCCCCGCCCCGCCCATTCCGCCGCCAGCGTCCGGGCCATGCCGATCAAACCCGCCTTCGACGCGCCGTAGCCGACCTGGCGTCGCACTCCCGACTCGGCCGCGACCGACGAGATCAGGACGACCCGCCCGTCGCCCGATGCGGCGAGCGAGCCGAACGCCGCCCGGGACAGGTAGAACGCTCCGTCCAGGTTGGTCTCGATGTCCTTGCGCCACTCCTCGTCGGAGAACTGCTCGGAGCGGTTGATCGTGTCGACACTGCCGGCGTTGGCCACGACTGCGTCGCATCCGCCAAGCTCCGCGATCACGCGCGCGACGCCCTCGCTGACCGCTTCCGAGTCGCGGACGTCGAAGCTCGCGCTGAGCGCCGCGCCGGAGACGCCGTCGACCGGCACGCCGGGAGCATCGCAGGCCGCGACCGTACAGCCGCTGTGGGCGAGCGCACGGACGATCGCCCGCCCGATGCCGCCCGCGGCACCGGTAACGATTACTCGCCGGCGGCTCGGCGCCGTGCTGAGCGGCTCCTCGGTCACAACGCGATCCTATGGGCACGCGGGCGCCGGACCGCGCGACCGGTCAGGATTCCCTCGATGCCGGCGGCCACGCTCGAGCTCCTCAAAGCACTGGTGGCGATCGACTCCGTCAACCCATCGCTGGTCGCCCGCGGCGCCGGCGAACGCGAGATCGCCGCGTTCATCGCCGCCGCCGGCATCCCCACGATCCTGTTCGGGCCGAGGGGCGAACGCGCGCACTGCCGCCGAGGAGTGGGTGAGCATGTCCGCCACCGACGCAGTCGCCGACATCCTGGTCGCTGTCGCCGAGCAGATGTGCAGCTGAGATCGCTCGTCAATCCGGCGGTCGACCGGGGCAACGTCGCCGAGCCCTCGGGCGACGCCGCGCCCTTTCACACCGGCCTGCCCGGCTACCAGCCGACGCCGGCGCATGCGCTCGAAGCCGTGGCCGACGAACTCGGGCTTGCGGCGGTGACGGTCAAGGACGAGTCCAACCGCCTCGGGCTTCCCGCCTTCAAGGTGCTCGGCGCCTCGTGGGCGGTCGAGCGCGCGCTTCGCGAGTACCCGGCGTCGCACACGTTGATCGCCGCCAGCGCCGGCAATCACGGGCGCGCCCTCGCGCACGTCGCCTCCGAGCGAGGGCTGCGCTGCCGGGTGTTCCTGCCGGCGCGATCGAGCGAGCGGCGGCGGCGCGCGATCGCCGACGTCGGCGCCTCGGAGCCGGCGCACTGGGTGATCGACGGCTACCAGACGCTGTTCGCCGAGACCGCCGCACAGGGCAGCCACGACCTGATTCTGGTCCCGGTCGGCGTGGGGTCGCTGGCCGCCGCGGCCGCTCGGTTCGCCGCCGCCACGCAATCCCGTGTCATCGGCGTCGAGCCCGCGACCGCCGCGTGCCTCACCGCCTCGCTTGCCGCGGTCCGCGCGCTCGCCGCCGACCCCGCGTGCGAGGAGCTGCGCCGCGCGGTCGCTCTGGGCCCGAGCAGCCGCCTTCTGCTGATCGCGACCGAGGGCCTGACCGCCTGAGGACCCGCGCTATAGCGCATCGAGGATCGGAAAGCCCGGGTCGGCGTCGAGGCACGCGCGGAGATAGAGAGCCACTCCGACGTCGCCTGTGAACAGCGTGTAGCGCCCGCGCCCGAGCGCCGCTCGCTCCCGGTCCACCTGCTCGATCGCGTGCATCGCGAACCGGCGCGCGCGCTCCAGCCACATCGGATCGCGCGTCAGGTCGTACAGCCTCAGGAACGCGAATCCGTTGCCGGCGGTCCCGTGGCACAGCCCGGCTCCCTTGCGTAGCGGTCCCGCGTGCCAGATCAGCTCGCCGCCGCCGATCGCCAGCTCGGGCGGCATCAGGTCGCCGAGCGTGCTGACGATCCCGGGAGCCCCGTGGCACCACTGCACCCGGATCTTGGCCGTCTGCTCGCCCGGCGGCCGGTCCCGTGGCGGCCAGTTGACCAACCCGTCCTCGCGTATTGCGGTTCGGTTGAGCAGCCTCGCGACCCGCGCTCGCAGAATGTCCTCGCCGACGAACCCTCGGAGCGCGTGGACGTTGCCGGCGAATCCATGCACCGGCCCCAGGTTGTCCTGCGGGCTGCCGTAAAGCTCGCCCGTCCACATGTCGGACGACTCCTCCCACCGGGCGTACAGCAGTTCCGCGCTCTCACGCCACTCGTCCTCGAACCCGTACGCCCGAGCGATCAGCATCGTCCCCGGCGAGCCCCACATCAGCTCCCACGTCGGATTCTCGCGGTTTGACCACACCAGCTCTCGCAGGCGGTCGGGGTCGCCGGCGCCGTCGCCGAGCCGGTGCGCCACGACGAGCACGCCCGTCTCTCCCAACAGCAGCCCTGGGGTGTGCGGCTGGTCGTAGTCCGGTGCCACGCGGTACCTACGAAGCGCCGCCTCGATCGCGGCGGGCGCGTCGAGCGACGACCCGAGCGCAGACAGCGCCCAGGTCATGCCGGCGGACCCGGCATACAGCGAACTCAGGTGACTGTCGGCTGGGACGTCGTCGAGCGGGTGCCCGGGCCATCCGCCGTCTCGCTCCGCCGCTTCGGCATCGGCCACGATCGCACTGATCCCCGCGCGCGCGGCCGCGGGATCCCACTCCGTTTCAGCCAGCGCCTCGTGCTCCTCGATGCGCCACAGCATTCACTCATTTTCCAACGGAACCGCGAAGTCGCAGTCAGGACCGCGGCGCTCGTCGAGCGGCATGCTCGCCAGGTAGGTGACCCTGACTCCGAGGTCGCTCGGACGGGCGCGGTGCTCCTCGCCCCAGGCGTGCAACGACTCGGACGCCAGCTGCCACTGCGCCGGACCGATCTCGTTGCCGGCGCCGAGATGCACGAACGCCTCGATATGTGCCGGCTCGGTCCGCAAAGTCAGCTCCGGGTACTCGCCGGCGAGCGCCTGTGCCTCGTCGTCGGGAACGGGGCGGCACCACTCGAGCGGGCCGTCGCTGTCCTCGCTCACCTGGCTCCAGTAGATGCAGAACGCCGCGCCCGCCCTGCCTTCCATCCGGGGCGCGGGCCGCCCGCGGAGCAACCCGACGAACTCCTTGCCGAGCGCCCACGCCTGCGCGCCTCCGGTGACGTTGCGCTTGAGACATAGAACGCTCCGGCTCGGCATCTCGCGCACGCTGACTTCGTACATGACCGACCTCTTTCCGCTGATTCGATCGATGAGGTAGCCGGCGAGTTCGCGCCGGGCCGAGTGTTCGGTCTCGACGCCGGCCCAGTATTCGGCGACGGCGACCGCGGCGGCCGCGGGCTCGTCCAAGGAGAGGATCTGCTTGATCTCGGCCAGCGGCATGCGCAGCTGGCGGAGCCCCGCTACCAGCCGGGCCCGCTCGAGCTGACCCGAGTCGTAGAAGCGGTAACCAGAGCTGTCGTCCACTCGCGCCGGCGCCAGAAGACCGAGCTCGTCGTACAGGCGAAGCGCCTTCGGCGACAGGCGGCATCTTTTCGCGAACTCGCCGATGCTCATCTCGTCCACGGTGCCGGTTTCCTCGTCGACGTTGGACATTGCCGATCCAGTGTGCGGCTTCCCCAAGGGTCAAGGTCAAGGGCGCCCGCCTCACGTACGCTACGGCGCCTGACTCGTCCTGGTTGGCTTGACGCCTCGGAGCTCCGCATCGGCCTCGGCTGTATGCGCATGTCGACCGATTCAGAGCGCGACGAGGCGCTCGCGCGCGAGACGATCGCCGCCGCGGTCGCGGCGGGCGTGACCGTATTCGACACCGCGCACGCGTACGGACGCGACGACGCCGACCTCGGGCACAACGAGCGCCTGCTCGCTGGCGTCCTTCGGGATCGCGGCGCGCACGCGAGCGCGCGGATCGTCACCAAGGGTGGGATGACACGCCCGGGCGGAACGTGGCGACCGGATGGCCGCGCCAAGGCCCTGCAGCGGGACTGCGAAGCGAGCCTCGCCGCGCTCCGCGGCCTGCCGATCGACCTCTACCTGATCCACGCTCCCGATCCGCGGGTGCCTTGGCGAACCACGGTGCGCGCACTCGGCCGCCTGCTCGACCAAGGCTTGGTCCGCCGCGTGGGGCTATCGAACGTAAACCGCGGGCAGCTCGACGAGGCGCTCGAGGTCGTGCCGGTTGGCGCGGTCGAGGTCGCGCTCGGTCCGTACGACGAGCGCGCGTTCCGCGGCGGGCTCGTCGAGCGCTGCGAGGAGTTGGGCATCGCCGTGATCGCCCACTCCCCGCTGGGCGGCCCGCGCCGCGCGGGCGAGCTCCCCCGCCGTTACGAGTCGCTGGCCGAGGTCGCGGATGCAGTTGGCGCGACGCCCGCCGAGGTGGCGCTCGCGTGGCTGCTCGATCTGTCGCCGGTCATCGTTCCGATCCCCGGCGCGCGCCGCCCGGAAACGGCGCGCTCGGCCGCCCGCGCAGCCGGGCTCACCCTCGATTCCGAGGCCAGAACGGCGCTGCGACGCGCCCTCGGAGGCCCCCGCGCGCCCCGGCCCGAACAGCCGCCGGCCGCGTCGCCGGGAGCCGAGGTCGTCCTCGTCATGGGCGTTCCGGGCGCCGGGAAGAGCCTGATCGCGAGTGAGTACGCCAACCGCGGGTTCGTTCGCCTGAACCGCGACGAGCGCGGCGGCACGCTGCGCGAGCTCGCGGACGCGCTCGAACATGAACTCACATCGGGCAGGCACCGAATCGTCCTCGACAACACGTACCTCACCCGCGCCGCGCGCAGCTACGTGATCGAGGCAGCCAACGGGCACGGGGCTTCCACGCGCTGCGTATGGCTCGACACGCCGCTGGCGCAGGCCCAGGTCAACCTCGTCGAGCGCATGCTCGACCAGTTCGGCGCGCTCCCGACCCCTGACGAGCTGCGGGCGCTCGCGCGCCGTCATGCCGGCGTACTGGCACCGACGTCACAGATGCGGACGTTCCGTGAGCTCGAGCCGCCGGCGACCGACGAGGGATTCTCGACCGTCGACACGATCCCGTTCGTCCGCCGCCCTTCGACGGTCCGGGCGCGAGCCGGCGTGTTCGTGGCGGCCGGAGCGATCGACCGCCCGGGTTGGGAAGACGCACTCGGGCAGTGCGACCGGAGCGTCCCACACCTGCTGTTCGACTGGAGCCCCGGCGGCGCGCCGTCCGCGCTCACGGCCGGTCTGGCCCGGCTCTCGGCCGTGGTCGACGGTCCGACGGAGGCCGCCCTGTGTCCGCACCCGGGTGGCGCTCCTACCTGCTGGTGCCGACCGCCGCTGCCCGGACTGCCGCTCGCGTTCGCGCGCGCCCACGATCTCGACGCGGCGCGCTCGACCCTGATCGGCACCGGCCCCGCCCACCGCAACCTCGCGGCGGCGCTCGGCGCGCGATACGTCGGGGTTTAAGGCCACCGCTCAAGGCTCGGCGCCGTCGGCCCGATCCCGATGGGAATGACTGAGATAGCGCTCTCCGGCGTGATCGGCGCACTCTCATATGCGCTCGACATCGCCGAGGGACAGCCGCCCGGTCACGCGATCCGGTCGTGCCTGATCGGGATGCGGCTGGCCGCCGAGCTTGATCTCAGCGCGTCCGATCGCTCCGACCTGTTCTACGCGCTCCTGCTGAAGGACGCCGGCTGCTCGGCCAACGCGAACCGGATGGCGGCCCTATTCGCGGCGGACGACCGCGCAGCCAAGGCGACCTCGAAGCTAGTCGACTGGACCAACCCGCGCGCCGCGTTCTTGTGGTCGCTGCGGACGGTGGCGCCCGGGACCGGGCTCCGCCGCCGCGTCGAGGTGCTCAAGGGCATTCGTGACGAGGGCGAGGTCACGCGCAAGTTCATGGAGGCCCGCTGCGACCGCGGCGCCGAGATCGCCCGGATGCTGTTCCTGTCCGAGCACACGGCGGCGGCGATCCGCAGCCTCGACGAGCACTGGGACGGGCGCGGCATGCCCGACGGGCTGTGCGGCGACGAGATCCCGCTGTCCGCCCGGATCCTGTGCCTGGCCCAGACGATCGAGGTGTTCCATGCGGCACATGGCCTGAGGGCTGCGCGGACGATGGCGCTGAGGCGCCGGGGGCGGTGGTTCGACCCGGCCCTCGTCGACGCATTCCTGCGCTTCTGCGGCGACCGGGACTTCTGGACGGCGCTCGAGGCGCCCGACCTCTCGGAGTGGGAGCCGCCGGATTTCGCACTCGCCGGCGACGACGCGCGCATGGATCGCATCGCCGAAGCGTTCGCGCGGGTGATCGACGCCAAATCGCCGTTCACGGCCCGGCACTCGCAGCGGGTAGCCGAGATCGCGGACGGGGTCGCCGCGGTGCTCGGGTTCGACTCCGACGGGCGGCGGACGATGCTCCGCGCCGCGCTCCTCCACGACATCGGCAAGCTCGCGATCTCGAGCCGGATCCTCGACAAGCCCGGCAAGCTCACGGACCAGGAGTTCCGCACGATCCAGACCCATCCCGTTCACACTCTCCGGATCCTCGAGCGCGCGCCGTGCTTCGCCCCACTCGCCGACCTCGCCGCCAACCACCACGAGAAGCTCGACGGCAGCGGCTATCCGCGTTCGCTCGACGCTCGTCACCTCGACCTGCCGATGCGCGTCCTCGCCGTGGCAGACGTGTACGAGGCGCTGACCGCGGACCGCCCTTATCGCGGTCCGCTACCCGTCGAGGAGGCGCTCGCGATCATCGACCGAGACGTCCCCCACAGGCTCGACGCCGATGCGCGAGGCGCGTTGGGGGCGTACGCCGGCCGGTCGACCGCGAGCGCCGACTCGATCGGGTTGACGCTCAGCGAGGCGTAGTCGCCTCGACCGGCGCCCACGGAACAACGACGGCCTCGGACTTCCCGAGCCGGACCTGGGTCACGAACTCATCCGCGCCGTTGCCGTTGCCGGCGGCTCGCCGGCTGATCCACAGCCGCAGCGGCTTGCGCCGCTGTGAGCGGTCGAGCAACCGACGGACCTGGACCCGGGAATCAGTTTTTGTAGCCATCATGCTGCCTCCAGTTCGAACGAAACGGGCTCATCCTCACGGAGCTCCACGACCTCCTCGGCCGGGCGTGCGGCCGACCGCAACCACACGAGCGCGATCAGCGCCCCGACAACGACGGTGCCTGCGCCGATCGCCCAGGCGAGGTGGAACCCTCCGGTGAGGGCCTGCACGTGGTGCTCGCCGAGGCCGGCCAGCACCTTGGTGCGCTCTGCCGCAACCGTCCCCAGCGCCGCGATCCCGATCGCGGCCGAGATCTGGAGCGAGGCGTTGACGATTCCGGATGCGAGTCCCGCGTCTGCGAGCGGGACCTCGGCCATCGCGATCGTCATGAGCGGCAGGAACGACATCCCCGCACCGAGGCCGAGCAGGGCGAACGGCGCGAAGATCGTCGGGAAGTAGCTCGCGTGCGCGGGCACCTGCGACAGCAGCACCAGCGCGCCGGCGATTGCGGTCAGACCCACAACCAGAACCCGGAGCGGACCGAAGCGCCCCATCAGCCGGGCGGTCACACCCACCGACATCACGCCCATGATCAGCGTCAGAGGCAGGAACGCGAGCCCGGTCTCGAGCGCGCCGTATCCACGCACGTGCTGGAGGTAGAGCACCCCGAGCAGGAAGGTCGAGAACATCCCGGTGACCAGGAACGCGCGCACGATGCTCGAGGCCGCGAGGCCCGGGACCCGCAGGATCCGCAGCGGGAACATCGGGTTCTTCAGGCGAGACTCGACCGCGACGAACACCGCCAGCAGCGCGAGCGCGGCCACGCCGAACCCGATCGTGTGGGCCGAGATCCAGCCGTACTCGGTGGCCTTGACGATCGCGTACACGCCGAGCATCAGCGACACGGTCACGAGCAGCGCGCCGAGCACGTCGACGCCCTGACCGAGGCCGGGCCGCGCGGTCTCGCTGATCAGCCAGCGCCCGAGCAAGAACGTGACGATCCCGATCGGCACGTTGATGAAAAAGATCCAGTGCCAGTTCAGCGACTGGGTGAGCACGCCGCCTGCGAGCAGACCGATCGAGCCGCCGCTCGAGACGATGAACGTGTACACGCTCATCGCGATCGCACGCTCGGACGGCTTCGGGAACTCCGTGATCAATAGCGCCAGCACGGCGGCCGATGCGACCGCGCCACCGAGGCCCTGGATGAACCGGGCGACGATCAGCACGATCTGATCGTCGGCGATCCCACAGGCCATCGAGGCCAGTGTGAACACGACGAGTCCTCCCAGGAACATTCTCTTGCGCCCGAGCAGGTCGCCGAGCCTCCCCGCCAGCAGCAGGAAGCTCCCGAACGCGATCATGTACGCGTCGATAACCCACGCCAGGTTCGCCTGCGAGAAGCCCAGGTCGCGCTGCATCGACGGGAGCGCGACGTTCACGATCGTCGCGTCGAGCACCATCATCAGCTGACCCATGCACACCACTGCGAGAGCGACCCACCGGCGGCGTTCTCCACTAATTAGACTATTGATAGTGATCATCCCCTATGTAAAGCTTGTCGCTGTGTGCTTGATGATCACTGTACCATGGACTATCATCGTCTGCAAGATGATAATCCTGATACCCTGCAAACGGCAATGGCTGTAGACACCTCGCCCGGGACGGTGGTGATGTTGCTGCGGCTGGCGAAGGTCATCCACAAGCGCAGCACCGATGAGCGACTGGGCATAAAGCTCCGGCAGCTGATGCTGTTGAGCTACCTGCGGTGGGGTGCGCCCGCGCTCCAGCAGCAGCTTTGCGAGGCCCTCTGGCTCGATCCGAACAACTGCGTCCTGCTGCTCAACGAGCTGGAGGACATGGGGTACGTCGAGCGCCGGCGCGACCCATCGGACCGCCGCCGGCACGTCGTCGACATCACCGACGAAGGCCAGAAGGCGCTCGAGCGCGCCGAGCGCGCGCAGGAGGAGATCGGCGACGAGCTCCTATCCGCGCTCAGTGACGACGAGCGTGCGACGCTCCGGTCGCTGCTGAGTCGCGTCGTCACCTGAGCCTCGTCATCGCCTGAGCCCAGCCCGCCACCGGATGCCCGACACGGACAACAGGAGCCGGGGCGTTCTCGTGACGGGTGCCTCGCGCGGCATCGGCGCTGCCGTCGCGGGCGCGTTCGCGAGGTCCGGCGACCGCGTCGCGGTCCACTACGGCACGCGTGAGGAGCAGGCTGTGGAAGTCCAGGCGTCACTACCGGGCGACGGCCACATCGTGGTCGGCGCCGACCTGATCGACGCCGGCGCCGTCCGGCGGATGGTCGACGAGGTCGCGGAGGCGTTCGGCGCGATCGACGTGCTGGTCAACAACGCGGGCGTCTTCGAGCCTCACCCGATCACTGACACGTCCTACTGGGAGTGGCAAGAGTCATGGCGGCGAACGATCGGCGTCAACCTGATCGGCGCCGCCAACGTGACCTGGTGCGTGGTCCAGCACATGGGCGGCGGTGGACGGATCGTCAACGTTTCTTCCCGCGGCGCCTTCCGCGGCGAGCCCGATCAGCCCGGTTACGGCGCCAGCAAGGCCGGTCTGATCGCGTTCGGCCAGTCGCTGGCGCGGGCGCTCGGGCCGCGCGGGATCTCGGTGACCGCAGTCGCGCCCGGGTTCACCGAGACCGACATGGCGGCGAGCGAGCTCGAGGGCGAGCGGGGACGCCTCCGCCGCGCCGAGAGCCCGCTCGGGCGCGTCGCCACACCCGAGGAGGTCGCCGCCGCCGTGCTCTACCTCGCCTCGCCGCAGGCCGAGATGGCGAGCGGCACGGTCATCGACGTCAATGGGGCGTCATACCTTCGGATGTGAGGCCCCTGGGCGCTTTCGTCGACCGCGACCGCGGGTCGGCGGCGGGCGATCAGGCCCCGCCCCCCGCCCGCGCCGACTGAACAACGCCCGAAACCTCCCCCTCGCCGGAACCCAACCGGGACATAAGCGTGTGGGGAGTGCTTATGTCCCGGTGGCTGTCGTCGCGGGGTGAGGTTCCGGGCTTAATCCAGGTGCGGGGGCTCGCGGAGCCGCGCGGCCGACGACTTAGTCGCCACCGTCGCCACCGTCGCCACCGTCGCCACCGTCGCCACCGCCGCTCGCGCCACCCTCGCGACCGCGGGCCGCCTTGCCTGCGCCCACGGTTTCCTGGAGCAGCGCCCTCATGTCCGCCAGCGGCCCGAGGTGCGCGAGCTTGTCGGGATTGACGACCGAGTTGATCGCCTGGATCCGACCGCCGCCGATCTCGAGCTCCCACACGCCGACGAGCCTGCGTTCGCCGTCGAGCAATAGCGCGCCGGGCATGCCGTTGACCTCGACCGGTCGCAGCGACGCGCCCGGGATCCGGGACGCCATGCGGGTCCACGTCATCAACATGCGCGCGACACGTGCGCGACCGGCGACCGGATGCCCGAGTGCCGGCACCTTCCCGCCGCCGTCGCCGGTGAGGACGACGTCGTGGGCGAGCAGCGCCTCGAGCCCGGCCAGATCACCCTCCGTGGCCGCGGCGAAGAACCGGCTGGCGAGCTCGTCCCGCTGTTCGCGCGAGCTCTGAAACCGGGGACGGCCGGCCTCGACGTGCGCTCGCGCCCGCGTCGCGAGCTGGCGGACGTTGTCCTCGTTCTTGCCGATGATCCCGGCGATCTCGCCGTAGCCGTAGTCGAACACGTCGCGAAGCAGCAGCACGGCGCGCTGCTCGGGAGACAGCGTCTCAAGCAGGACCAGCATCGCCATCGACAGCGAGTCCGCGATCTCGGCGTGCTGCGCCGGGTCGTCGAGGCTGTCGGTGAGAATCGGCTCGGGGAGCCACTCCCCCACGTAGCGCTCCCGGCGGGCGCGGGCCGAGCGCAGCTCGTCGATCGCCAGGCGCGTCGTGATCGTCGCCACGTAAGCGCGCGGCGAGTCGATCCGCTCGCCGTCCTGTACCGCGCGGTGGACCCGCAACAGCGCCTCCTGGACGATGTCCTCGGCCTCGGCGACGCTGCCGAGCATCCGGTAGGCGATCGCGAACGACACCGGGCGCAGCTCGTCGAGCAACTGTTCGCTCGAGCCCGACCTCATGCCGCGAACCCCGCGAACCCCTGGCGCCAGCTCGCGTGCCGCGGCTGCCAGCCCAGCTCGTGCTTGGCCTTGGCGTTCGACGCCCCCCGGATCTCGGTCATCATCACGACCGCAGCCTCGCCGGCCATCAGGCGCCCGACGAACTTCGGCACGCGCCACGGCTTAGGCGCGCCGATCGACGTGGCCAGCGCCGGCAGCCACTCGGCCACACGGGCCGGCTCGTCGTCGACCACGTTGTAGATCCCGCGCCTGCCGTGATCGAGTGCCGCGACGGTCGCCTCGGCAGCGTCCGCGATATGCACGAACGACCACACTCCGGAGCCGTCGCCGACCACGGGAAACTTGCGCTTTTGCACCATCTCGAACTCGGGGCCTCCCGGCGACAGGCCGGTCCCGGGACCATAGAACCCGCCGTACCGAAGCACGATGCCTTCTGTCCAGTCGGCTCGGATGACCGCCTCCTCGAGGTGCCGGATCGCGGCAAGCGACTCGCGCATCTCGCGCACGGGGGCCGGGTCGAGCGGATCGTCCTCGGTCTTGACCGGACCACCCGTCCGTGCGTACGGCCAGCCCGTGTAGCTCTGGATGACGAACCGCTTGACGCCTACCGCGCGCCCGGCCGACAGGAGATGATCGGTGCCCTCGGTCCTCAACCGGTTGGTCGTCGCGAAGCTGCGGTCGAAATGCCTCATGTCCAATTCCGCGATCGACGTCAGCTCGTGGATGATCGCGTCGGGCTGAGCCTTGGCGACGGCTTCGGCGACCTGCTCGGCATCGAGCGCGTCGACGACGACTGGGGTGGCCCCAAGGTCCCAAAGCTCCGCCTGCCTCGTCTCGCTCCGCGTCGTGCCGACGACCTGGTGACCGGCGCCGACCAGCCGGGGCACCAGCTGCTTTCCCATGGCGCCCGTGGCGCCTGCAACGAACACTTTCATCTCTGGCTCCTCATAGTCGATTGCACCAGCTCAGACGACATAGCCGGCGCGCCTGTGACAGCGCGCTCGGAGACTCTCTACCCGTCGACCGGGGCCGACCGTCAGCTGCCGTCGCCGAGCGCGGTCCGCAGTCCCGCCAGGTCGGCTGACCCGAACACGACCCGGTTCCGGGTGGCGACGTAGACGAGGTCGAGGTCGACCCCGGACTTGGCGATCTTACGCGTGAGGTCCGCCAGCACGCCGGGCCGGTCCTCGACGTCGATCACGACCACCTCGCGCTCGCGAGTGACCGCGAGATGCGAGATCGCCAGCGAGTGCCGGGCGGCCTCGGCGTGCGGCACGAGGATGTGAAGCTCGGCCCGCTCACCGGACCCGATGCAGGTGGCGGCGGCGATGTTGACACCGGCGTCGCTGATCGCGGCGGCCACCTGCGCCAGCGCGCCCGGAGTGTTCTCGATGTCGATGACCAGGTCGAACGCCATAGTCGCCGTCGCGGTGCAGCCTAACCGCTGACCGCCCCCGGCCGCACGAACGTCACCGCGCACACCAACGTCACCGCGCGCGCCAACCTCACCGCGCACGCCGGCGGAACAGGACCTCGGAGAGCGCAATCGAGAAGGCGATGATCCCGACGCTCCAGGCGGCCGCGTGCCAGGCGTCACCGCCGACGTGGCCGCCATTCAACGCCGCGCGGATCGTGTCGACCACCGAGGTCACCGGTTGGTTGCGGGCAACGGCCCGGAGCGCCGAGGGCATCGTGTGTACCGGGACGAACGCGCTGCTCACATACGGAAGGAAGGTGACCAGGAACGAGATTCCCCGGGCCATCTCGGGGGTGCGGGCGACGATCCCGACTGCCGCGGCGAACCACGACAATGCGAGCACGAACAGCGCCAGGACCCCGGCGGCGAGCAGCCAGTGCGCCACGTCCGCGTGCGGGCGGAAGCCGATCGCGAACGCGACCACGAGAACCAGCGCCGCCGAGAGCAGATTGCGCGCCACGCTCGCGACCACGTGGCCGCTGATCAACGCCTCGCCGCGGACGTCCATCGAGCGGAACCGGTCGATGATGCCCGAGGCAAGGTCGTTCGCGACGGTGATCGCGGTCGTCCCGGAGCCCCACCCGATGCCCACGAGCAGCACGCCGGGCACGACGTAGTCCACGTATCTGGTGCCGGTGCTGATCGCGCCCCCGAACAGGTACACGAACATCAGCATCATGATCACCGGCAGAAGCAGCGCGGTCATCAGGCCCTCGACGTTCCGCAGCGACAACCGGAACGCGCGGGTGATCATCGGCTGGACGGCGTATTCAGACATTTGCGAGCTCGCTTTCAAAATGGTCTCTGGTCAGGGTCAGGAAGACGTCATCGAGGCTCGCCGTCCGGATCTCGAACCGGGCGATCCGAGTTCCGTCCGGGTCGAGTTCGTCGAGCAGCGCACGTGCGTCGGCGGCACTGCCGTCGGTGGCGATCTCGGTCCTCAACGCCGAGCGCTCGGTGTTAACGGCCCGCGGCCCGAGGTGGTCGATCAGCGTCTCGAAGCCCGTCGCGTCGCTGAACGTCAGCTCGAGCCGCGCGCCACCGACCAGCTGCTTGAGCTCGCGCGCGCTTCCCTCGGCGACGATCCGGCCCTTGTCGAGCACCGCGATCGTGTCGGCGAGCCGTTCGGCCTCGTCGAGGTACTGCGTGGTCAGGAGCACCGTGACCCCGGCCTCGGTCAGGCCGGTCACCACGTCCCACATCGCCTGCCGGGCACGAGGGTCGAGTCCGGTCGTGGGCTCGTCGAGGAAGATCACCTCGGGGCTCCCGACCAGCCCGGCCGCGAGATCCAGGCGCCGGCGCATCCCGCCCGAGTAGCTCGACACGCGCCGGTCACCG
>Ga0335073_10002260_pt1 | contig 26303 bp, 23 predicted proteins | sample Lox_Sample_22_FD_207093 | JGI IMG/M metagenome (GOLD analysis project Ga0335073, IMG submission 207093) | Soil microbial communities from Loxahatchee National Wildlife Refuge, Florida, United States - Lox_Sample_2.2 | ecosystem: Environmental > Terrestrial > Soil > Wetlands | place: USA...
CGTCGACCAGGTGGCGGAGCTCAGCCGGCTGGTCGCCAGCGTCACCGAACTCGCACGCGGCGAGCCGCCCTCGGCCAGTCAGGACGAAGTCCGGCTCGACGAGGTGACCGCCGCGGCTCTGGAGGCAGCGCGGCGGGACTGGCCCCAGACGGTGTTCAGCGCCGAACTGGACGGCTGCGTGGTCGAGGGCAACGCCGACCGGCTGCGCATCGCGATCAGGAACCTGCTCGACAACGCCGCGAAGTTCGGCCCGCCCGGCGCCGAGGTCGACGTGCGCCTAGCCGACGGCGAACTCACCGTGCGCGACCACGGGCCTGGCATCAGCCCCGCCGACCTGCCGCATGTCTTCGACCGCTTCTACCGGTCGCTTTCTGCTCGGGCGGTGCCAGGATCAGGGCTTGGCCTGGCTGTCGCCCGCGAGGTCGCCCGCGGCCACGGCGGCACGATCGCGGCCGAGCCGGCAACCGGCGGCGGCACGCTCATGCGCCTCACCCTCCCCGCCAGCCCGGTCCCGAGGCAGCTAACGCGGGCTGAAGCCCACACGGTCGCGTAGCCGATCCCCCACGCCGAACACCCGATTCGGTAGCTCACCGGTGTGGTTGACCGCCGCCCGCGCGCCGGGCGCCGCATCGCCGTGCCCGGATAAGCCCGGCTGAACTGCCACTGCCGGCACCGCGTGGTGTGCCCAGCCAGCCCAGCCGCAGCTGCCGCTGCCCGCGTCGGCATATGTCCCGGATCCTGGTGGCGAACTCGCGCCGCGTGTCGCCGGCGATCACGGCGCCTGCCCCCGGTCAGCGGCCGGTTTCCAAGATCGCGGGATATTCCGGGTAGCGCTGGCCGCGTTGCCGCTCGGGTTAAGTCGATCCTGGGGGCGGCGGGGGCGGGGCTGGCGTCCCGGGCGGCCTTCCGGGACAGGAGTTATCAGAGCCGGCTGACGGGAGTGTTCCGTCTCGCCGCGCTGCCGGCCGTCGGCGCGCCGCCCCGTCCGGCGATGGCATCGCCAGTCACACGAGCCCCTGCTCTCCACTTGGCGTACTTTGTGACGTTTTCCTGTCCTGATATGCCCGGAATGTCCATGCGAAAAGTACGCCAAGTGCGCCGCAGGCACTAACAGGCCGGCGCTCGACGCGGCGCGGGCCGTGGTCCGCGACCACCTCGACCGGCTGGCCGCCCGCGCGCCGGGCGCGCCCGGCGCGAACGCCGCGGCGACTCTCGCGGACTAACGGGTCGCGCTCTAGGTACTGGCGGCCGCTCACGCGCTGACGAGATGCCTGGCCAGGAACGCCAGGGACGGGGGCTCCTGGGCGGTAAAGAAGCCGCCGTCGTGGCAGCCCTTGGCGAAGTCCACGTCGGCGGACGCCGGCAGCGCGCGAGTCAGAGCCTGCACGCCGGGATAGAACGGGTCGTCGTAGCCTGCCGCCACGCGGACCGGAACGCGCGCGAGCGCGGCGGCGTGCGTGACCGCGTCGTCGGCCGCGAAGTCGGCGGCGGAGGCGTAGGCTCCCGCGTTGGCCGCCCGCGCCTGCGCGTAGCTGGTCCAGATCGCCGGGCTGATCGCGGCGACGGCCGCGATCAGGTGGGGGTGCTTTTCGGCGAGGAGCAGGGCGCCGTAGCCGCCCATCGAGATGCCAAGGACCCCGATCCTGTGCGGAGCGCGGCCGAGGCCCAGGCGCTGGCACATCGGGATGAGCTCGCTCGTCAGCATCGCCATCGGGTTGTCGCCGGGGTGCGGGTTCCAGTAGCCGCCCCCGCCGTCCGCGGTGACCATCGCCATCGGGGGCAGCGGCTCGCCGCCTGCTCGCAGCGCGAGCGCCTGGGCAGGCGTTACGCCGGACAAGGCGGTGGCGTGGTTGGCGCCGTAGCCGTGCAGCGCCACCACGAGCGGAAGCCGGTCACCCGGGCCGTGCCCCGGCGGGTAGGCGATCGTGTACCCGACGGCCCGGTTCCGCGCGGCCGAGTAGAACGTCCCTGATAGCGACCTTCCGGGTATGGCGTAGGGCGTCAGGTCCGGCGTCTGCACTGAGCAGGCGCCGTCGAGCGCGTTGAGCGCGGACTTGCCCGGCAGCACGCCGTGGTCGACGAGCTCGAAGCCGGCGGCGCCGGCGGCTGCCACGACGGCCACGGAGGCGAGAGAGTAGCGCAGGAAGAGACGGCGCGGAGCGTTCGGGATAATTGTGCGCGGTGCCAACGGTCAGCGCCCCGCGAGCCCGAGCCGCGCGGTGCGCGCCGCCTGCTGCGCCACCCCGAGCGCGAGCGCCAGCACGGCGACGCCGCCGACGTCGATCAGCCCGGCGTGGAACAGGCTGCGCTGGCCGCCGGTCGCGACCCAGCACGAGCAGCCCGCGAGGAAGACGGCCATGGCCGCGCACGCCGCGACGGCCAGGCGGGCTTCGAAGGCGAGGAGGCGGGGCGGGAGTTCGGTGCGGCGGACCAGCGTGGCGGCCGCGGCGACCGCGCAGGCCAGCGCGACCGGGCTGACCGCCATCCACGCGAGTTCGGCCGGCGGGAAGGCGGCGAGCGCGCCGGGGTGCGCCCAGTAGGCGGACACGGAAAGCGACGTGGCCCACTCGAACGCGGCGAGGCCGCCGGGGACCATGCCGCGGTGGCCGCCGGTGCCCGGCCAGCCGTTGCCGAAGTGGCGCCCGCCAGCGAACAGGACCGTCATGGCGGCGGTCATGATCGCGGCCGGGACGATCAGGGTCTTGCGGCGCCTGCGCGTGACTTGGACGACGACGGCGCACAGAACCGGGAGGGCGGCCAGCGCGCCGAGCGCGAGGAAGGCGAGCATCGCGGCGGACGTGATAACCGTCGCCGCGGCCGCCGGGGCGGCCGCCGACGGCGACCACTGCCAGCCGATCGTCAGCTGCGACCACAGGGCGGCGCCGACGGCGAGGAACGCCGCGGCCGCGCAGCCGAGCGAGACCAGGCTCGCGCGGACTTGCCGGTACCGGGCGGCGGGCGCGGTGCCGGTCGCGGCGCGGGGAGGGAGGGCGGCGGTCCCGGCGAGCCCGGCGTCGGCGAGGCGCGCGACGATGCCGCCGCGCGCCACGTCCAGGGCGCGGGTCTTCGAGCGCGGGCGCTCGGCGATGTCGGCGATCAGCAGCTCGGTGAACTCCTCGCCGTAGCGGTCGCGCCACGCCGCCGGGTACCAGCGGAGCAGGCGGGCGGCACGTCTGGCCGCCTCGTCCGTCCCGTCCGCGTCGCGGGGCTCGCCGTGCGCGGTCATGCGGTGCCCCAGTTGCCTGCCAGGCGGCGCAGGCCGACGTCGGCGACGCGGCGCTGCGCGTCCAGGTGCGCCCGCAGTGCCACCGCCCCGGCGGCGGTGAGCCGGTACGGACGGCGGCGGTCGTCGCTGTCGAGTGCCTCGATCAGGCCCTGCGACTCCAGGCGCGCCAGCGCCTCGTACAGGGTGCCCGGCGAGAGCCGGACGCCGGCGAATTCCTCGACGTCCTTGGTGAGCGCGTACCCATGTTTGGCTCCGTCAGCGAGGCTGGACAAGATCAGCGTGGCCGGCCCCGCGTACCGGCCGAACCCGGCGAGTGGCTCTCCGCCGTCGCTCGTGTCCCGGCCGCCTCTTGGCTTCTCTTGCGGCATGGCGACGATACTATATCGGCAGCCGATCTATCGGAAGCCGATATGCCGAATTGGGCGCGTGCGATGACCGAGGCTGACGACGAATGTCCGGGGTGGCGCTACTAGTCCTGGGGGCCCGAGGGCTCATCGATTGGGCACTCAGGCCCGAGGCCCAATGCGGATGGCACGAGGATGTGGCCGGGCGAGCGCGGCGGGGGTGATCCCGCACGCAAGAGTGGCGGATGGGGCCCATATGACCAAGACGTCGCGGCTGCGATCGGCTCTGGGGCCCAAAAAGTTGATAGATGCATGTCTGGGGGCCACACACATGATACGAAGGCTGGCTGGGGGCGGGCGGGCGCCACCAGGAGATGCGGCTGAGGCGGATGTGACGGGGGACGTAGCGGCTGGGCCGGGTGCGGCGGGGGACGTAGCGGCTGGGCCGGGTGCGGCGGGGGACGTAGCGGCTGGGCCGGGTGCGGCGGGGGACGTAGGGCCGCTGAGGCTCATGTGAGGCGGGGCGCGGTGGTGGGAACCATCCACGCGTGCGTCGCATCTGGTCGCGGGTCGCGCTCGCGGGTCTTGTGGTTGCGATGGTTGCCGCTGTGGCCTGGGCCGGGGGCGGGGTGGTGCCGCTGACCGGGGTCGCCGTGCCGGCCCGGCCCGCGGACCGCACCGCCGGGACGGCCGGTTCGGCAGCCACGTCCGCAGTCCCTGCCAGGCACGTCACCGCGTTCGCGCCGGCGATCGGCGCGCTTGGCGGGGCACAGCTTGCGGGCACAGCCGGCGTGGGGCTGGCGGCCGGGGCCAGCCGCGGAGTCCCTGGAGTCCCGAGGAGCGTCGCGGCGGGTGCGGACGCGCGGGCTTGCGGAGCGATGCCGGCGTTCCCGGCGGGGACCGCCGCCGAGATCATGGCCGGGCGGCTGACGATCGCGCCGTTCAAGGCTGTCACCATCGATCCCGGCCGTGACGGTCAGATCGACTGGTACATCGACCCGTACGACGACCCGACCTGGGTGCTCGACTTCCAGACCGGCGCCTGGATCGAGGCGCTCATCGAGGGGTACCTGGCGGGCGGCCCGCACGCGAGCGCGTACCGGTCCCGCGCCGAGGCCATCCTCAAGAGCTGGCTGGCCGGCTTGCCCGTCTCCAGCCAGAACCCGGAGACGCTGATGTGCTCGGCGCAGGCCTTTCCCGGCCAGGCGTGGATCCACGACGCGATCCCCGGGCCGCTCGACTACTACGCGGCACATTGGGAGGGCGCCTACAACCACGGGCTGTCCCAGGACCTGGAACTGCTGCGCGCCGGCTGCGCGTACCCGGCCGGCGCCTGGGGCGGGCAGCCGCTCGTCTGGCGGCGGACCGCCAGGCAGCAGATGATCGAATCCTTCGAGCCGAACCAGTACGGGCCAGCCGTGGACGCCCAGGGCGTGACCAACGAGCAGGCCACCGGGTACGCGAACTTCACGTTCGGGCTGTGGACCGAGGCGGAGGCGAGCCTCGCGGCCTGCCACCTGCCGCCGCTCCCGGCCGCCGACAGGAACGCGATCGCGAAGATGCCGCTGTTCCTCGCGCTGGCGACCCAGCCCGACGGCACGCTCGTGCAGATCGGCGACACGTACGCGGTAGCGCCGCGGAACCGGGCGGGCACACCGCTGCAGTTCGCCGCGACGCGCGGGACCGCCGGGAAGGCGCCGGGCCAGCGGGTCGGGGTGTACGCCGCCGGGTACATATTCGGCCGTTCCGGGTGGGGAACCGGGGCCACGTTCGGGGCGATGTCCTTCTACTCTCTGCGTTTCGGGCCGGGCACCCAGATCCACGGGCACGCCGACCACATGGGCATCACCTACTACGCGCGGGGGCGCGAACTGATCGTGGACAGCGGGCACGACGGTTACGAGCAGGACGGGTACCGCGCCTACTTGCTCTCGCCGGAGGCGGCGAGCACGCTGGTCATGCCGGACGTGCCGTTCGACCCGTCCGCGGCGACGACCCTGGTGCGCGCGCGCGTCCGCGCCACGGCGCAGTTCTACGAGTTCACCGACAGCGCGTTCGGCGGGGACGTCCGCGACCGCAGCGTGTACGTCAGCCAGGCGCCGGACTTCGTGGTCGTGTTCGACCGGGCCTTCGGCGGGGGCGTGTACCAGCAGCTCTGGCACCTTGACCCGGCGCTGACCGCACGGACTTCGGGCCGGTCGCAGGCGGTCGCCACCGCGTCAGGCACCGAGCTGGTGATCGCGCAGGTCGCGCTGCCCGGCCAGGTCATCCCCGCCGGGTCCACGCGGGTGGTCCGCGGGCAGACCGATCCCTACCAGGGCTGGGTGTCCCGCGACCAGAACCAGCGAACCCCGGCGCCGGTCGTCACCATGACCAGGTACGGGGCCAGCGCGGCGATCCTCACGGTTATCGTCCCGGCGGCGCCGGGGACCCGGGTGGCCGCATCCGCCGTCTCGCACGGCGCGGGCTGGTACCAGCTAAGGCTCACGATCGGCAGCGCGGTACACACGCTGCTCGTGAGCGCGGGCGGCGCGATTACCTGAAGTAGACGGGCTCGGGTGCTGGCTCGACGCGTCGCGACTCGCGGCACTGAGTTGTCTCGGATAGTGAGACATCCTCGCGACTTGGGGCCCCATTTGGATGGACAAAACGGGCAGATCGGGCATAAAAACGACCAGTTGGGGCCCCATGTCGGAAATGCCCTGATCTTGGCGAGCGCGCGGGCGGAGGAGGGTGATTGTGCTAGCGGCTAGTGGTGCTGGTGGTGCTAGAGGAGGGTGAGCTGGCCTTCGATTTCCGGGCGGTGTTTCCTCAGGTGGCGCCATTGGGGCAGGTCGTCCAGGTACGACCAGGACAGACGGTGGTAGGGGGTCGGGCCGAGCTCGGCCAGGGCCCGCTGGTGGGCTGGCGATGGGTAGCCGGCGTTCTCCTCGAACGCGAACGCCTCGTGCGCCAGGCCCAGATCGGCCATCAGCCGGTCGCGGTAGACCTTGGCGATCACGGAGGCGGCCGCCACGGAGACCGAGCTCAGGTCGGCCTTGACCGCGCAGCGCACGGGCCACGGGCGGCCGATGTAGTCGTGCGCGCCGTCGAGCAGCACCACGTCCGGGCGGTCCTGCAGCTGCGCCAGCGCCCTGGTCGCCGCGTCGCGCAGCGCGGCCGTCATGCCGCGCGCGTCGATCTCATCGTGGCTGGCCGCGCCGATCGCGTAGGCCTCGACCCAGTCCGGGAGCTGGTCCGCGAGCGCGGCCCGGCGCCTGGCGGTCAGCCGCTTGGAGTCCGTCAGGCCCTCCGGCGGGTCGGGGTACCCGGGCCGGACGACCGCGGCGCAGACCACGACAGGCCCGGCCCAGGCGCCGCGGCCCACCTCGTCCACGCCGGCGACGCGGGCCAGTCCCGCGGCGGCGAGCTCACGCTCGATGTCGTAACCAGTCAGCAGCTCCACGACGCACCATGATGCCGCTAAGGGGGTGGGGTGGGCGAGTGCCGCATGGGAGGCGGGGCGGGCGAGTGCCGCTAAAAGGGGGTGAGGCGGGCAAGTGCCGCTAAAAGGGGGTGAGGCGGGCGGCGAGTGCCGCTAAAAGGGGGTGAGGCGGGCGGCGAGTGCCGCTAAAAGGGGGTGAGGCGGGCGGCGAGTGCCGCTAAAAGGGGTGAGGCGGGCGAGTGCCGCTAGGAGTTGAGATACGCGAGTACCGCGAGTACGCGGCGGTTGTCGTCGTCTGACGGGGGGAGGTCGAGCTTGGCGAAGATCGACGTGCTGTGCTTGCCGACGGCCTTCTCCGAGACGAACAGGCGCTGCGCGATCGCGCTGTTGGAGCGGCCTTCCGCCATCAGGGCGAGCACCTCGCGCTCCCGCGCGGTCAGCCTGGTGACCGGGGCCGCGTGCGCGCGCCTGCCGATGAGCTTGCTGACCACCTCGGGATCCATCACGGTGCCGCCGCGGGCGACGCTGCGGATCGCGTCGGTGAACTGGTCGTCGTTGAACACGCGGTCCTTGAGCAGGTAGCCGACGGCGCCGGCGCCGTCGGCGAGCAGTTCCCTCGCGTACAGCTGCTCGACGTACTGGGAGAGCACGAGGACCGGCAGGCCAGGCACCTGGCGGCGGGCCTCGATCGCGGCCTGCAGGCCCTCGTCGGTGAACGTCGGCGGCAGCCGGACGTCGACGACGGCGACGTCCGGCTGCCGCACCAACAGCGCGCGCAGCAGCGCGGGCCCGTTGTCCACGGACTCGACGACGTCGAACCCGTGCGCCGCGAGCAGCCTTTCGAGCCCCGCTCTCAGGAGATAGAGATCTTCGGCGAGGACAACGCGCATGGCACCTCGATGACGACGATGGTCGGCCCGCCCGCCGGGCTGTTCACTGCCAGGATGCCGTCGAAAGCGCGCAAGCGCCGCTCGATGCCCACGAGCCCTGTGCCGTTCTCCGGGCTGGCGCCGCCGTTGCCGTCGTCGGTCACGTCGGCGCGGAGCAGGCCATCGGCGTACGCCAGCCGCACCAGGGCGCGGTCGGCGCCCGCGTGCTTGGCCACGTTGTTCAGCACCTCCGCGACGGCGAAGTACACCGCGGACTCCACGGGCGCCGGCGGCCGTCCCGGCAGGTCGATGTCGGTGACGACCGGGACCGGGCAGTCCAGGGCGAGCGCCTGGACCGCGTCGGCGAGGCCGCGGTCGGCGAGCACCGGCGGGTAGATGCCGCGCACCAGGTCGCGGAGGTCGGCAAGGGCCTGGGATGAGGTCTCGCGGCACTCGGCGATCAGCGCCTCGGCCGCGTCGGGGCTGGTCCTGACCATGCGCTCGGCCGCCCGCAGGTTGATGCCGAGCGCGACCAGGCGGGCCTGCGCGCCGTCGTGCAGGTCTCGTTCCAGGCGGCGCAGCTCGGCCGCCGCCGCGTCTACCGCCTCGGCGCGGGTCGTGGTGAGGGTCTCGACGCGGGCGGTGAGGGTCTTCCTGTTCCGCAGGTCGGGAACGATCACGCGCCTGGTCAGCGAGAAGCTCGCGACGGCGCTCGCACAGACAAGCACCCACAGGACGGGACGGGACGCGGTAAGGATCCAGTCATACCAGTAATAGCCACTTGTGTAGACGGCCGGTCCGTCAAAGATGGCGACCCACGTCGCGTAGAGCGGGAACGCGAGGAAGGCGGCGGCTGCCAGGTAGGCGGCCCACCGGCGCAGCACGACCGTGACGAGCACCGCGAACGCCACCATCAGCAAGCCCGCCAGGAACGCCTGGCCCTCCATCAGGGTGTTGATCATCGGGCCGCCGCCGAGGCTGAAGAAGGGCGGCGACTGGGACGCGCCGAATTCGTGGCCCGGCGGGACCCGGATTCCCGAGATGCCGAAGGCCCAGAGCCATAGCGCCGTCGCCGGGATCAGGGCTGCCCCAGGGGTCGCCGCCCGCGGCTCCCGGCCGCGGGCGGCGAGCAGCCGCCAGGCCACGGCGGTGCAGGCGGCCGTGGTGACCAGGAACAGGAACGTCCACGAGTAGCTCATGGCGTCCATCCTGCGCCCGCGGCAGCGGGCGACGCCATCAGCTAAGGCCCACTGTCCGTGGTGGGCATTTGCCTACCCGGTCCGCCTTCCCGTCTCCGGGTCAGGAGCAGCCAGCCGGCCAGGCCGAGCGGGTAGATGAAGTACCCGAAACGCTCGGCGGGGCCGAGGCCGAACATGAGGGCCAGGCCGATCGCCAGCCGCCAGGTCGCGGCGCGCAGGTCGCGGGGCGGGCGGACGATGAGCGACACGGCGATCGCCAGGCCCGCCACCACCAGCAGGCCGACGGCGAGCGCGTGGCCGTACGACCCGCTGCGCGCGAGCAGGTCGCCGGGCATCAGGCTCCCGGCCGGGGTCAGGTGCCTGGTAAGGCCCAGCGGGAACAGCACCGTGTTCTGCACCGTCGCGGCAGGGCTGGCGAGCAGCGCCGGGATCGTCGCGGCCACGATGAACGCCATGGAGATGGCGGCGAACCGCACGGCCGCCCTGGTGCCGTCGCGCGAGCGCAGCATCGCGGCGAGGACAGGGATGGCCAGCCAGGCGGTCGGCTTCATCGCGCAGGCCAGGCCCAGCGCGGCCGCGGCGGCGAGGGTCCGTTCTGGATAGCTGGCCAGGGCGAGCGCCAGCAGCATCAGCGCGAGGACTGGCGGGTCCGTCGTTGTCACCGCGAGGTTCAGCGCCAGCACCGGGCACGCGGCGGCGAACGCGGTGTACCGCAGCACGTCGTGGCGGCAGTCGGCGCAGCGGAACACGTGGTGCGGCACCAGCGCCGCGAACGCGCCCGCCAGCGCGGCCACGGTGGCGAGGACCAGCCAGACGCTGGGATCCCCTGGCGCGCCCTTCAGCCCCACCGCGCTCGGCAGGCCGAACAGCGCCATGGCGGGCAGGTAGGGGTTGTACGACAGCCACGACGACAGTTGCCACGACGGCAGGTACGGGCTGCCGTCCCTGATCAGCAGCGCCGCGGAGCGCTGGATGACCGCCATGCCCGCGGTCAGGTCGCCCTGGGCGAGCATCAGCAGGAGCGGGACCGCGACGGCGAAAGCGGCCGTCAGCATCGCGACGTGCCAGGTGCGCGACCGCGGCAGCATGACCGCCGCGACGCCGTAGGCCGGCACCGCCCACGCGGCCCAGATCGCGTCCTGGCCCCTGGCCAGCACGACGACCGCGACCGCGTACGCGGCGAAGACCCAGTACGCGGCCACCTCGCGCCGGATGTCAAGCGCGGGCCCGTGCACCCTTGCCGGGTCGCGCGCGAGAACACCCGACCCGGCAAGCCGCACTACGTCCGCGTTGCCCCCCGTGGCGCCGCCCGTGGCACTGCCTCCTGTTGCTGGCTACACTGCGTGCCTGCCTTACTACCCAGCTAACAGGAAGAATGCCACCGACTGTCAACCGGGGCCGGCACCGGGCCCGTCGGGCGCGGCGGGCCCGGCCTGCTCGCCGAGGTAGCTGCTCAGCACGAGTTCGGAGTTCGCGCGCAGGTCCTTGTTGTCGCCGGAGGTGGCGATCTCGCCGTGGGACAGCACGTAGCCGCGGTCCGCCACCGCCAGGGCGAGTTCCACGTGCTGCTCGACGAGGAGCACGCCGCAGCCGCTGTCCTTGGCGTAGGAGCGCACCACCGGGAGCAGCCGCTCCACGATGATCGGCGCGAGCCCGAGGCTGAGCTCGTCGATCATCAGCAGCTTCGGCCGCCTGGCCAGCGCCCTGCCGACCGCGAGCATCTGCTGCTCGCCGCCGGAGAGCAGGCCGGCCCGGCGGCCGGCCAGCGGGGCGAGCGCGGGGAAGTACTGGTAGGCGGCGTCGACGTCGAGACGCTCCCCCTTGTGCTTCAGCCGCAAGTGCTCCGCGACCGTCAGGCTGAAGAAGACGCCCCGGCCCTCGGGCACGTGCGCGACGCCCTTGCGGGCCCGCGCGTCCGGCGCCATCCCGGCGAAGTCGGCCCCGGCGTACAGTACCCGGCCGCTCATGGGGCGCACGACCCCGGCGATGGTCAGCAGCGTTGTCGTCTTGCCGGCGCCATTCGCGCCGAGCAGGGCGACCACTTCCCCGGCACCCACCGTCAGGCTGACGTCGCGCAGCACGGCCAGGCCGTTGTACCCAGAGGTGAGGCCGTCAAGCTCGAGGACATCGGCGGCTGTGGCGGCGCCGTTCGCGGCGGGCCCGCTCATGACGCGGCTCCCGTCGCGGAGTGGCCAAGGTAGGCCGCGACGACACGCTCGTCGCCGCGGATCTGGGCCGGCGGCCCCTGGGCGATGATGCTGCCGGAGTCCAGCACTACGACCCGGGTGCAGGTGTTCAGCACAAGGCCCATGTCGTGGTCGACGAGCAGCACCGACGTGTCCTTGCCCGCGATGTTCGGCAGCAGCTTGCCGAGTTCGGCGCTTTGCCGCACGTCAAGGCCGGCGGCCGGCTCGTCAAGGCACAGCAGCCGGGGCCGCGCCACGAGCGCCCGGGCGATGCCGGCCCGCTTGCGCTCGGCCTGTGACAGCTCCCAGGGCATGGCCTCCGCCGCCGCTTTCAGGTCGAGCAGCTCAAGCTCCCCGTCGACCGATGCCGCCGAGCCGCCCTTGGCGGCGACTGTCAGGTTCTCCCGCACGGTCAGGTCGTCGAAGAGCTCGACCGTCTGCCACGTGCGCGCGAGACCGCGCCTGGACCGCGCGTGCGGGGGCAGCCCGTCGAGCTTCGCGCCGTCCAGTTCCACCTCGCCCGCGTACCGCACGAAACCGGTGACGGCGTCGATAAAGGTGGTCTTGCCGGCACCGTTCGGGCCGATGAGGCCGACGAGTTCGCCCGCCTCGATTTCCAGGTCAACCCCGACGAGTGCGCGGACGCCGCCAAAGCTGACCGACACGCCACTGGCACGGAATACGGAAGTCATCGACGCTGCAGGGCCTTCCGATTAGATTGAAGAATCAATTAGTTAGAGGCACGATAACGGGGGCATTGCGGGTGTCAATGCTCCAGGAAGTGGGCGAGCGCAGGGGAGTCGCCACTGTTCGTTCGGGATAATGAGAGATTTTCTTAGCCTTTCCTGCTTTTATGCGCTGACCTCCTCCCGCTCGGCCGCGGCGGGTGCGGCGGCGGCGCGCCTGCGGGCCGCGCGCTTGTTCCTGTACGCGGTGCCCGCGATGCCGTCGGGGTTGACGACCAGCGTGACAAGCAGGCCCATCGCGCCGATCAGCAGCGGCCAGGTGCCGTTGAGCCCGAACCAGGTCTGGAACGCCTGCGGGATCAGGCCCTGGGTCGCGCCGAGGCCGGCGAACAGCGCGCCGCTGATCATCGTGATGCCGCCGAAGTAGGCGTAGGCGATGATCACCAGCGCGTTGACCGAGCCGAACAGGTCGGAGGTGACCGTCCCGAAGTTGTACGCGTACAAGACGCCGCACAGCGCGGCGATCAGCGCGCTGACCATGAACGCGGTCAGCTTGACCCGCCTGATGTCAATGCCCGCCGCGGCCGCCGCCCGCTCGTTGGACCGGACGGCGAGCATGCGCTGGCCGATCGGGGCCCGCCGGATCCAGGCGACGAGCAGGCACGACAGGACAAGCACCACCAGCACCACGAAGCCGAAGACAGGGCTCGGCACCTGCCCGTCGATGCCGCGGAACGAGGCCTCAGGCGACAGGTTGAGGCCGAAGACGTGCAGCGGGTTGACCGGCGAACCGCTGGCCGCCTCACCCCAGGCGGCGTTGCCGAACCCGAACTGCTCGATCGCGACCGCGCCGGCCAGGGTCACCACGGCGAGGCTGACGCCCCGCACCCGCAGCGCGGCGATCGCGGTGATGAGGCCGACGATCAGCGCGGCGGCGACCCCGACAAGCGGCGCGATCGGGAAGTCCCCCCAGAACCCGCCGATGTTGATCATCAGATGCGACATCGTGAACCCGGTCACGCCGGCCAGCGCCACCTGGACGACGGAGATCTGCCCGACATAGCCGACGACCACGATGAGCGACAGGCAGAGCATCGCGCCGAGCATCGAATTGACCAGCGCCTGCCTGAACTCGTAGGGGAACACGATCAGCAGGACCACGCCGGCGACCAGCGCGATCACCGACCAGCGGACGAGGTTTTCAGGGCGCGGCGCGAGCGGCATCCGTTTTTCTGTCACCTCGCCACGAGCCGGCATCTTCGAGCCGCGCCATGCCATGGCGATCGCCACCAGCACGAAGAACAGCAGCTCGGCGAGCCCGTTGATCGGGTTGCCCTGGGACTGCGGGAACCAGCTCTGCGAGGACCAGTAGTTGAGCAGCGACGCGCCGGCGCCCATCAGCAGGCCGGCGAAGCAGGCCACGCCGAGCGAGCTGAACCCGGCGAACAGCGCGGCGCCGAGCGCGGGCACGATCTCGAACGGCAGCGTGGTCGTGTTCAGCGTGATCAGCGGCGCGACCAGGATGCCGAACGCGCCGGCGATGACGCTGGCCAGTACCGCGTTGGCCAGTGACAGGCGGCGCGGCGACAGGCCGGCGTACATCGCGTACGGCTCGCTCTCGGCCGCCGCCCTGGTGGAAAGCCCGAACTGCGTGAAGCGGTACGCGGCCCACAGGGCGGCGGCGAGCACGATCACGATCCCCGTGAGGATCAGCCGGTCCTCGGGCACCGTGGAGCTGAACAGGTGCACCGTCGAGCCTGTCAGCAGCGACGTCGGCGATAGCGAGCTGTCCCCGTAGGCGAGCCCGATGACCGCCTGTGCGAGCAGCAGCAGCCCGAGCGAGGCCGCGAGCTTGGCCAGCGGCGAGCTCGTGCGCAGCGGCCAGAACAGGCCGAGCTCGATGACCGTTCCGAGAATGGCGATGAGGATGAGGACGATGATGAGCGCCAGCCAGAACGGCGGGTGGAAGCCCCACGAGCCGCTGTCCACGCTGTAGTACAGGTAGCTGGCCACCATGGCGATGGCGCCCATCGAAAGGTTCACCGTGCCTGAGCCCCGGTAGAAGACCACCACGGAGATGGCGAGCGCCGCGATCAGCGCTCCCTCACCGAGGCCCAGGACGGCGAAGAGCAGGATGTTCTGCACGGATCGGGATCCTTAAGTTGTTAGTTCGTCCAGCTCTCGAGTTCTTTCCACGCCCCCTTGCCCGAGTACTGGAAGAACTGGTCGTAGTCGCTGCACGAGTTGGTGTCGGCCGGGTACAGCTTGCCCGTGCAGTTGATCTGCGTCGGGCCGAGCGGGATCGGGCCGACGTACTGCTTGAGCGCGGCCGTAACCGCCGTCCGGGACAGCGACGCGAACGGGATCTGGTTCATGATCTTGACCGCGAGCAGCAGGCTGCCGAAGGCAACCCCGGAGAACGCGTTGATCGCGTTCGCTGCCGACAGGCCGTTCGCCTCGATCGCCTTGAGGTAGGCCGCCACGCCCGGGTCGGCGGGATAGACCAGGTTCGCGGTCGCCTCGCCGACGATCCAGTTCGGCAGGTCGCCGCCCGGGTACGCCGCGCCCGGCAGGAAGGTCCACAGCGGGACCGAAATCGCCGGCTTGGTGCCGTGGATCTCGCTGATCGCCTTGGCCATCAGCGGGCAGTCGACGAACCCGCAGTCCGGAACCGTGATGTCCGCCTGCTCCATCTCCGTCGCCGGGCCGATCAGGTCGGTCGCGGTCGAGGAGTACGGGATCATCGTGACCTTGAAGCCGCTCTGCTCGGCGGAGTTCCTGATCGCCTCGCTGATCGGCGCCGCGCCTGGCAGGTTCTGGTAGGCGATGGCGACAGTCTTCGCGTTCGGGTACTGCTTGCGCATGAACGGGCCGAAGGCGACCGTCGCGCTTGTGCCGCTGCCCTCAAGCTCGAAGGCGTTCTTGCCGGTGTCGTCCGCCGGGTCCGCGGACACGCCGATCAGCGTCGAGATCGCGCCGCCGAGCACGCTGTACATGGAGGCGTTGCCGACCGCGTCGATGCCCTCGGCGATCACCTCGACGCCCTTGTTGGACAGCATCTGCTCGCCGCAGGTGGTGCCCTGGGCTTCGACCGCGGCGTTGAAGCAGGTGGCGAGCTGGACCGGGTGCCCGTGCACGCCGCCGAGCTCAGTGTTGATCAGCTTGATCGTCGCCTGCGCGGCCAGGGTCGCCTGGGGGAACGTTTCGCTCGGCGGGCCGCCCTGCTCGTTGACCCAGCCGATCGTGACCGGGGAAAGGCTCGAGTTGGCAGCGCCGGAACCGCCGACGTACTGCTCGAAGTTGGTGACGTCGCCGCTCGTCGAGCTCGCCGGGCTGGACGAGGCCGTCGCCGGTGTCGAGCTCGCGGGGGCCGAGGTCGCGGGAGCCGAGGTCGAGGGCGGCGCGCTCGTGGGCGCGCTGCTGCTAGAAGAACTCGAGCTCGCACTCGAGCTACAGGCCGCGATCGCCGTCACTACGACGGCGCTGAGGGCGATCGCACGCCATCGCGAACCGGATTCCGTCCATCGCCGCATTCTCGTCAAGCGCACCATCGCGTTCCGCCTCTCCGCGGTTAACAGACCTAACTGCCAGCCTTCCTGCAGCCTGCAGGCATACGACAAATTGATTGACCTGATAAATGTCAGTTCACGCTAAACCGCAGCATAAGGGGTGTCAACACCTCAATGCGGTCCGCAACGGAAGCTTTACGCGCCACAACGAGAGGCCGTCTTCTCTTGTGGTTGCGAGACAAATTGCTCGTTTTAGTCACGCTTTAGTTACAATGCGACTTTCCTGAATGTCTGCTGCGCAGTCCCGGGACATCGATGGCAGGGTGCTGTAGCGTGACCGCATGGCCAGCGAGAACACGGCCAGGCTCGCCGTACTGATCGACGCCGACAACGCGCAGCCGTCGATCACCGAGGGCCTGCTGGCCGAGGTCGCGAAGTTCGGCACCGCGCACGTGAAGCGCGCCTACGGCGACTGGACGAGCATGAACCTGAAGGGCTGGAAGGACCACCTGCTCGCGCAGTCCATCCAGCCGATACAGCAGTTCGCCTACACCAAGGGCAAGAACTCCACTGACGCGGCGATGGTGATCGACGCGATGGACCTGCTTTATTCGGGCCGGTTCGACGGGTTCTGCATCGTGTCGAGCGACAGCGACTTCACCCGGCTGGCGTCGCGGCTGCGCGAATCGGGCCTGACGGTGTACGGGTTCGGCGAGCACAAGACGCCCAAGCCGTTCGTCGCGGCGTGCGACAGGTTCATCTACATCGAGAACCTGCGGTCGCACGAGCCGGCGGCGCCTGGCGGCGCTGACGGGACCGCCGGAGCCAACGGCGCGGGCGAGCAGGCCCCGCCGCACACGCGGCATGCCCCGGCGACGGCAGCGCAGCTCACGTCCGACACCTCGCTGGTGCACCTGCTCCGCGACGCGCTTGAGTCCGGATCCGATGAGGACGGCTGGGCGCCGCTGTCGTCCATCGGGAACATCATCACCAACAGGCGCCCGGACTTCGACTCGCGCACCTACGGGTACGGCAAGCTCAGCGACTTGATCAAGGCGACCGGGCTGTTCGTGATCGAGCGCCGCAGCCCAGGCGACGGGAAGCAGGCGGTCGTCTACGCACGCGAGAAGCGCCGCCAGCCGGCCGCAAAGCCCGCGGCGAAAGCTAGCACGGCGAGGGCTGGCGTGGCGAAGCCTGCCGTGGCGAAGGCTGGCACGGGCAGGGCCGCGGGCCGGAAGGCGGAGCCGGCGGCACAGTGACCGGCGATGTTCTCCTGGTTGCCGGGCCAGTCAGGCCGCCGTCCGGTGGCGGAACAGCCACGAGGCGGCGGCGAAGGCGGCGACGAGGATGATCGCGCAGTAGCCGACCGCAAGCAGCGCCTCATGGCCCACCGACGCGCCGGTCGAGGTGTGCCCCATCCACAGCCCGCGCATCGTCTCGATCACGGGCGTGAACGGCTGGTTCGCGGCGACCGGCCGGAGCACTCGCGGCAGCGTGCGGGCCGGGACGAACGCGGTGCTCAGGTACGGGATGAACATGAGGACGAACGTCGCGGCGTTGGCCGCCTCGGCGCTGCCGACGAGCAGCCCGAACGCCGCCGCGAGCCACGACATGGCCAGGATGAACGCGACGATCATCCCGGCCGCCGCGAGCCACCCGACGGGCGACGCGACGGGGCGCCAGCCGACACCGAGGCCGACGCCGATCACGAGCGCGGTCGCGAGCAGGTTGCGCGCCAGGCTGGCGACGATGTGGCCGGCCAGGATCGAGGAACCATGGATCGGCATCGAGCGGAACCTGTCGACGATCCCGCTGCTCATGTCGGTGGCGACGGCGACCGCCGTCGTGCCAGCGCCGAATCCCGCGCAGAGCACGATCAGGCCGGGAACCACGTAGTCGACGTAGGCGCCGCCGGTGTTCAGCGCGCCGCCGAAGATGTACACGAACAGCAGCATCAGCACGACCGGCAGCATGAGAGCGGTGAAGAACGCCTCGGGGTCGCGCAGCGAGCGGCGGACGCAGCGCGCGATCATCACCCGGGTGTCGCTGAGCGCGTAAGCGGTGGTCATCGGGTGGTCACTTTCTCTTGGGCATGGCTGGAGGTGGTCGTGGTCGTGGTCGTGGTTGCGGTTGCGGTCAGGGCCATGAACACGTCGTCGAGGCTCGGCCGGCCTGTTGACACCCGTGCCGCCGGCGCGCCGGCGGTGTCGAGCTGGCCGAGCAGGTCGCGGACGGAGGCCGCCGAGCCGTCGGTGCCGACCTCGACGGCCCGCAGCCGCTCGTCGGCGCGGATCGCCTGAACGCATCCGAGCGCCCGCCGGTAGGCGGCGGCGTCCGCGAACTGCAGCCTGACGACCTCCCCGCCGAGGCTGGCCTTGAGCTGGTCGGCCGTCCCCCGCGCGACGATCCGGCCGTGGTGCAGCAGCGCGATCGTGTCCGCGAGCTGGTCGGCTTCCGCCAGGTACTGCGTGGTCAGCAGCACCGTCACTCCCACGTTGGCGAGGTCCCTGACGGTGCCCCACAGCTGTTCCCTGCTGCGCGGGTCAAGACCTGCGGTGGGCTCGTCGAGGAACAGCAGCCTGGGGTCAGCGATCATGCTGACGGCCAGGTCGAGCCGCCGCCGCATGCCGCCCGAGTATGTCTTCACCCGCCGCTGGGCCGCATCTTCGAGGTCGAACTCAGCGAGCAGCTCCGCGGCACGGGCCCGTGCCGTGCGCGGCGGCAGGTGCAGCAGCCGCGCCATCATCTGGAGGTTCTCGGCACCTGTCAGCATGTCGTCCACGGCGGCGTACTGGCCGGTGAGGCTGATCGAGCGCCGGACGCCCAGCGGATCGGCGAGCAGGTCGTGACCGGCCACCGTCGCGGTGCCCGCGTCCGGGCGGACCAGCGTGGCGAGAATGCGGACGAGGGTGGTCTTGCCCGCGCCGTTCGGGCCGAGCAGTGCGAAGATCGATCCGGTCGGGACGGCGAGGTCGACCTCGTCGAGGACGAGCTTGCCGCCGAACGACTTGCGGATGCCTAGAGCATTTACCGTGTATGGCATATACACAATGTATGCGTTATACACAGTTAGGTCAACTCCCGAGGAGGACGCATGCCAGATGCGGAGCGCAAGCAGCTCCCGCCCGGGCTCGACCTGCTATGGGGGCGGCGCGAGCGCGGGAGGCGCGGCCCGCGGCCGGGCCTTTCCACGGACGCGATCGTCGAAGCGGCCATAGGGCTGGCCGACGCCGAAGGGCTCGAGGCGGTGTCCATGGCGCGCGTGGCGGCCGAACTCGGCTTCACCACGATGTCGCTCTACCGGTACGTCAGCAGCAAGGACGAGCTCCTGCAGCTGATGTGGAACGCGAGCGCGGACGGCGCAGAACAACTCGTACTCGAGGGCGACGGCTGGCGGTCGAGGCTGCGAATGTGGGCCGTCATCCAGCGCGACTACCTTGACCTGCATCCGTGGCTCACCCAGATGCCGATGGCGGCGCCCCCGGTGGCGCCGAACTCGCTGATCTTCGTCGAGCGCGGCCTGGAGACCATGGACGGGACCGGCCTGACGGACGGCGACAAGCTCCGGGTGATCGGCCTGCTCAGCTCCTACACGCTCAGTGAGGCCCGCATGGCGAACGACGCGGCCAGGGCCGCGCAGGCGGCGGCGCGGGCGGCCGCGGCGGGCGGCGAGCCAGCTTCCCCGTGGACGTTCGACGCGCTGCTGCGCGAGCTCGTCGACGAGCGGACCTACCCGCGGCTGCACCGCATCGCGTGGACGCCGCCCGATGGCCCCGAGGGTGAGCCGTCCGAGCGCGAGGAGTTCCTGTTCGGCCTCGACCGGATCCTAGACGGCGTCCAGGCGCTCATCGATAGGGGGCGCTAGGCGCGGCCGGTCCCGTCGGGCGCGCTTGCTGCTGTCAGGCGCGCTTGCTGCTGTCAGGCGCGCTTGCTGCTGTCAGGCGCCCGCGGCCTGGGCCTTGTAGAGGTCGCGGAGCAGGGCGATCTCGGCGCCGTGGTGCAAGATCTCCTGGTTGACCCACCAGACGATGTCGATGAATACCTCCTCCGGGTCGCTGCCGTACGGGTAGCTGCTGAGCCCGACGGTGTCCAGGTCGGCATCGTCACAGCTCAGCAGCACATCCCGCCACGCCCGGGCAGCCGCGCCGAACGCCTCGATCGCGCCCATGGCGGCACCGCTGTTCTGGTAGCTGTCGCTGGTCATGTCACGGCCGCCGACCGTGTAGTCGGCGCGGAGCGCCAGCATCTCGCTGATGTGGCTGAGCCGCCAGGCGATCGTGGTGAACGGCGGCGGATACGGGTGCTCAGGTTCCGCGGAGTCACGGCCCCACTCCCCTGCCCCGCGGAGCACGGTCGCGCCAGGACCGGGCCCGTCCGCGCGGCGGCGGACCGACCAGCAGCCGGGCACCGGCTCCCAGAGGTACTCCGCATCGGTCATGAACTGCACCGGGATCGCGGTGCCAGTGCCGCTATCGGCCTCGGGCCCGGTCATCCGGTTGAGCAGGCGCAGGCAGGCCCAGTCGTACTGCTCGAGCAGCGGCACTAGCCGCGGTGGAGTCGCCATAGGGCCGATTCTTTCCAGCGTCCGGGGCTGACGCACTGGGTTCATCCACGGATGTGACTCTGGCGCTTGAACGGGCAGTCGTTGCGCATGGGGCTGGCTATCTGAGTCCGTTATGTACGAAAAATAAGGTCTTCTGGACCGTGCTGGCGTATATGGGATGATTTAGGTAGCTATAGCTACGTTTTCTATCCCTCATAATGCAAGTCCGCATTGGCCGAGCAGCTCCAGGGACTGACGTGAACCCTGATGCTGGCGTTGTCGCCCAGGTCCGCTGCGGGCACGCTCAGCGCTGCAGGCCATCCCAGGACCAGTGCGGGATGGGCAGGTCGGCCGGTATGTCGCTGTCGTCGGGGTGGGAGAGCGCCACCGCGTCCACCGACCACTCGATGTAGCTGCGAATCGCGGCGCGGAAGGCCGGCTCGTCCGGCCAGCCGGCGTCGTCGGCCGCGAGCATAAAGCAGTCGGTGAACCGGTTGCCGAGGTCGCTCATGTCACCGTTCCCCGAGTGCAGCAGCACCAGGCCGGCCTGGTCGCCGCATTCGCGGGAGTACCGGGGCGGGCCGCCCATGGTTTCCGCCAGGTACGCGGCGAGCCGCTCTACGTGCTGGGGATGCTGATCCGGGTGCGAGAACGGATGGTTCAGTTCGGGGTCCGCCAGGCAGCGCGCGTGCAGCGCGGCGGCGAAGCCCAGGAACGCCTGCTCTCCGCCGGCGAACTCGTACAGCGTCGGTCGCATGAGTCCGAGCATGGCACGGGCCGCCGCGCCGCGTTCAGCCTGGGGCTGGCTGACCTTGGGCTGGCTGACTGGGCCGGCTGGCCTGGGGGTCAGCTCACCTCGGTCAGCTTGCCAGTCGCCACGTCGAATGTGGTGGATGAGGATGATCTCCGCCGTGCCGAGCAGCCGCTGGCTGATCGCGAGGGACCGGATCTCGTCATCTGTCACGACGCCGCCGGCGGTCCTGATCACGTGCGCCTCGCCCTCGCCAAGGCCGAGGATCGCGTAGACGTTGAGCCGGGCGTCCATGCACGCCACCACGGCCGTGCCCCTGGACGGCGGCAGCGGCAGCGGGCCGCTGAATGTCGCCGCCTACGCGTCGTTGTTGCTCAGGTACTCGTCAGTGGCGCTGATGTTCTGCCCTCCCGTTAATATTCCTAGCTTGCCTATCAACTTACTAGGCTTATCGAGTTCGCGCCAGGGCGGGGCAGCCCGCGCGACGGGGGGCGCCGGTCAGCGGCTATTTGTGGCGGCTATTTGTGGCGGCTATTTGTGAGTGTGCGGAGCGCGCACGATGACGACCGGGCAGTCGGCGTGGTGAACGCAGTATTGTCCCACCGAGCCGAGCAGCGCCTCGGCGAACCCAGCGTGGCCACGGCTGCCGACGACAAGCAGGTCCGCGCCCTTGGCCGCGTCAAGGAGCGCGCGTGCCGCGTTCTCCTGCGCGACGCACGGACGGATCTCAACGTCCGGCGCCAGGCTCGCTGCCTCGTCGATCGCCTTCTTCAGCATCGTGACGGCCAGTCCCTCCAGGTCGGGCCCCTCGTCCACGAGCACCCAGCCGTAGCTGGCCGGAATCTGCCACGCGGTCACCGCGTCGACGATCGCGCCGGTCAGCGCCGCCTGCCTGACCGCCCACGCCAGCGCGGCCCGGGCGGAGTCCGAGCCGTCCACCCCTACCACGATCCGGGCGGTGTCTGCTGCTCGCTGTGCGGTCATCATGTCCTCCGTGTGGGCGCGCGCCGGTGCATATCTTGATCGTCCCCGGGTCCGTGCTTGCCTCGTAGGGCCAGAGGTCCCGCCGATTATTTCCGGCCCGCGGGTGCGTCTCTTCGTGCAGAATGGCCCGGCCAGACGGATGGAGTCACCCACGTGGACGCGCTGCTGAAGACCATCACCGTGGACGCGATCACGCTGTTCACCGAGGACCTGGCGCGGTCGAAGGCGTTCTACCAGGACGTCTTCGGCTTGCCTGTGCACTACGAGGACCCGAACTCGGCGGTTTTCAAGTTCGGCGGAACGGTGATCAACCTCCTGATGACCCCGGCGGCGCACGAACTGATCGCCCCGGCGACGGTCGCGGGACCTGAAGCGGGCGCGCGAATGCAGTTCACGATCGGGGTCGACGACGTGGACGCGGTGTGCGCTGAACTTGCCAAGCGCGGCGTGACCCTGCTGAACGGCCCGGTGAACCGGCCGTGGGGCATCCGGACGGTCAGCTTCACCGACCCGTCCGGGCACATCTGGGAGATCGCCGGGGACATGCCGCCGGATTAGGTCAGGCGGCCATAGCCTGCATGCATGACAGCAGTCGCGCGGACCCCGGAGGTGGCGCGGTCGGCGGCCGGGATCGTGTGGCATGTCGCCGAGGCGTGCCTGGCCGTCGCCGCTTTCGCGGTGCTGTGCGTGCTGGTGCTCAGAACCGTGCCGTACCTTCCCGAGCCAGACGATTACGCCTACCGCGCGTCGATCGTGGCGATGACCGACGGGCACTTCTTCACCCTGTCGGGGGCGCAGGCACACGCGCTCGCCGTGCGGCTGGCACCTCAGGCAGGCGGCAGCCGGCTGCGTCCCGGCCCTGGCAGCGGCCCAGGCGACGGTCCTGGCGGCGGCCCGGTCCAGTGGGTGCGGTTGCCCGGCGGCAGGTGGATCAGCGAGAAGGACCCTGGCTATCCGTACCTCGCCGCCGCGTTCCAGGCGCTCGGCCTCATCCGGCTGGCGCCGCTGTGCTATGGCGCGCTAGCCTGCCTTGGCTTGTACCTCGGCGGCAGGCGCTGGCTTGGCAGGTTCGGCGGCGCTGCCGCGGTCGGCTTGTACTGCTCATCTGGCGCCGCGATCCTGTTCGCGTGGCGCGACTACATGCCGACCTTCACGGAAGCATCGCTGATCGCCGCGGGCACCGGGGCGCTGCTCTGGGTGATGCTGGCGGACGAGGCGAGCACCAGGCGCAGGACCTGGGCGGGGCTGGCTGGCTTCGTCGCGCTTGAGGCGGCGACGTTCAGCAGGTACACCAACATCGTGGTGCTGGGCTGCGCGGTCATCGCGGTGCTCGTGGCATGGCGGCGACGCGACGCGCGGCTGCCCGGTAGCGCGGTCGCCTGGTGGCTCGCGTCGGTCTGCGTGTTCGCCGCCGGCGTCGCGATCTTCAACACGCTCATCTACGGCGGCCCGCTGCGATCCGGCTACCGGCCAGGGGAGATCACCTTCAGCCTCAGCGCCCTCGGTCCCAACCTCCGCTACATGCCAGGCCACTTGATCCAGGCCATGCCCATGCTGGTGCTCGGCCTCGCCGCTCTCGCGGGCATCGCCGTAGCCTGGCTGCGCGGTCGCCGGGCAGGCGGCCGGCGGGCCGCCGCGGCCAGGCGCGACCTGGCGGTCGCCCTCGCGCTTGCCGCCTGCTGGGCCGCTGTGTGGGTCTTGTACGCCACCTACACCTGGACCGCGGGCCCAGGGCTGAGCACGCTGCAGGCGGCTCGCTTCTATGTGCCGGCGCTTGGCGCGATCTCCCTGCTCGGCGCCTGGCTGCTCGCCCGGGTGCCGCGTGGGCGGCCACTTGCCGCCGCGGTGACGACGCTCGTCGTCGTCGCGGCGCTGTTCGGGCTCGGCGGCTGGGCGTTCCATGACATGTACGAGTTCCCGTTCGGATCGCAGTTCGCCGTTGTGCACGGACCTGGCGGCGCGATCAAGGTCAAGCCAGGCCAGGCAGTCATGATCGGCGGACCTGGCGGCGCGGCGCCAGGCGGCGCCGGCCAGGCCGTCCGCATACAGCCGTCTGGCGGATGACAGCGGATGCTGGCGGATGACAGCGGCCGCGCTAGCCGTGGACATCGCGCGGGATCTAGCGTTGGCATCATGGCCGTCTCTCACTGGCACAAGCTCTACACCTCGACAGTGGCCGCGCCACCCGAGCTGTTGTTCCGGCTGCTTTCTGACATGCCGAACTACGGCGACTGGCTGCCGGGTTCCGATCAGTACGGACAGACGACGGAGGTCGAGCCGTACCCGGTGCGGCTGGGCAGCCGCTACCACGACGGCAAACCAGGCGGGCAGGGCAGGGACTGGTGGGGGACGGTGACCGGCTTCCAGCCGTCCGGCTCGCTCGACTTCCACCACACGATCCAGGTCAGCCAGCTGCGGGCGACAATCGACGTGCATATCCACTACTCGCTCGAGCCGGCCGACGGCGGGACGCGGGTCAGCCGCTGGCTGCTCCTCGACTTCGCGATGCCGGCCGTCGTTCGCCCGCTGCGGCCGCTGGTCACCGCGAGCTTCGACAAGGAGAACCTGCGGACGATGGCCGCGCTGAAGTCATACGCGCAGGCTCGTCCCAGCGTGGGCGGCTAGCGGAGGGCGGGTTACCGCGCGGCCTCGAACGCGCGGCCGACCGCGGTGACGGCCGGACCCGGGTTGAAAAGGCCCGTGGTCCCGCTGCCGGCCGACGTGGGCAGCGCGAACCAGGCGTAGCGCCGCACGTACGCCAGCCCGTCGAGCATCCTGGTCGCCGCGGTCAGGAAGGCCGCCTGCTGTCCTTCCGTGGGGAACGTCGGCGTGCCACCGCCGAAGTTGGCCAGGGCGAACTCGGTGACCCAGACGGGCAGGTGGTAGCGGGCGTAGATGGCCTGCAGGTAGCTCTGCAGCTGCTGCACCGCCGGGCCGGTCTTGAAGTCGCCGCCGTACCAGTGCACGGTGATGAAGTTGACCCGGTAGCCGTGCGCCGCTACCCCCTTCATGAACTGGTCGAGCCAGCCGCCCGGCGTCGCGGCGTCGTAAGCGACGGCGGGGCTGCCCAGCGTCATGCCCGTCGCCATCAGCTTGGGCCACAAGCTGAGCGCCTGTCGCACCGACATGTTCGCCTGGCTGCTCAGGTCCGGCTCGTTGAAGCCGAGCAGCACGTGGCCCTCGTGGCTGACCTCGCCGAGCGTGGCGGTGGTGACGTCGGACGCGCCCCAGATCATCGGCACGAAGCTCACCGCGGCGGGCGCGTCGATGTCAGGAGTGGCCGCCCAGTCGTAGTACCAGGAGGCGCCAGACTCGGCGAGCGCCTTGCCCGCGCCCGTGAAGCTCCACGTGCTGACGCCTTTGCGCGCGCTCGTCACGACGACCGGGGCAGGCTTGGGTTTGGGTTTAGGCGCGGGCCTTGTCGCCGGCGCGAGCCGCGCAGGCTGGGTGACGAGCGGCGCTGGCGGCGCCGCCGGCGTGTGGACGACGCTCAGCGCGGCATGCGGCGCGGTCCTGTGGGCGTGGACCACCGCGAACGTCCCGCCCGCGGCGCAGGTCGCGACGGCGAGGGAGACGGCGATGAGCTTCGGCTGCAGTGCAGCGGCGGTCTTGGGCAGCAGCCGCGCGTGGCGGGCGTGCCGAGCGCCCCGAGCGCCCCGAGCGCCCCGGGCCGCCCTGGCCGTGGCCTGGCGGCCGCTCCCGCGCGCCTCGCCCCGCATGTTGCCTGGCGGGTGGCCCGCGAAGCGGCCAAGGACGCTGGCGGCCAGCGCGGCCGGAACCGGCAGCAGCGGCGCGCCGCCCAGGAGCCGCTCGGCCGGCACCATGTCGCTGACATCGGCCAGGCACCATGGGCAGTCGCGGACATGCCGGGACAGGCGCTTGCGCCACAGCGAGCTCGGCTCGCGATCCCAGCCCTCGGTGACCGCCGCGAGGCGCTCGCACGGCGGGGTCTTCCGCAGCGCCCGCACCACGGTGCGGGACGTCGCGAGCCGTTCCTTCATCCGCGCGACGCGCACGGCGGCGTGCGCCGGCGGCAGGCCGAGCGCGTCCGCGAGCTCGGCACGGCTGAGCTCGCCGGCTGCCTCCTGCCACCACAGGGCGAGCACGGGCCGGTCCTCGTCGTCGAGCCAGCGGGTGGCCTCCGCGGTCTCGCGCCGCTGGCCGGACAGCCGCAGCCGGGCGATCGTGAGGTCGGCGAAGTCCGGGCTCGGGATCTCGGACTCCAGGGCGGGGGCCTGCGCCAGCCGGTCCCTGTAGGAGTCGCGCACCTGTCGCATCGCGATCGCCACGAGCCATGACCGGAACGACTCGGGGTCGCGCAGGTCCGCGATGCCGCGGATCGCGCGCAGCATCGTCTCCTGCACGACGTCGTCGACGTCCGCGTGGCCGTTCATGGCCCGCCCGACGATGTTGTAGATCAGCGGCAGGTATGCCGCCGCGAGGCCGTCGAGCGCGGACCTGTCGCCGCGCTGGGCGGCGAGCACGGTCGCCGCGCCTGGCCCGGCCTCCTGGGGCGTTCGCATCACGTCTAGTAGACACCGTCGCGCGGGGCCGGATAACGGAAATCGCCGACGTGATTTCC
>Ga0335073_10002261_pt1 | contig 26303 bp, 21 predicted proteins | sample Lox_Sample_22_FD_207093 | JGI IMG/M metagenome (GOLD analysis project Ga0335073, IMG submission 207093) | Soil microbial communities from Loxahatchee National Wildlife Refuge, Florida, United States - Lox_Sample_2.2 | ecosystem: Environmental > Terrestrial > Soil > Wetlands | place: USA...
GCGATTTCAGATGAAGGCCTTATTTTTGATTGCAAAAAATGTCTCGCCGCTTATACTGACCGTATTCTCGTTAGGAATTTGCCGTTTTCGTTTTGGGTTTTTGAATTGATATGCCTTTTAGACGTGAACCTTTTGAATTAAGCCGGCGCGGTTTTTTGCGATCAGCCATTCTTGCAGGGGCTGGCGGGATGCTCATTCCCTGGTCTTCACTGGCTGACGAAACCATCATGATGCCGTTTGCCAATGGCCAGCGCCGGATGGTCGTCTATCCGCAAAAGAAACCACTCATTCTGTTGACGTCGCGGCCGCCGCAATTGGAAACCCCTTTTTCTGTTTTCAATAAAGGCATTCTAACGCCGAACGATGAGTTTTTCGTCCGGTATCATCTGGCGGGGATACCCACCTCGATTGATACCGACAGGTTTCGCGTCGAGGTTAAAGGCCAGGTCAACACACCGCTATCGCTGTCGCTGCATGATTTAAAGAAGCAATTCGAGAGGGTTGAGCTTGTCGCCGTTATTCAGTGTTCCGGAAACGGCCGCGGATATTTCCAGCCCCGCGTTCCGGGCGGCCAGTCAGGAAACGGAACAATGGGCAATGCCCGTTGGAAAGGCGTACGGCTGAGGGATATTCTGAACAAAGCCGGTGTGGCGGCGGATGCCAAACAGGTTTCGTTTCGTGGATTGGACAAGCCGGTCCTGGATACAACTCCTGCCTTTGGGAAAGCTCTGGACATCGACCACGCGATGGATGGCGAAGTCATGGTGGCTTATGAAATGAACGGCGAGGACCTTCCAATGCTGAACGGATTTCCTCTGCGCCTGGTTGTTCCAGGCTGTTATGGCACATACTGGGTCAAGCAACTGCATGAAATCACGGTGCTCAACGAGCATTTTGCGAGCTTCTGGATGGATACCGCATATCGCGTTCCGGATAACGATTGCGAGTGCGTCCCGCCCGGTTCAACCGCGCCGAAAACGCGCCCGATTGGCCGGTACGACGTCCGTTCGTTCATTACCAGCCTTGCGGATGGCGATAAAATCACCGTCGGACAACGGATGAGAATCCGCGGCATAGCGTTTGATGGCGGGGCTGGAATTGAAACAGTGGAGTTTTCGTCCGACGGCGGAAATACATGGACCGAGGCAACGCTGGGCGAGGACTACGGTAACTATTCGTTCCGCGAGTGGACCTGCCATTTCACTCCGAAAGCCGCGGGTGATTATGAACTTCAATGTTGCGCGGTCAATCGGAAAGGCGAAACGCAGCCGAAGGAGCCGCGTTGGAATCCCAGTGGCTATATGCGGAACGTGATTGAAACAGTTGGGGTGAAGGCCACGTAGGTGAGGCATGAAAACGAGAATGCAAAGAATTTCAGTCGTCGTTTTGATGGTTGCCCTGGCGGCAACCGTGTCGCGGCTGGGCGCCGAAATTGTAACAATCACGTTGCCGCCAGAGACCGGGACTTTTAAGAATGCGCCCGGCATTACTCTCGTCAACGGCCAATGCCTGACCTGTCATTCAGTGGAATATGTGCAAATGCAGCCGCCATTGTCGCTCAAAGCATGGACGGCGGAAGTGGTCAAGATGCAGCAAAAATACGGCGCGCCTGTTCCAACAAACGCCATTCCTGATATTGCCGCCTATTTAGCCGTCAATTATGGCACCGGCTTGCCTGCCGAGGCGCCCGCACCTGCTCCAGTCGCCTCTCCGGCTGCGATGAGCGTTGGGAAAATGGCCACCGTTTATGGCTGTCTGAGTTGCCATAAGCCAGACACCAAAGTCATCGGACCTGCTTACAAAGACGTTCGCGCCAAATACCTTCATGATCCGGACGCCATTGGAAAGATCGTGGACCAGATCCGCCATGGCGGCACCGGCAAATGGGGCACCGCAGTCATGCCGCCGTTCACCGCTGTGAGCGATGCTGATGCCAGGCGCCTGGCGGAATGGATTATGGCCGGAGCGAACTAACACGTTGAAACGTTAAAACGTTAAAACGTTGAAACGTAGTGGAACAGGCATCTTGCCTGTTCCGAGGGGCGGGTTTCGCGAAGGAAATGGAGTGGCGGGAAGTGCGTCCAATTCGTTCCGCCCCTCGAACGCGCTTCAACGTTTACGGACCGGGCGAAACGGAGGGCGAAGGCATTCCAGGCATGCCGCTTGGATGGTTCATCTCGGCTGCTTGCATTAAATCCTGGATATTTCCATATCGCGTAAAATGTGCCGGAGGCCGGAAAGCATCCGCCGGCGGTTTGTCAAATGAGATGTCTTGAAAGGTGATGGTCTCAGGCATGCCTTGTTCGCTGGTGGCGATTTTGATCGGGAAATTGTTTAGATCCGTGGCATTCCAGACAGTGAAATCAGTTGAGACCAGGCTGTTGGTCATGAGAACGTCATTTTTGACACAAGGATGGCCGTCCACAGTCTCCTGCCCCAATTTAGTGGTTTGCATACTAAAAGCATTATTCGTTGCGCCGGAATCCGGTATAGGCAGGGCGACATACGAACGGATATGGGGATAGACTACGTAGAGGTTCAGCTTGTCCGCGGGGATGATAGTCACCACGTCATCCAGGCCGATGGATTTCATCTGGTCAACGGCCTGAGGCGGCAAATTTGGGTCTTGAACGTCCGCCATGTTCATTTCCCCACTTGAGTTTCCGTGATCGAAAATCAATTTGATTTTGGCCGACGTGGGGCCGAGAGACCTCGACATGGTTGCGGAAAATGCCGGGTTTGCACCGAACAATTTTTCCATGGCGTCAAAATCGCTGCCCGCGCCCGGACCGGCGCCCGGCTCCATTTGGGCAAACGCCGGAATGGAGCAGGCGACAGCCGCGAATAAAAAGGATAGGACTTTCATCATACCAAAAACGATGCCGGATACATGGTAAAAGGCAAGCGCCAATTATGAAGAATTCCAGTCATGCTGACCGTGCGGCTATCCGGCCTGATGACAGACCTGAAGCTGAAATCTCCCCCGTTAAAATCATTTTGCGTTCCGCTGTGCTACTGGCAATTTATTTGTCCCATGGTTTCGCACGAAACGATTTTGGAAGCGCTCAAAAGCGTGAAATACCCCGGCTATTCACGTGATATTGTTTCGTTCGGCCTGGTTAAGGACATTTCGGCGGCACATGGCGAGGTGGGCGTGCTGATTCAACTCAATTCACCCAACAGCAGTGTTGCCGAACAAATCAAAAACGAGGCCGAACGCGTGTTGAAAAACGTTGGGGGCGTCGATCGGGTTTTTGTGGATATCCGGCTGCCGGCGCCGGGACAGGCGCCCGGCGCGGGCAATCCCTTTGCGAACCAGGCGCGCGTCCCGGGGATAAAGCAGATCATCGCCGTCGCCAGCGGCAAGGGCGGGGTGGGTAAATCCACCTGTGCTGTCAATCTGGCCTGCGCGTTGCAGCACAGCGGTTCGCCGACGGGCCTGTTGGACTGCGACATCTACGGCCCCAGCGTTCCCCTGATGATGGGTATTCACGAGAAGCCCACGGTCAGCGCGGCGGAAAAACTTGTTCCCCCGGTTGCGCACGGCGTCAAAGTGATGAGCATTGGCTTGATCCTCACGGACGACCAGCCGGTGATTTGGCGCGGTCCGATGATTACCAAGACCATCCAGCAATTTCTGCACTCGGTTGAGTGGGGTGAATTGGATTTTTTGCTCGTTGATTTGCCGCCAGGGACGGGCGATGCACAGCTTTCCCTTTGCCAGACCGTCCCGCTGTACGGCGGGGTGATCGTCACGACGCCGCAGGAGGCGTCGCTGGGAGTGGTGCGCAAGGGTGTCGCGATGTTTCAAAAAGTGAACGTGCCGATTTTGGGCATTGTGGAAAATATGAGTTATTTCACCGCGCCAAACGGCGAGCGGATTGAAATATTCGGCCACGGCGGCGGCAAACAGGAAGCGGCCCGGCAGCACATTCCGTTTTTGGGCGAAGTGCCCATTTTTACTGAAATCCGCGAAGGCGGGGACGCCGGAATGCCGATTGTGGTTTCGGCTCCAAACCATCCTGCGGGCAAGGCTTTCGTGGAAATTGCGGAAGCGTTGCGCAAGCAGATTCGCTGACGGATTGAGTAGTGCGCGGTGCGTGGCGCGTCAAGTATGCCCGAAGATGCGTGTGACATACTTGACGTGACACGCACTACGCATCACGCTGTGGCGAAATTCATGGATTTCATCCACATTTCGGCCATCGCCAGCCCTCAATTGAAACGCTAAACTTTCGCCGTGGCCAACCCCTTTATTCATTGGATCGAAGCCAAAGGCATCTGGGCGCCGTGGCTGTTTGTGGCGCTGTTTCTGGTGACGTCGTTCGGGATGTTGTGGCGGCTGGAAGCGATGAGCGCGCAGGGATTTGAAAACACCGCGCTGGGCACGCTGATCATGCCGTATTGTTCGGGCCTGGGTAATCTCATCTTTGCCTTCATTCTCGGGCGCGACGGCGGCAGCGGCGCGGATGTGATGACGAATTCGCTGGTTAACAATGTCACGGATATGACACTGGTGTTGGGGCTGCCTACGATTATTTGGGGAATCCGGATTCTTCCGGCGAAAAAGAAGAATTCGAACGGCAAAAAGTCGAAAACCGCCGGCCCGACGCACGAATTGAACCGGCTGTCGCTATTGCTGACACTGGCGGCTGTCCTGTTTTTTACCGGCGCAGTTTGGGCGCTGGGGCGCAAAGGCACTTTGGACGAAAATGACAGCCTGATATTGATAGGGCTGTTCCTGTTCTGGCAATGCTTCCACGTAGTTGAAGTCCTTAAATCAAACGTGCGCGAGGGCAAATCACCCGGCTGGATGCTGCCTTTTGATTTAATTGTTTTGGCGATTTGCGCGTACGGAATTTACGTCAGCACGGATTCGCTTGTGACGTGGCTCCAAAATCGGCAGATCGGATTTATTAGCGCGCGATACCTGGGATGGTTGACTGGCTGGCTGATGGTGCTTCCAAACGCGGTGATGGCATTCTATTACGGCTGGCGCGGCCAGCCCGAAACGGTTTATGCCTCGCAAGTTGGCGATTGCCACGTTTCCATTCCCCTGGCCCTTGGCGTCTATACGATGTTTCATTCGATGGCCATGCCGCCATTTTTCTACGTCGGAATGTGGATCCTCCTGGTTTCGACGTTGTCGCACTTTCTTTTCGTAGCGCTCTTTGGACAGTTGCCCAAATTCTTTGGATGGATTCTCGTGGCAGCGTACGGAGTGTTTTTGTGGAAGGGGTTGCTGGGATAGGCGAAAGTTTGCAGATGTCCTTCCGGGACAAAACCTCGCCCTTCAATTACTACTTCTTGAGAAATTTGGTATTATCTCCGGAAATAGCCAGTGGATTTGAGCGGATGCGGTCGCTCAATTCGGCGAAAGAGACCTGTGCATTGAGCCAACGCGGGTTTTTGGCGATGGAATCCATGCTTTCGCGGGTGTTGTTACAGATGAGGTAAAGGCCGCGGCCCAAAACCATGAAGACTTCGTGCCCGGTTCCGACGCCGTGGCGGTTAAACTCGAAATCGCCGACGCTGTATCTTTCGGCGTGCAACTCGGCCCTGAGCACGCCGAGGTCTTTGACGAAATTTGTCAGAAACTCATCATTTCGAGGCCCGATATAAGCCAGGACACGGGCCTTGTTTTCCACAAGTGAGACAATGGCCCATTCGTCAAAGACGGTGTTGCCGTAGCGCGAATCCATGTGACTGGCGCAGGCTTTGATTTCTTCAAATGTTTCGTCCAAAGTCATAGGAATTAGAAATTCACGCAAATTAAGCAGGTTTACTGCCGGAAGACAAGTCACCGGTTGAATTCCGCAAACCGTTGCCGTTATTGTGAAACTTGGACGCGGTAAAAGCGCGTCGCGTTTGTGGCGGCGGTGTCCGGAACGCTCAACGCGTTGGTCGTTGGGTTATTGGTCGTGTAAATGGGTACCCAATTCGGCGACGCCAGGTTGGTGGTCATGAGCACGGTGTAATTGAGGTTGGAACTCAGGCCGCTGAGCTGCATTTGGAAAATATTGGATGATTGCACCCATCCGGCTTGCGCCGATGTTGGACCACTTATGCTTGTGCTTATGGGCGGAAAAACATACAGCGAGAGAGGCTGAACGCTAACATCTGAATTAGTATCCTCCGCCATGACCGAGAAATTGAACATCCCGTTGGTAATTGGTATTCCTGAGAGCGTTCCGTCGGGTGACAAGCTCAGGCCGTCCAGGTTGTTGGTTTGGGGACCGTCAGCGGAAACGTAATATTGGCCTACGTTCGTCCCCTTTCGAATAAAGACTTCTGAATTATTCTGGTTCGTATAAGGTGTGGAAGATCCTATGATAATCGAATTTCCCGCCGCCGTTACGGAATAAAAGCCGCCAAGGACGGAAGCAACTGTGTTTGACGCGCTTAATCCGGGTGAGGAAGTCACCGCGAACCCCGGACTGAGCGAGTAGCTGTTGCCGGCGTTCATAGGATTATCGCCGTACTCTGCGAGCGTCAGCGTTGTAGTATAGTTTGAGCCGTTTTGTATTGTCGGCGAGGCTTTCCACGGCTGGCTATTTCCCAAAAAATAAACCGTAATATTGGTGGGGCTGTTAATTGGGCCGGTCAAGTTCACCGTGGCGGACAAATCTGAAAAATCTTCTCTCGCACCGCCGCCTGTATAGGCCGTTGCAGTGCCGGTGCAATTTATGAAAAATGCATAGTCCGGATTGCCTGTGTTGTATCCGAAAGAAAAAGAGCTCTCCAAATAGCCGATAAGATTTGTTTGCGAGTAAATCGGCGTTCCCGGCGGATATAGCACGTTCGTATGGTCGTATATTGAAGTCAGCGTAAGGCCGTAAGCGGTTGACCAACTGGTTATGGGCTGGCAGCTCTTCGCGTCGCCCCCAAGATTCGTCTCATAATATTGCCCTTCAATGCCGTCAGGCACGTTCGTGACTGAGATTTCAATTTCGCCGCATACCAGCATTGTAAAATTAACCCCATCCGCCGAACCGCTGGAGTCGGAAATCGTCACCATTTCATTTGTCGGAAAATCTGCGACATTGTTATAACCCAGGCTTTCGAGGCTCTCCGGAGTGACGCCGACGGTCCAGGTTCCGGAGCTGACATCCAGCGAGTAGAGCCCGTTCGTATCTGTCACGGCGCTGAACGCCTGGAACTGGTCATTGGTCAATTCGGCAAATACCACAGCCCCGGGTATAGGCTGACCATCGTAGTTCGACACCGTGCCGCTTATGGTGTATCGAGCCTGCTCGAGACCGAAATTCTGCTGGACGGCCTGGTTGGTCTGGAGGTCCTGGGTTTGAAGATAAAGAGGGCTGATGACATACGGATTCGTCAGGCCGGGATTATCGACCGGAGGAATGTATAATGTCCATTGATTGGTGCCTGCCGAAACGCCGACGACGTACTTCCCTTGGCTATCGGTCATGCCTATGGATTGATGGCCTGCGTTGTCAGTGGCGTAGAGATAGACACCGGGCATGGGAGCGGCTGTGCTGTTTGAGACGACCCCATAAAAAATGGCGCGCACGGGAGGCAATGCATTCGTGATGTTGACAACCTTGTTGCTCACGCTGAGGGCCTGGTTGGTCTGCCAGGTTAAGCAGCCCTGAAACGCGGCGGCGAACGAGTCAACGGGCGCCGTCCATGAATTAGTCACGGGCGAGTAGAAGGGCGCGTAGAAGTATCCGTTCGTATCGGTAAAGTAAAACGAGATGTAACCGTTCGTGGAGAACGCCATTCCCGAAATACCCCCCAGACCATTGGTATTCGCGGCATTGATGACCCGGCCGGTGATGTTGGTCGTGGCTGGAGTCAGGGAGATCGCAAAATAATTTGTCGATTTCGCGGAAATCGCGGGCGCCTCCGCGACGCCGTCAACGAAATTGCTTTTGGCCGCGGCGTAGTAATAAGTCCCCGGCGGCGCTCGCAGCGCAAAATCACCGTTGCTGTTCGCCACGGTGCCTGCCTGGACAATGGGGGCGCCCTCCTGGTTGGTCCACAACAATACGATGGTGTCGGGAACAGGAATGTTGGTGGTTTCACCTGGCCCGGATGATTCAGCGTATGTGACCGTGCCGGTGACATAGGTGGAAAAGAACGCATTGGTTACGATAAGGTTTGTGACTGCGGCCTGGCCGGATGGAGTTGAGACTTTGTAAAGATATTGGCCGGCCAGCGTTTGCGCAAAATCGCCGTTCTGAAAATTCAAAGGGGTGATGATTTCGTTGGTGGTCGAACTTGTGTCGGCGGGCATGAAGTTCGTCACAGTCACAGGCATCCCCGAAGCTGCGTTCATGAAAACGTTGGACTGTCCCACGGCCAGCCGGAATTGCTGCACCAGCAAATCACCGGAATCAATGACGTTGTTTGAGTTGACGTCGAGAAATTTTTGGATGACGACGCTTGTGTTGGTCAGCCCATTGATTTGCAGGGTAATAAGGCCGTTGTAAGTGTTGCTGACGACGTTCGGGGTGACGGTGAACGTAATTCCCGCCCTGGCAGGAACCGCGGTGAGGCAAAGCGCCAGAAGAAGGAAAACGGCAAAAGGAAAAAGGGCGGTTCGCACCGCGGCCACCGCGGACTGCGGGTTCGCAATATTGTTACTCATTTGGATTTAGGGACGCCCGTTCAAATTGGATTTAAATACGATAACAACAGGAAGTTAAACAACAGAAATTGCCCAAAGTTGCGCTCCGGATTGCAGCTTAAACTCAAACCGTGACTTTAGCGCGTGACGGATAGACCTTTCTTTACGCCTGATTGTGCAATTTGGCGGTTTCCTCCAGGGCAAAGGTTTTGCCCTGGGCCTCCTCGGCCGCCGGAGGCGTAATGCCAAACAGTTCGCGAATGAATTTGCCCAGCGTCTCGTTTGTCGGGCCGTAGCCGCTATGATAAATGTAATATTCCAGGTCGTGCATCAACTGGTCGGCACTGGCGTAGCGCCGACTCAAATCCCGCGTCAGGCAGGAATGGAGAATCTTATTGAGACCCGCGTCAATGCGCGCGTCCAGGGCGGTGAAGTCCGGAATATCCATTTTAAGGATGCGCTGGCGGGATTCGTCGGGTGTCTCGCCTTTGAAAATGTTTTTGCCTAATAATAAATGCGCAAGGACAACGCCCACCGAAAACAAATCCGACCGGCGGTCGGTAATCCGGAAGTCCGCTTGTTCGGGGCTCATATAGTCAGCTTTGCCGGCGACGACCTCGCCCTCCTGGTCACTCAAAAATCCGCGGGCCTTGGCGATGCCAAAATCAGTCAGCTTCACATCCCCTTCATAGGCGATCATGATATTTTTGAAACTGACATCGCGATGGACGATGCCTAAATGCCGGCCATCCCTGTCGGATTTCGCATGGGCGTAGGCCAGGCCGCGGGCAACGCGACTGGAGATAAACACGGCCAGTTCGCGTGGAAGGGGGCGTTTTTTCAGGACGAGCTGACGGGTGAATTGCTCCAAATTCACACCGCGGATCAATTCCATGCAAATGAAATAGACGTTATTGGCCTCGCCCAGATGATAGGTCTGGACAATATTTGTATGAATCAAGTCCGCGACCAGCTTGGCCTCGCCGATGAAATTTTCGATAAACATTTTCTGGCTGGCAAAGTTGGGGCGAATGATCTTGATGGCGACGCGCTTGACGAAGTCGCGCGCGCCATGTTGTTCAGCCTCATAAACGACGCCCATGCCGCCTTCAAAAATTTTGCCGACGATGTCGTATCTAAATTCGCTTTGGATGGAAAACAAAGCCATGACTGGATATTGGGAAATTGGCCAACGATGTCAAGTCCATTGAAAAATCGTTGAAACGTTGAAGCATCGAAACGTTGAAACGGCTGCAAAACGCCCGGTATTCAACGTCCAGGCTTCAAAGCGCCTTTTTGCTCCGGATGTTGGCCGTTGGATTTCGAATGTTGCGACAACCGGGTTTTTCCATAAGCAAAGTTAAGAGAGATTGACTGGAGACGAAATCAGTTTGACCCCTGCGGAGACCAGAAATGCCAAATTTTTCTATATTTTTTGCTTGCGCGATTCGGCCGAAACAATTTAATTCGAGTCCAAGTCGTATGACTATTTGAATTATAATAACAACTATTAACCCCAAAAGGAAGGACACCGAAATTATGGCAAAAGCACTCTCGAAATCCCAGTTGGCCGCCGCAATTGCTGAAAAAGCTGAAATTCCCAAGAAAAAAGCCGGAGAAATCCTTGAACACGTCGCCGCGCTCGCCTACAAGCACGCCAAGGACACCTTCACGCTGCCCGGTATCGGCAAGCTGGTGTTGAAAAACCGCGCCGCCAGGCAGGGGCGCAATCCCAAGACCGGCGAGCCCATCCAGATTCCCGCAAAACGCGTTGTGAAATTCCGCGTGGCCAAGGCCGCTAAAGACGCGATCCTGGGCGGCAAGTAAGATCTCAGTTGTTTTTTAAGACAGGCGTTCCGTATGACGGAACGCCTTTATCTTTTGTTCCACAGGGCTTGTTCCCACTAATGCGTCCTGGAATTTTGTCTTCAGCTTTTTCCATGCAGGCCTTTTCTTTATTCCCGAACCCGATGATGCGATTGACATCAATTAGCTTCCGGCTTCTTTTGCAAATGGCGATGGACAAAAAAGTAGTAGAGGCCGCCCATGACCAGGGCAGCGCCGCCGAGCCAGATGGTCAATTCGCCCAAATTTCCGGCCAGCAGCTTGGTGTCGTTGCCGGCTTTCACGCCGACGTAACACAACACGCTGCACCAGATCAAGGCGCCGATTAAGGTAAATATCGTAAATTGCAGGTAGTTCAACTTCGCAATGCCGGCCGGAATGCCGACGAGTTGGCGTGCTCCCGGCAGCAGGCGCGCCACCAGCACTCCCATCGCGCCGTAGTGCGACATCCATCGCTCTGCTTTTTCCAGCTTTTCGGGGGGAAACAGGACGAATTTGCCGTAGCGCAGGACCAACGGGCGGCCTGCGCTTCGCGACAGCCAATACATAACCGTCGCGCCCAGCCAGGAACCCAGCACGGCCACCGCGATGATGCCGGCGCAGTTCATTGGCACTTTGTTCGTGTGCGCCATATACGCCGCCGGCGGAATGATGGCTTCACACGGTATCGGCAGGAAGCTGCTTTCGCCGAGCATCAGGAGGAGAATTGCAGGATAGCCCAGCGACTTGAGAGCCGTGAGATACCATGCGAGCACCGGGCTAAGGAGTTTTTTCAACATTGACGCACCGTAAGCCTTTTAAATACGCGGATTAAGGTCGGTTGGAAAGGAACAAATGAGGTGAACTTACGATTTTTGACCTTGATTTGCGGTTTGAACGTATTCCTGCCCGATATGTCTCTTTTCGGGGCAGAGCACTGTCTATTAAATGTTCAAATTTTCGCGCTTATTTTGGCTTCAAAATGTTCGGAATTTCTGAAACTTTTTTCACTTTTCGATGTTTAATTGATGCACATGGCATTCAGTTCAATAAAAGACGTTGTAGCGTCCGCAGCGCAGGCATCGCCGTCGCAATTCGACGACTGGCGCAAATCGTGGCGCGCGGCGACAGCGGCCGGTTCCACCGAGCCGCTGCTGACGTTCATCGCACGCGAATGCGGCCTGGCGGAGGACATCTTCATGCAGAAGCTCGCCGGCTCGCTCGGATGGCCGTACCTGGATTTGACCAAGCTGGGCGTGCCCACTGAGGCGCGCAATAAGATTTCCACCAAAATCGCCTTTCAATATTCGGTCCTGCCTTCGGCTTTGAATGAGGGCGAATTGCAAATCGTAACGAGCGATCCCTTTGACGCGGCCATGGCCAGCGCTGTGCGTTTTGACGCGCGGATGCCGGTGCAATTTGCGCTCGCGCCCAAAACTGAAATCGAAAAAGCGCTCAAGAAATATTACGGCGTCGGCGCTGAAACGCTCGATGAGATGGGGCAAGGCGAGTCAATGGAATTGGATATCGCCAGCAACAAGGAAATCACTGAGGATGACCAGGAGGCCAGCGTCATTAAATTCGTAAACCAGATCATCTGGGAAGCCCACAAGGACCGGTCGACGGACATTCACTTCGAACCCGCCGAAGACGAGCTGCGCATCCGCTACCGTATTGACGGCATTTTGCACCAGACACCCATGCCGCCGCAGTTGAAACGGTTTCAGGCGGCCCTCATTTCACGCATTAAAGTGATGAGCGGGATGAACATCGCCGAAAAGCGATTGCCGCAGGATGGACGCATCAACGTGCGAATCAAGGGCGAGGAAATTGATATTCGCGTTTCGACGGTCCCGACCGTTTACGGCGAGAGCGTGTCGTTGCGTCTCCTGACGCGCGGAAAGATTTTCCTGAGCCTGGATAAACTGGGATTCGCGCCAAAGGACGAAGCGGTCATCCGCGAAATCATCGTCAAACCGCATGGCATTTTCCTGGTCACTGGGCCGACCGGATCGGGAAAGAGCACGTCGCTATACGCATTTTTGAGCGCGATCAATTCAGTCCACAAGCGCATCATCACGATCGAAGAGCCGGTGGAATACGAATTGAAGGGTATCAACCAGATCGCCGTGAGACCTGAGATAGGGCTGACCTTCGCCATGGGATTGCGGCACATTTTGCGCCAGGACCCGAACGTGGTCATGGTGGGTGAAATTCGCGACATGGAAACGGCCGAAATCGCGATTCGCGCGTCACTCACGGGTCACCTTGTGTTTTCGACGCTCCATACCAACGACGCGCCCAGCGCGTTTACCCGATTGATTGACATGGGCATCGAGCCATTTTTGGTGGCATCCTCAGTGGAGGCTGTGATGGCGCAACGTCTTGTGCGAACCATATGCCCGCATTGCAAGACCGAGCAGAAAGCGGAGAAAGACTACTTGAAGCGCATCGGCTTTCCGGAAAATGAAATCGAGACGGCAAAATTCTGGCGTGGCGCGGGCTGCGAAGAATGCCGCCAATTCGGTTACCAGGGCCGCAAAGGCATCTATGAACTGTTGATCGTTAATGAGAGCCTGCGTCCCCTGATCCTGGGCCGCGCCGCCGCGTCCACCATTGCCGGCCGGGCAATCGAAAACGGAATGCGCACCTTACGGACGGACGGCTGGAACAAAGTGAAAAACGGCGAGACGACCATCGAGGAAGTCCTGCGTGTGACATCGATCGAAGAACACATGGACGCCCTGGGCGGCGGTCCAAAATCAGAATAACCGCTGCACCCCGCGCGCACCTAAAGCAGAAATGGAAATTTAATTATGCCCCGCTGGAACATCTGCAACATATTCCATACGGCCTTCGACTCCCACCGGTTGTGGCAGTTTGAGGCCAAAGGGAATTTCAAGCTGAACCGCGAAGCGCGGCTGGCGGCCGAATTGCCGCTGCCGTCCAATCTTGTGGCCAAGTCGTGGAACGCGTTATGGCAGCCCAAATTGAATGTGGCCTGGCTCCCGGCCGGCACCGTCTTTCTGCGAGTCATTGAACTGCCCAAAGGCCCGTTTGATGAAACGGTTGCCATGGTCGAACTGCAGTTGGAGAAATTATCGCCGATGCCCGTGGCGCAAATTGTTTGGACCATCCACGTTCTGCCGCAATCGGCCGGGGACGTTCAGACGGTGATTGTGGTAATGGCCGCGCGGAATGTGGTTGAGGAATTCCTTGGCCGCCTCGAAGGAAAAAATTTTCTGGCCGACCGTCTTGAGACGCCCATGCTGGACCAGTTGGAGGCGATGAGCGGGCTTGGCGACGGTGGCTGGGTTTGGGCGGCGGCTACAGGCGACCCCCGCTCGGCCATTGTTGCCTGGTGGCATGGCGGCGTATTGCGCGGGGTGAATTTTATCCTGCTTCCGGCCACAGGCGACCGCGCCGCAAACTTGAAGAATCAGCTCGCGCAGTTGACATGGCACGGAGAGCTGGAAGGATGGCTGACGGGCAAACCGGATTGGCACCTGGTGGCTGACGGCGTCGCTGCCGCCGAATGGGAGGCGCTATTACGCAAGGCCCTGGATGTGCCGGTGCACGTCGTGTCGCCTCTCGGGGCGGCGGACCTGGCTGCGCGCACAGCGCGTCGCGTCGCGCAATCCACCCATGAGCATCCTTCGGCGGGGTTATTGCCGGCGGAAAGTTCCAGCCGCTATCGCGAACAGTTTCGAGACCGGCTGTGGCTGCACGGCTTGTATGCCGCCGGAGTGGTGTACGTGATTTTTCTGGCGTTTTATTTCGGTATGACCCAACTCCGCGGAATGCAATACGCGAAAGTGCAGCAGGACGTGGCGGCTTTGGCAGATAGCTACACCAATGCCATGCAACTCCAGGCGCGTTACGACGTGCTTGCGGAACGGGAAAATCTGAAATTCGCCGCGCTGGATTGCTTGAAACAGGTCGCCAACAATTTGCCGGAGGGAATTACATTGGAACGATTTGGATTTGGCAGCGGCGACACCCTCACACTGGCGGGGAACGCTCCATTGGACCAGGAAAACTCATTGAACGATTTCAGCCGGGCGCTTCAAAAGGCCAAGAGCGACGACGGACACCCCATGTTTGTCCAGAACGGCGAGGACCCCCTGGGATATAACGTGTATAACAGCCAGATGACCTGGCATTTGAGCCTCAAATTGCTGCAGCAGGATAAGTTGAAATGAAAAAGTATTTTGAGCAATTGCGCCCCATGGAACGCCGGCTGGCCGTCGGTGTGATCGTGGTGGTGTTGTTGGTTGTCAATTACGTGATGATCTGGCCGCATTTTGGCGACTGGGGCAATCTGGATGGCAAGATCCAGCAGGAACGCCAGACGTTGCAGAGTTACAAGGACACTATTGATCAAATGCCCATGGTTCAGCAAAAACTCAAGAAGTTCCAAAACGAAGGCGAATTTGTGGCGCAGCCGGATCAGGCCATTTCCTTTTTAGGGACTATTCAGGGTCGGGCCAATGACACGGGTGTGAACATCATCAGCGCCCCGCCCTCGAGCATGCACACCAATGACGCCTTTTATGTGGAACGCGTCGAAACAATTAGCGCCAGGGCCACAGACGAACAGTTGGTCAATTTTCTTTATCAGCTCGGCAATGACCCGGCGATGGTTCGTGTTTGGGAATTGGATTTGCACCCGGACGGCGCCCGACAGCGACTCGAGGCCGGCATCACGCTTGTGGCCAGCTATCAAAAAACACCTGGAAAAAATTTAAAAAACGCAACTGCATCTGCTCAATGAAACATACCAAGTACATCCTTTTGATCCTCGCTTTAACGGCCCCGATGCTCCGGGCGCAGGTGCCGCCGGGCTTTCCGGGCGGCGGCGCGCAGCCCAATGGCGGCGGCGACCAGAACTTATCGGACAACCAAATCATCCCGCCGGGAATGATTAATTTCGAGGGCGTGGACGCGCGCCAAGTGCTCGACGTGTATGCGCATTTGGTAGGGAAAACCCTGCTAATGGGCCCGGTGCCTCAGGCTACGATCGTCTTAAAAACCGAAACCGACCTGACCAAGGCCGAGGCGATCAAGGCCCTGCAGGCGGTGCTCGCGCTCAACCACATCGCGGTTATTGACGTGCCCGGAGGCAAATTCGTCAAGGTGGTTGCGACGGAACAGGCCGGCACGGTGGGTGGAACATTTAGCGACGAGAATGCCACAGAACTGCCGGAACTGGGCTCGTTTACGACCCGTATCGTGCAGTTAAAATATCTCAAACCGAGCGAAGTGGTGCCGACCCTCACGGCATTCGCCTCATCGCCCGCTGCGATTATCCCCATCGAAGAAAACGGAATCCTCGTGTTGCGTGACAACCCGGAAAACATCAAGCGCATGATGGAGATGATTGCCCGGGTGGATGTGGTGATTCCCGCCCAATACATTTCCAAAGTCATTCCCATCAAATATGCGATGGCGGATGACATTGCCAGCGTGTTGGGCAGCCTGGAGAACCCGGGCGGCGGGACGACGTCGTTCGGATCGGCAAGCACCCCCGGCACCAGCGGATTGCACAACGGCCAGGTTGGCACTGGATCGACCATGGGCAACAATTTCGGCAGCGGATTCAACGGTTCTGGTTCCACACCCTATTCCGGGCAGACCGGTTTTCAACCTCAACAAACCTCTCAATCTTCTGGTCAGAGTCCATTCGCCAGCCGATTGCAAAATATTTTGAATCGTGTCCAGGGCGGCGGCGCGGGCGGTGGCGCAGGCGCAGCCGGAATGCAACAGCCAATTCAAATCCTTGGCCAAACCAAGATCATTGCGGATGAACGCAGCAATTCTCTATTGATTTATGCCACACCGGAAGACATGAAAACGATCGAGGACATCGTCGCCAAGCTCGACGTTCTGCTCGCCCAGGTGCTAATCGAATCGGTCATCATGGAAGTGGATTTGAATAAATCGTGGAATTATGGCATTTCCGTCGCGCAGAATGAGATCAATCACGGTAGCGTTAACGGCTCACCCGTACAAACGATCGGGGCGGTAAATAACGGCACGCCGTTTTACAACTTCCAGAATGCGGCGACCAATACCTGGCCGGGGAATTTCACCAGCGCCGCGCTCAATGGATTGAGCTATTTTGGCAATATCGGCCCTAATTGGGACGTAGCCTTGCAGGCGGCTGCCAGCGATAGCAGCACCCACATCATTCAGCGTCCCCGCATTCAAACGTCGCAGGCCAAAGAGGCGCAGTTCTTTGTCGGCGAATCTGTTCCTTATGTAAGCAGCGTTTATTACGCAAGCGGTTACGGCGGTCCCAGTTCCTCCTATAACCAGTTGCAGGTGGGTATCTCCCTCGATGTGACGCCTTTCATTAATCCGGATGGCCTGGTGGTATTGGACATCAACCAGCAAATCAACGACATCAGCGGCTACCAAAACATCACGGGTGTCGGCAATGTGCCAACGACCGACAACCGCACATTCACTTCCGAAGTGGCTGTCAAAGACCGCGACACGATCGTCCTGGGCGGTTTTACCGACACCGAAACGGATAAATCCAGCAGTGGTATTCCCATTTTGCAGGATATTCCAATCATCGGTAACCTGTTCAAGTCCCCCTCCAGCAACAAGACACGCGATGAATTGCTCGTCCTCATGCGCCCGACAGTTCTCAAGAGCCCTGAGGACGCGGCTATCCAGGCTGTGAAGGAAGAAGTCCGTTCGCCGGGCATTGGCGCGGCCGAACGTGAGGAGCGCTCGGTGGTCAACCAGGAGAAGAAATCCGAAGCGGCTCAGGAAAAGCAAGACGGCCCAATCATTGAACCCTCCAAGGACAACGGCCTGTATAATACAAACAACCTGCCGCAGTGAGAGTGGTAACTGGTTGCAAGTGAAAAATTAAAGGGAAAGAAGGAAAAAGTGTTTTGCCTTGGCCGGGTCGTCTGGCGTCACTTTTTCCTTTTTCCTTTTTCTTTTTGCCTTATCACTAAGGCATGGAAAACAGCAAGGTTGCCGAGATTCTAATCGAAATTGGTTTGCTCCTTGACTTGAAAGGAGAAAATCCGTTCAAAACCCGCGCCTATGGAAATGCGGCGCGGGCCATTGAAAATCTGGCTGAGCCGCTGCACAAAATCGTTGCCGAGGGCCGTCTGGCCGAGGTCAAAGGCATCGGAGAAGGCATTGGCAAAAAGATAAAGGAGCTGGTCGAGACAGGGACATTAAACTATTACGCGGAACTGAAAGCGTCGATCCCGGCCGGGCTGTCAGAGATGCTGGAGATTCCGGGGGTGGGTCCGCGGAAAGTCAAGACGCTCCACGACAAGCTTGGGATTGAGTCTGTTGAACAATTGGAAGCGGCGTGCAAGTCCGGAAAAGTGGCCGAACTGGCTGGCTTTGGGGAAAAAACGGCCCAAAATATTTGCGAGGGCATCGAGCGGCGGCGGATGTATGCCAGCAAACATTTGCTGACCGATGCCTTGAGCGCGGCCAACCCCCTGTTGGAAGCATTGCGGCAGCATCCGGACGTCATTCGCTGCAGCACCGCCGGCAGTTTGCGGCGCAACAAGGAGATTATCGGCGACGTTGATTTGCTGGCGTCGTCAAAAAAGCCGGCTGAGGTCATCGCTTTTTTTTGTTCGCAACCGGCAATTATCAAAGTGACGGCCAAAGGAGACACCAAAGCCAGCGTGATTTTGGAAGGCGGGCTGCAATCGGATTTGCGCGTGGTGAGTGACAAAGAGTTTCCATTTGCCCTGATGTATTTCACCGGAAACAAGGAGCATAATATTGTGATGCGCCAGCGGGCTATCGCGCGCGGCTTGCGTCTCAATGAATACGGCCTGTTTAAGTCAAAGGAAGAGACGCGCGACCCGGCGCTGCTGGTGCCCTGCCAAAGTGAAGAGGAAATTTTTGGGAAATTGGACCTGCCTTATATCGAGCCCGAATTGCGTGAAGACATGGGCGAATTTGCCGCGGCGGAGAGAAACGAACTGCCGCGGCTGGTTCAATGGACGGAACTCAAGGGTTCGTTGCACAATCATTCGACGTGGAGCGATGGCCACAACCGGCTCGAAGACGTCGCTCGCTTCATGGAGGGGCTGGGCCTGGATTATTGGGCGATCACCGACCATTCGAAGGCATCAGTACAGGCAAATGGCCTGGACGCCGCGCGTTTGCGCGAGCAAATGATCGAAATAAAAAAAATCAACGCCCAATTTGCGCAGGATGGAAAAGATTTCCGGCTTCTGATGGGCGTCGAAGTGGACATTGTGAAAAATGGCCTGGATTTGGGCGATGACATTTTGTCGGAATTGGAAGTGGTGGTCGCGAGCCTGCACCAGCCTTCGAACGATGAGGCTGAGAATACGAAACGTTTGATCCGCGCGGCCGAAAATCCGTTCGTTCATTTTATTGCGCACCCCACGGGCCGATTGCTCCTGGAGCGCGAGGCCTACCCGGTCAACATGGCGGCCGTCATTGACGCCTGCGCCGCGACGGGCACATGGATCGAACTGAACTGCAGCCCTCGTCGATACGACATGGACTGGCGGCATTGGCCGGCGGCGCGGCGCAAAGGGGTCAAATGCGTGATCAATCCTGATGCGCACCGTAACGAGCACGCCGGATTTTTGCGGCCCGGCGCGGGCGTTGGGCGCAAAGGATGGCTGGAGCGCGACGACGTCATTAACACACTCAAATTGAAACCGCTGCTCAAGGCACTGAAGGCGAAGCGGAAAGCATAAACCGGCGAAGGTATCCCTTCGGGACAAGCAAAACCACGGTCGCTAAATTCGCAGACGTTGAAAGCCCGTTGAACCGCAACTCACACGTTAAACTTAAAGAGCATCACGTCTCCATCCTTTACTACGTATTCCTTGCCTTCCATCCTGTAGAGCCCTTTTTCACGCGCGGCGGCTACGGAGCCGCATTGAATTAAGTCATCGTACGCGACGGTTTCCGCCTTGATGAATCCCCGTTCGAAATCAGAGTGAATCACGCCCGCCGCCTTCGGAGCTGTGTCGCCCGCGTGAATGGTCCAGGCGCGGACCTCTTTTTCACCCGCGGTAAAGTAGGTTCGCAATCCGAGCAAATGGTATGTGGCACGAATGAGGGAACCGACGCCGGATTCGTGCACGCCCAATTCCTTCAAAAATTGCGCCGCTTCATCGGCGGAAAGGTCGCTCAGGTCACTCTCGATTTGCGCGCTAATGACGACAGCTTCGCACGCCAGGTGTGTTTTAACGTACTCAGTGACTTTTTGGACGAATGGATTTTTATCCGCGCCCGCCAACTCATTTTCCTTCACGTTGCAGGCGAAAAGGGTTGGTTTATCGGTGAGTAAGTAAAAGCTCCTGGCTATGTGCTTTTCTTCCGGAGTCAACTCAACGGTCAGCGCCAATTTTCCGGCATCGAGGGCGGATTCGAGCTTTGCGAGCACAGCATTCTCTGCCACGGCCGTTTTATCACCGCGTTTGACGTCTTTCGCCAGTTTCTCGCGCCGTTTTTTGACGTTATCGAGGTCGGCTACGCCCAATTCGGTGTTGATGATCTCGATATCACGAACCGGGTCCACGCTGCCGGTCACGTGGTGAATGTCCGGGTCGTCAAAACAGCGGACGACCTGGACGATGGCGTCTACTTCGCGAATGTGCGAGAGGAATTTGTTTCCGAGTCCCTCGCCCTGAGAGGCGCCTTTGACCAGGCCGGCGATATCCACAAACTCGATAACAGCGGGAATAATGGTTTGGGTTTTGGCGATTTTGGCGAGCGGTTCAAGCCGCGGGTCAGGCACGGTGACGACGCCGACATTTGGGTCAATGGTACAAAAAGGGTAATTCGCGGCCTCAGCCTTGCGCGTGCGCGTGAGGGCGTTAAATAACGTGGATTTGCCTACGTTGGGCAATCCGACAATTCCGGCTCTTAGCATATATTTTTACATTCTATGTCTCGCCAACTGCCAGGCAATATGAATTCCCTGCGCGAAGCCCAAAACCAGCAGGCAAACGCCGGAAAACCGCTCCATCCGCAACAAGGCCGGCTCGCTAAATTGGCCGTAATGCTTTGAGGCGGTAAAACTCAGGGCGCAGAACCAGAGATTAGTCCCCAACGCCACGCCGGCGATGCACGCGCCCTTCGATGCAAGCGTATCAGCGACCAAATCATGGGACAAAAAACTTCCCGCAAGGAAGATCCAAAACAGGAGCACACCAAAGTTGCCCAGGACGCGGACAAAGCCGGTCATGAACGCCGATTCGGGTTTGAACTTCTGCTCCACGCGGGCGCTCAATTTATGGGCCGCTGCTCCAAATTCCGGGGCGTCCAGGTTTTCAGCCCGCAAAAATTTCATCCCAATAAACAAAAAAAAGACAAAGCTAAACACCTCCATCAACGTTTTGACCATATTGTACTCAAAGAACTGGGTAAAGCCCGTAAATGCGATTGCGCAATAAATCAATTCCATCGAGGAGGCGCCCATGCCCACCAGCGCGCCCGCTTTGAAGCCCCTGCGCGAAGCTGTGTTCAGAATCGTCAGGTTCACCGGACCGAGGTTGGGCATGGACAGAAGGAGCCCCGCAACTACGCCGGTCAGCATTGCCAGAAAAATGGGAAAAAACGCCGCTATCATTTAGTGGTTTGATGTCCTGCTGCGATTATCATCGTATTTAAAACTCAAACCACTCAATGTGCCTCGTGTTCCTCGTCTTCTTCCTCAATTTCCCTGCGCCAGGCGCGAGAAAGGCTCGGCCGGACAAACCCATAGACCAGATAAAGCGTAAAAAAGGCAGGCAATACATAATAGAGAATTTTATCCTTAAAAATAAAAAGGGCTCCGATGAAGATGGCCACGCCGATGGCCTTCATAAACGTGTTGGTCGAACGCAATCCGAGCGATTTGAAGCTTGGATAACGCACCGTGCTTACCATCATGGCTGAGAGAAAAAGCAGAACGGCGGCAATCACATAATCCATCCACAATTCCAGGGTCTTGCCATTTGTGCTGAAGTGCATGATGAGCAGCGTCAGCGATGCTACCAACCCCGCCGCGGACGGAATGGGGAAACCCAAAAAATCTTTGCTGCTGCTGCCTCCCATCATTGCCAGGCAATTGAATCGCGCCAGCCGGAACGCCCCGCAAAGCAAATAAATTGAAGCAATGAACCAGCTTATTTGCTGATGGCGGAAAACGTCTGCCAGCACGACGCGCTGCACCAGAAACGCCGGCGCGACGCCAAAGGAAATCAGGTCCGCCAGTGAATCGAACTCGCGGCCAAAAGGGCTTTCAACGCCGCCCATGCGCGCAACACGGCCGTCCAGCAAATCGAATATGCAAGCCAGCAAAATGAACGCCAGCGCGACTTTGATTTGGTCAAAGTAATGCTCGGAATACGGGTCGGCGTCCACGATCGTGGTCAGGGCCACAAATCCGCAAAACAAGTTCCCGGCTGTCAGCAGGTTGGGAAGAAAATAAATTTTTAGTTTTTCTTCCGGATTCTCGGGCGGCTTCTGATTTGGCTCGTTCATACCGTTTATTTGAACTCAACACTAATCGAAAGAAGCAATCACCGTTTCGCCCCCAATGACTTTTTGGCCGAGCGGCACTTTGATTTTGGCCCGCGTCGGCAGGTAAACGTCCACCCGCGAACCGAATTGGATGAGGCTGATTCGATCGCCTCTCTGGATGGGATCGTTAACGTTAATCCACGGCACGATGCGCCGCGCAATCAACCCCGCGATCAGGCGCAAGCCGACCTTCTCGCCGTGAGGTTCGAAGCAATCAATGCCCACCAGCACATTCTCGTTGAATTGCGCGCTTTCACTGCGCGTGGCGCTCATGAATTGCCCGGGCACGTGCTTGAAATAGGCCACTTTGCCGGTGACCGGCGCCTTTTGAACATGAACGTCTATCACGGACAAAAAAATCGAAATGCGTTTGCACTCCCCGCCCATGAACTCGTTTTCGGCCAGGGTGTCAATGACGTCTACCTTGCCGTGCGCCGGCGAGACCACCAGGTTCGTGCCTGTGGGCGTCAAGGGGTTCGGGTCGCGGAAAAAATAGAAGGTAAAAATCGCAAAAAACACCCACAGGACCAAAAGGGCGCCGTAATATTCGACGATTTTACCACCGAGGTAGTGCGCCACAAACGCGGCGGCAACCAATACAATGACTGCCAGTAGTCCCAATGCGCTCAATTTGAGCGCCGCGAGCATGGCTTTTCCGGAATGTTTCACGGCCTCACAATAAAAATTTTTTCACGCGCTTGCAATTCGGCATTTTGGGTGCAACTTAAGGTTCTTCGCCAAAGGGCGAAACCAAAAAAGGAACAGCTATGACATTTAATAGTCCTGATCTCACCCAACATCCGCCCCGCAGCGCGCGTGTGCGCCTGGGCGGCTATTGCATATTGCCCCGTTGCCTTGACAAAGGCCGGGCGACCGTCGCCGGAAAAAACGGCGAGTATCATTTCGCCTGTCCGCTCGACATGCGTTTTCTGGATTATGTGGGCATTGATCCGGAAGCGCTGAAAAAAGAATTGGGCGCGGGCAAAAGTGACAGTGAAATTCTCGAATGGATCGAAAAAAACGCGCGATTTAGGCGCTCTCCACTCGAAATCGCCGCCTTTTCAAAATTTGCGGAGGAAAGAGTGCCAGGCGATCCCGAGTCCCGGGAGTATTTCAATGGCATGCATGCCAAGGCCGCGCCGAAGCGGGAGGACATTTTTACGTTCTTTGACGTGCTGGACTTGGACGATTACGTGAGTTTTGGCGGGAAACCGTAAGAACCTGGCGCGCCTTTCTCAAATATCCAAAAATCCACTAATCCGTCAACCCAACGCTTACGCGGGCACATTGGGCGCCGTGCCTTCGTTGGGAACCACCGGGCTGGCTTCCGGCTCCGGATTGGCCTGGGCCGGGGTTTCCGCCGCCTTCCATTGCTCGATTTTTTCGATGCGATGGCGATGTTTTGCTCCGTGCAATTCAAATTCTACTTCGTCGCCGGGCTTGTGATTCAGCAAGGCAGCGCCTACCGGAGATAGATAACTGATGATGCCCTTGTCCGGGTCCGACTCCCATGCGCCGAGGATGGTAAAAGACTCACGCTGGCTTGTCTCCAGGTTTGTCGTTTCCACAATAGTGCCTATATTGACCGCGTCCGTTTTCGCATTCGAGAAGTCCGAACCACGCGCGCGGGCCATCTGATTTTCCAATTCATCTTTGCGGCGCATGAGGACTTTTTGCATTTCCTTGGCGGCCTTATACTCGTGGTTTTCGCGCAGGTCTCCATAACTGCGGGCTATGGCGATCTCCTTGGAATTGGCCGGGATTTTCTTTTGCACCAGGTCTTCGTATTCGACGCGCCGCCGTTCGAGACTTTCCCAGGAAACCAGCAAGGCCGTGTCCTGCCGGGTTTGCTCGCCGCTCACCAGCGATTGCACCGCCGGATGCGCCTTGACCAGACGGGCCAGGAGCGACCGTTTGTCCATATCGTCAAAAACGGGCGACAGTTGCAGCGCGCGTGTCAGGTCCTTGATGACTTCAATGTCCGCGCTGGCCGTGAGTTCCCCGATGAGCTCCTGGTCTTCCAAAATAAAATCGCGAAGGCGGTTGGAGCGTTTTTCGGCGAATTGATCGCGCTCCATCGCTGTGAGCATGGCGCGAAATACTTCTGGTCCAAGAATGTCTACAAAATCCTCGTTGCGTTCCCGTCCAAACCATAGGAGGAGCTCACTACTGGCCGAATGATGGCTGATGAGCCGGGCGAGCGTTTCTTTGAGCAAATCCAGCCGGCCTTCGCGCACCAACAGCGCCGCAAATTCCTTTGCCAGTTTGGCGGAAACCAGGTTGAGCGATCCGCGCAATATTTCATCCCATTGGTCCGGAAACGCCTCTTTGAATGAATCCAGCGAGCGATGATGTTTTGCCGCGGGCACGGCTTCCATCAGCACGCCAAATTTGATTCCGTCCTGCCGCCAAATTTGTGTGGCGGAAATCTCTCCTTCGCCGGCGGGCAGCCCGGCCGCCTCCCGCAAATCATCCCGCGTAAAAATGGCTTCCAGAGCCACCGCCGGCTGGGTGCGTTGATGTGAGGCAATGTCCGTATTGAGCGCGGCCAAAATGTCTCCGGCTACCGCCGCTTTGTCCGCCAAATCAGGAATGATTTTGAGAATTTCGGCCACGACAGCCACGCGCGCTTTGAGTCCTTTGGCGGCGCGGAAGTCCCCGCGGGCGCGATCCGCCGGGGTCGTTTCCTGCGCCTGGTAAATGACCGGGTCGGTCTTTTTGACGGGCACCACATAGTGGCCGTCCTTTTTCATTTCCCGCCGGGCTACTTCCCACCATTTTCTCCAGTCGTCGCTGATCACGTCCGGGACGAGGACCTGGTGAATCTGGTCCACAGTCGCCTTGCCTCCGTAGCTATTGAGAACAATCTGGATTAGATCGAGGTGATGCGCGGCCATCTGGCGGACGGCTTCGATGTCGTTAACTTTCCTCGCCAGGATATGGTTCTTGGGAATTGGCTTGAGATTTTCCGCTGCGAACGCCAGGTCCATCGTATGTCCTGGTTTGCCGGGAAAATCAATGGTGAAACGCGCAAACACAGTGTCTACGGCCTTAATCTTGCCAAATCCCCAGCTCCGGTGCACACAGCAGCCGCTCTCGGTCAACTGCGTCAGAAGCTGAACGTGTCGTGGCTCAATCTTTCCCGCAGCGGCCAATTTTTCAAATTCCTGTTTCATATACGGTTTTAACTCGCGTCCCCAAAAATGAGTGACATCATTAAAGTTGGTGAACGGCAAAAATCCAAGACAAATCGCGCTGCAGGTTCTGCAGGGCCGCCGCCAAAACGGCGAATTTACCGAGGCTCTCCTGAAACGCGTCCTGGCTCCGGGCGGGGTATCGCAGGCGGGGGAACCGATTCAGAGCCGCCTGAAGGCGGGACACCAAACGGCGCAGGAGCCAGAATCAGCGCCGGGCGAAACAACGTCTTCCGGCCAGAGGCATGATTCGCCGCGTGAGGGCACGCGGCCGGCAGGAGCAATGTCCTCCGCCGACCGCGCCCTCTGCCAGGAATTGGTCTATGGCGTCGTTCGCGCCCAGGCGGCGCTGGATTGGCTCATTGACCGCAAAACCGGCGCCCGGCGGCAAAATGCAGGCATCCAAAATGTCCTGCGTTTGGGTCTTTACCAGGTCTTTTGGCTCGACCGGGTCCCGCCACACGCCGCCGTTCATGAAACCGTCGAACTTGCCAAGCGTGAAGGGTTTGGGCCAAAGGCCGGATTTGTAAACGCCATCTTGCGCGGCTATCTCCGCGAGTTTGACGCGACGAAGAAGATGCTCGCTGAATTGAAAGAAACCAATCCCGCCATCGCTTTCTCCCATCCGCAATGGCTCGTCGAAAAATGGGAAAAACGCTTCGGCCACGAACCTGCGCTGCAATTGCTCGAATGGAACAACCGTCCTCCAAAGACCTTTGCCCGGGTGAACACTCTCAAGATCGACGCCGGAAAATTGCTGGAAAGATGGCGCGCTGAAAATGTGGAGTACGATTTCTTCCGCCGCGACTTTTTACAGAGCCGAGCGCGTGAGCAAGCGGATTATGACCCCGAAACCGTCATCTTCGAACTCCAATCGCATCCGCCGCTGGCATCGTTGGAAAGCTTTCGGGATGGCTGGTTTTATATTCAGGACCCCGGCACGCTCCTGGCGCCGCTTGAGCTGGCTCCAAAGGCCGGAGAAACGATTCTGGATTTATGCGCCGCGCCCGGGGGCAAAGCCACCTTTATCGCCCAACTCATGAGCAATACGGGAAAAATCATCGCTGCCGACGTTTCCGAAGACCGGCTGAAGCTGCTGAACGAAAATTGCGTCCGCCTGGGCGTTTCTTCCGTCGAAGCCGCGATTC
>Ga0335073_10002262_pt1 | contig 26297 bp, 30 predicted proteins | sample Lox_Sample_22_FD_207093 | JGI IMG/M metagenome (GOLD analysis project Ga0335073, IMG submission 207093) | Soil microbial communities from Loxahatchee National Wildlife Refuge, Florida, United States - Lox_Sample_2.2 | ecosystem: Environmental > Terrestrial > Soil > Wetlands | place: USA...
AAGGCGTCGAGCCCGGTCGCACCGGCCTTCTCGGTGTCATGCCAGAGCCCGTCGAAGAAGTGACCGATCTTCGACCAGAAGCCCGGGAGCTGCGGTGCCTGGTCGCGGGCCCTGCCAACGGCAGCGCTGGCGGCGCCCGCGGCATCCGAGAGCTGGCTGCAGGCATCCTCCAGGGTTGCGTTGGCGGCATCCTTGTGGCCCTGGCTCCATAGCTCGATCGCCGTGGCCGCCTGCTGCTGCGCCGACACCAGTGCCGGGATGTAACGGTCGAGCGCCTCCGCCGCCTGCTGGAAGCAGGTGCCCGCATCCAGCCACCGCTGCGGTTCGCCGTCGAACCGCTTCCGGAACGCGTCAGCGGCTGCGCCGCTCCAGCCGCCGGTCGTGTCGATGCGCTTCAGGCCGTTGCCGGCCTCGGTAAGCACGGTGCTGTAGCCGTACATCTTGCCGGCGACCTGGGCGATCGAGGCCGGGTTCCCCGGGATCAAGTCCAGGGGGTCGCTGGTCTCGCCTAACCGCATCACCATTGCGAGGCCGCCGGGTCCGTGCCGGTGCGGCTCTGCAGCGTCCCCTGCACGTCTGCGATGATCTTCTTCTCGGCCTTCGCGTAGTTCACCGCCGACAGATAGAGGCGGTTGGCCACCTGCTGGGCGTCGTTGGCCAGGTTCTGAACGCCGATCTCCCACCGGGCGCAGAAGTTGGACACGGTGGCGGCCAGGTCATCGTCTCCGTAGCTGGCGTCCGCGCCGCCGATGTCGCTGACCTTGTTGTTCTGAAGGTCGCTGATGGTCCCGTTGACGCCGACGGCGGCCTGTACCAGGGCACCAAGGTCGACCGTGAATCCTCCGGACATCCCATCACCCCTGACCCTGCAGGCGTCCCCGTGCGCAGACCAGTGCCCCCCGAACTGCACCCTGACAGGCTAACCGATATGCCCATCTAACCCTATCAATCACCTGGAAATGGATCCGATGCCTGGCACGTCCGAGAATTATGAGGGTGACGACGATGCCGGCCACGATGGACCCGGCGTCGATGTACGCTCCCCGCGGTTCCGGCATTGAAACGCTTCATTTTCTGGCTGATGCGGTGAGCTCGGCTCCCTGGAAGGCCTATGAGAGTCGCGCAGCCTCGGCCGCGCTCGAACGGCACCGCCCCGAGGTGGCGGCGTATCTGCCCATTGAGGTTTTCTCATCAAGATTGGGCGGGGAATTCGCAGCGTAGCGGTTGTCTGGGTGGGGACGTGGACGTGGCTGGAGCTTCCCGGGCGGACACTGAGTTTCCGGTCCGGCGGTGTCGGCGAGAGGGCGGCGAGCGGAGTGTGTCAGCAGAATTCGGGCCAGCCGCGGCGCAGGCGGGCGAACACGGCGGGGATCGCGGCCTGCGGGTCAGGGCTGTCCTGGCCTAGTTCGACTGCGTCGAGCGCGTAGCGGGCCAGTGCCGCGGCGGACACGTCGTTGGCGGGCAGGCCGGCTTCTTGTGCGATGGCGGCGGCGAGCGATTTCTCCCATCGGCGTCTGATGCGCTCGAAGTAGTCCTGCAGCTGCGGTGTGGCGGTGAGCAGTTCCTGGAATTGCTCGACTATTTGCCGGTCCGCGGCGAGGCCGAGTATCTGATTTTCTGCCTGTGCCTGGAGCGCGTCGAGGATCGACATCCCGCTGGCCCGTTCGGTGACTGTGGCGACGAGCCGCTGCTCGTAGGCCTTGTCTTCGTCGAAGACCAGGGCTTCCTTGCTCGGGAAGTAGGCGAACAGGGTGCTGACCGCGACGTCGGCGGCATCGGCGATCTCGGCGACGGTGACGTTGTCGAACCCGCGCTCGCGGAACAGCGCGAAGGCCACGTCGGCCAGCCTGGACCGCCATCCTGGGCGCGGGCCTCGGCCTGGTGATGATCACAGCCACCGCGCTGGCCGTGGGATCACTCACCGCCGAACGCTCCGGCTCCGGCTCGCGGTGATCACCGTGCTGCGCAACGCCGGCGCGGCGCTCGGCCCGGCCGTGCTCGGCACCGTGGCCATCACCCGCTACCACGACCGGCTTGGCGCCCTGGGCACCTCACCCATCCGCGACAGCGTGATCGCCGGTGTCAGCGTCGCCCAGCACCTGCACGACACCGCGATGCTCACGCACATCCAATCCGCTTACATCAGCGGCATGAGCCTGCTGCTCGCGATCAGCGCCGGGATCTGCGCACTGTCCATGGGGCTCGTCTCCATCACTAGCAAACACCCCGCGCAGGACCCGGCCCAGAGACCCGAGCAGGAACCCCAGGCCCAGACGCTCCGCCCCTGAGCACCGTCACTGCTGACTTCGCCGGTCCCCTAGCCCAGTACAACAGGCCTCGCCAACGATCCGGACCTGCCCGGAGGCTCCGCGTGCTGTCTTACCGTGTCACCCTCGACATACCGTCCCAGCTGGTGATGTTCGTGTCCGGATTGCTGGCCAGGCGCCGCCACGAGATCGGCACCCGGCGCGGCACCCGGGCGCTGACCTGCTCCCGGCAAGCGGTGTTCGCGCTGGCCTGGTTCCGCGACCGCCCCGACGTCCGCAGGCTGGGCCAGGGGTTCGGCATCTCGCAAGCCACCGCCTACCGGTACCTGGGCGAGGCCATCGAAGTCCTCGCCGCGAAAGCTCCGTCGCTACGAGCCGGCGCCGGCGTGCACGTCCCGGTCAAGCAACCCGCAGGCGGACGATGCCTCGATATCAACACCCAGACACGCAACGCGCTGCTGCGCTCCCTGCGCTACCAAGGCGAACGCGGCTTCGCGCTGATGACCCAGCGATGGCGCACCCTGCGGCGGGTAATGCTCAGCCCCGGCAAGATCGGCTCGGGATCTTGAACGTTACGCCCCGTGGCTGGCTGGCTCGTAACACAACTCGAGGATGCCGGACGGGAACGCCGTGGTCTTGATCAGGCTCGGGGTCGCTCGGCATGGGCGATGGCTGCCGTTATCAGGAACAGCACCCAACATCTGCCAGGCGGCCAAATTGTTCCAGTGCCTGGTGGGCCTGCATGTATGCAGGGGAGGGAGCCGCGCACTGGCAAGGAAGTTTGCGCAGTGTGGCGGCTGCGATGGCGAGTCGGACCAGAACATCGGGCACGGCTTCTCGCGGAATGGCTTTGACTTGGACGCCGCGGTAGTTGCTGTACAGCGATTGGATCGCTTTGGGCAGGCGCTTGGTGTCGGGGGAGCCGGTTTCCAGGAGGTAGGGCAGTGTCCAAGGCGGCCAGTGCCCGGTCGCTCATCGTCCCGCCGGCGGCGATGTCGGATCGTCGCCCCTCGAGCTGCTCATCTCCGCAGAGCCGATGGCGACGAGGCCTCAGCTGGCATCCCACTGGCAGAGGCTGCGGACGTCGCAGCGGCGGCAGGCCACGGAGCGGGAGGTGGCACGGCCCGGCCAGGAGGCGCAGGACGCAGAAGATCCGGAACGGGCCGCCGGCGGTGCCAGGCGCCACGCGCTGACCCTGGTGCAGTCCTCGCTCAGCGGCGCCCGCGGGCGCGGGGCGCGCGCTGGAAGTACCAGCCCAGGCACAAGTGCTCAGCACCGAGCACAGCCATGCTCAGCGCGTAGCCGACGATGCCGAGCAGCAGTGTTCCTGCCCAGGTCTCTGCCACGGCGAAGTCCGAGCCGCTAGTCAGGATGTAGTAGCCGATTCCCTGGGCCGAGCCGTACATCTCGCCAACCACCATCAGCACGATCCCGACCGCCACCGCGATCCGCAGCCCGGCGAATATCTGCGGCAGCGCTCCCGGAAGCACGACCTTGCGCAGCCGCAGCCAGTAAGGGATGCGGTAGGAACGGGCCGCCTCCCGGACCGACGGGGGGATGCCGGCGACGCCGTCTACGGTGTTGAGCAGGATCGGCCAGATCGAGCCGAAGACGATGAGGAACACCTTGGGCGCCGACGCGATCCCCAGCGCAATGATGATGACCGGGACAAAGGCCACGTGCGGCATGGCCCGGAAGAAGTCGAGCACCGGCGTCGCCGCCACCCGGAGCCGCTCGTGCTCGCCGAGGACGAGCCCGAGCAGGACACCGGATACGGCCGCGATCGCCAGCCCGGTCAGCAGGTTTCGCATGCTGAAACCGAGCGCCGGGAGGAGCTTCCCGCCCGCCAGGCCGGTCCACATGATGTCGAGCACATGGGCGAGCGGGGGGAAGTACAGCGACTTGCTGCCTGCGGTGGCAATCAGCACGATCACGAAGATGAGCACGGGAAGCCAGAGTTGCAGCAGCAGTTCCTTGCCGAGTCTGCGGGTCATGACCTCTCGCTTGCTAGCGTGCGGGCGGCGGGCGCCAGCGCAGGAAGTGTCTCTCCGCGATCTGGCACAGTCGTGAGACCGCATAACCGATGAGGCCTGCCGCCAGGATGTAGGAGAAGGCTGCGGCTGGGCTGTTGGCGGTCTCGTCGCTGATGATGTGCTGGCCGAGCCCTGGCAGTGTGGTGAGGATCTCGACGGCCACGGAGACCAGGACCGACGTGGTCGCCGCGAGACGCAGCCCGGTCATGATCGAAGGAGTGGCGCTCGGCAGGACTACCTTCCGGAAGCGCAGCAGGCGCGGGATCCGATAGCTGCGGACGGTCTCCGCGATCGTGGGAGCGACGCTGCGAGCCCCGTACTGCGCCTGCAGGAAGAGCGGGAACAGGCAGGCCAGGAACACCACCCAGGACTTCATCGTCGTGGTCGTGCCGAGCAGCAGCAGCATCACCGGGAGCAGGGCGATCACCGGGAACGATCGGCCCGCGTCGACGAGCAGCCGGGTAGAGCGTTCCGCCGCTGCGTAGCTCCCGGTCAGCAGGCCGAGGGGCACGCCGACGACAATCGCGGCGACCAGGCCGATGCACGCCGCGGCCAGAGTGGCGCTGACGGCGGCCCAGAACGCGCTCGTGTGCAGGTCACCGACGAACGCGCCAAACACGGCCGGCACGCTCGGGAGGACGTCCGGCGGGAACGTCCCGATGGCGCTGGCACAGGCCCACGCCGCGAGGACCGCGGCGACGCACAGGCACTTGCCCAGCACTCTGCCTGACCAGCCTCCGCCGGGGCTGGAAGGCCAGCCCCGGCGGAGGATGCCCTGACGGTCTGCGCGCACAGGAACTCCGATCGTGCGTTCAGTTGGTCGGTGCCTGGCTCCAGTAGAACTGGCTGTCCGGCGGCACGTCACTGATCAGTCCCGCTGTCACCATCGCCTTGGCGATCTCGGTAACGACGCTCTTGTCGAGCACGGTGTTGTAGTCGGGAATTGGCTCGGTCTCCACATACGACTTGGGAAGCGGAGTGTACTTGGCGTCGACGTCGCGGACGGCTGCCGGGTGCGAGTCCGCGTAGGCGATGCCCTTGCCGATCGCCTCCTGGAACTTCTTCGCCACGTCGGCGTGAGCGGCGAGGTAGCTGGCACTGGCGAAGATCAGCCCTTGCGGCGCGCCCGGCAGGTCGTTGGAACCGCGGCCGATGGCGCGGAACCCGGCGGCCTTGGCCGCCGCGAAGAACGGGCCGAAGGTGTCGAAGGCGTCGATCTTGCCGGACTTGGCCGCCGAGGAGAGCGTGGTGACCGGGAGCGCGACGAAGTGTATGTCGGCGGGATTGAGGCCCGCCTTCTGGGCGAGAATCTCGATGGTGAGCTGGGGCAGTCCGCCAAGATCGGAGACGCCGACGGTCTTTCCCTTCAGGTCGGTGATCGACTTGATCGGGCTGCTGGCCGGGACCAGCAGGCCGTCGCTGGGAGTCCCGGCCGCCGTGGACTCCTGCACCCCCATGACCGCACGGACCGGGACTCCGGCCGCGACGGCCTTGAGCAGCGACGCCGCGTCGGCGCTGGCGAACTGCACCTCGCCGTTCAGGACCGGCGGGACGTTCTGGGATAGATCATCACCGGCGATCTTGAAAGTGACCGTCAGCCCGGCGGCTTTGAAGTAGCCGAGCTGCTGGGCAAGTATCTCTGGCTCGAAAGTGGCTGCCGACGGCCTCATCACGGTGATGTGTACCGTGCCATCGCTGGCGGCTGTCCCGCCCGACGAAGCTGTACCGGAGCTACAAGCCGTGAGCACAGCCATGCCGATCGCCGCGATCGCCGGGAGCGCGAAGCCCCCCGCGAGCCGGCGTCTCTGGGTGTCTGATAGCACTACCGCTCCCTCGAAGTGGTGCTGAACATGGGGTGCTCCGGTGGGTCGGCCGCGTTGGGCTTCTCGGACCCGGAGGGGTTTCACAGGACGCTACTGTCGACAGAATTCGCTGTCAAGGATTCGCTGGTGCCGAACTAGCACGAAGTTTTCTGGATCGCCTGTGCGTGCTCCCATAAACTGTCGACATGAACTAGAGGGGGAGCCGCACCGGGCGAGGAAACAGGTGCCAGATACTTGCAAGGCTCGCTCGCCGATCACGACGGCGAGCTCGGCTCGCCGCCTGTCGACACTATGGGAAGGCTGAGCGTCTGCCTGGTATACCGCCCATGGCTTGCGCTGGTTGCGTAGGCTTTCCCCATCCAGGCGTTGGGAGTAGTGTCGACACTAATCTTGACCCTTGTGTGGATTGGCGAGTGCAGAGATCGCGGGAGGGCCGATGCCAGATTCCACCATCATCGTTGGCGCGCGAGTGTTCGACGGAACCGGGTCTCCGGCGGTCCTGGCTGACGTGGTCGTGACCGGGAAGCGGATTACGCGAGTGGCCCGGAGCATCCCGGCGGGCGAGCGTGGCGACGCGGGGGTGATCGACGCCGCGGGCGCGACTCTGATGCCGGGCATGATCGAAGGCCACACACATCTCGGCTTCGGGTCGTCGGTCGAGCACGTCGCAACGCGCCGTGAGCTGGCGGAGGAGAAGACCCTGCTCATCGCCGCCTGCGGCCGGGTTCTTCTTGACTCCGGCTTTACGAGTGCGTACTCGGGTGGGAACCGCATGCCGCAGGCCGAGATCGCCGCGCGCAAGGCGTTCGCCGAAGGGTGGCTGCCCGGGCCGCGGCTGCGGGCGGCGTCGTGGGAAGGCAGTGCCGGGGGCGGCCCGGGCCAGGCAGGCGGCGCCTTCAGCTTTCCCGGCACCGAAACGCGCCCGTCCGATCCCGCGTCGGTCGCGAAGTTCGTCACGGACATGGCCCATCTCGGGGTCGACATCGTGAAGCTGAACCTCACGGGGGAGAGCGCGCTAGTGGCCGGGACCTCGCAGATCCTCCAGTTCACGCCGGAGGAGGTCGCCGCGGCCGGCGACGCGGCGCGAGCACACGGGGTATGGCTCACGGCGCATGCTCATTCCACGGACGGGATCAAGCTGGCGCTGCGCAACGGCATCCGGGCGATCTACCACTGCAGTTACGCCGACGACGAGGCCATAGATCTCCTGGAGGCGGCGCGTGACGACGTCTTCGTGGCGCCCACGCCCGGCATCATCTACGCGCACCTGACCGATCCCGCGGCCCCGCCGGACGATCCCGAGGAAATGCGCCAGACCGCCGCCAGCATCAAGCAGGTCGCCCCCGAGCTCAAGCGCCGCGGCGTCCGGCTCGTGCCCGGCGGCGACTACGGCTTCCCCTTCAACCCGATCGGCAGGAACGCGCGGGATCTGCGGCTGTTCGTCGACTGGTTCGGCTTCACGCCGGCCGAGGCACTGCGGTCGGCTACCCAGTACGGCGGCCAGCTCATGGGCATGGCCGACGATCTCGGTCTCATCCGCGAGGGTTACCTTGCCGACCTGCTGCTCATCGAGGGCGACCCGCTGCAGGACATCAGCCTGCTCGAGGAGCCGGCGAAGATCTCGATGATCATGAAAGACGGCCGGTTGCACAAGATGCCAGCGGAACGCGTCAGCCGTCGGCCGGCTCCCGCGGCATCGTGACCCGGAATCCCCGCGCCCCCGTTGCCGTCACCGAGCACGGCGCGCTCGCGGGAAGCTTCGAAGCTGACGTCGCGGTGTTCCGCGGCATACCGTTCGCGGCGCCGCCCGTGGGCCCGCTGCGCTGGGCACCGCCGCAGCCCGCCGGTGCCTGGCAGGGAACGCGCCCCGCAACCCACTTCGGGCCCGCCCCGCTGCAGCCACAGCCGCCGCGCGACTCCATCATGTTCCGCGCCAACTTCGCCGACCGCCGCGAGATCGTGATGAGCGAGGACTGCCTGTACCTCAACGTGTGGACGCCCGAGCCGTCCGCCACGGGCGGGCTGCCCGTCCTCGTGTGGGTGCACGGCGGCGGTCACCGGTTCGGCGCTGGTTCGGCTGACCTGCTCAACGGCCGGAACCTCGCCCGGCACGGCCTCGTCGTGGTGACGATCAGCTACCGGCTGGGCTCGCTGGGGTACCTCGCACATCCCGCGCTGACGGCGCAAGCGGACTCACCGACATCGGGCAACTATGGCCTGCTCGACACGGCGGCCGCGCTGCGCTGGGTGCAGCGCAACATCTCGGCGTTCGGCGGTGACCCCGGCAGGGTCACGGCGGGGGGCAACTCGGCTGGTGCCGTCCACGTCTGCCACCTGATGGCCGCTCCGCTCGGCCGAGGGCTGTTCTCCCAGGCGATCGGGCAGGCCTCGGCCGGCGTGTACCGCGCCGAGGGCCCCATGCCGACGCTGGCCGAGGCTGAGGAGCGGGGTCGCCGCTTCGCCGGCGGGCTCGGTGCGCACGACGGGCAGGCGCTGCGCAGCCTGCCCGGCGTCGCCCTGGTGGCGTCGGGCCAGTTCGGGCCCATCGTCGATGGCGTGGTGCTGGCCGAGGACACCCAGGCAGTCTTCGAGGCGGGCCGGCAGGCGCCGGTTCCGCTATTGCTGGGGAGCAACAGCGACGAGGGCTCGGTGTACGCCCGCCCCGGCGACGTGCAGGGGCTGCAGCAGGCGGCGGAGATCGCCGGTGACCACGCCCTGCACGACGCGTTCCAGGCGGCGTACCCGACCGGTGGCCACGCTGACCTGCGGGCGTCGGCGCGCGCCTATGTAGGCGACACCAGGTTCACCCGACCGGTGTGGCGGTGGGCAGCGACGCACGCGGCAACGGCGGCCGCGCCCGTGTGGCTCTACCTGTTCGACCGGCAGCCGCCGTTGCCGCCAGGACCTGGCCCGGCGCCTCCGCCGGACGGCAGCCCTGGCTTCGGCGCCTACCACACCGCCGAGCTGCCGTATGTCTGGGACAACCAGGACCAGCGCGACTGGCCATGGACTCCGGACGATCGCGTTCTGGCACGCACGATGTCCTCAGCCTGGTGCCGCTTCGTCGGCTCGGGCGACCCCGGCGGCGGCGGGCTCCCGGCCTGGGGCCGGTGCACCGGCAGCGGCGACTCGCCGGTGATGTACTTCGGCGACCGCGTCCGCATCGGGCGGCCCTACCGCCTGGCCGCCATGCAGCTGCTCGACGCCCTCGCGGCGGCCCAGGCTGGAACGCGGCAGCCATAGCTGCCGCCAGAATGCGCGGCAACCCAGAACGCAGCAACCGAGAACGGAGCGGACATGACGCAAGACCAGCCGCAGGCAGCCCCGGCGGCCCCGGCGGCGCTGCGCGGCATGCGGATGGACCACGCGGGGATCAGCGTGGCCGACCTCGATGAGGCGAGCCGCTGGTACCAGCGCGCGCTGGGCCTGAGCGCCGAGAGAACCTTCCACGCCCACTCGGCGGGCCTGCGCGGGGTGATGCTGGTGCACGAGTCCGGCTACCGGATCGAATTGCTGCACCGGCCAGACTCGGCGGGCGGGATCCGGGCGGGCGGCCCCGACGAGGCCGTGCTGACCCGCGGGTACGGTCACGTCGCGTTCACGGTCGCCGACGTCGCCACGGCCTTCCGCGCGCTGGTGGACGCCGGAGCATCAGCGCGGGTCCCGCCGTGCCCGGCACCGCGCGAGGGCGCGCTGATGGCGTGGGTGGCCGACCCCGACGGCAACCTCATCGAGCTGCTCAGCGAGCGCGACTGACCCGATCGGCGTGGCGGCCGGTGCCGCGCCTGGCCGGCCGGCGGCGGCAGCGGCCGCGAGATTACAGCGACTGGCCAGCTGGCGGCTCGGTCCCGTGCCCTTCCCGCCAAGAGACGACCCGGTTGCGCAGCACGCCTACCCGCTCGATCTCCGCCTCCACAACGTCTCCCGGGCGCAGATAGAAGTCGAACGGGTTGGGCTGCACGGCGGCGACGCCGGAGATGGTCCCGGTCGTGATCACGTCGCCGCTGCTGTAGACCTGCGGGGAGTGGTAGGCGACGAGCTGCGGGATGGACAGCACCATCCGGCTGGTGTGGCCGGCCTGCCGGACCTCGCCGTTGACCCGCAGCTCCATGGCCAGGCCGTGCGGATCGGGTATCTCGTCGGCGGTCACGATCCACGGGCCGATCGGGCAGAACGTGTCGATCGCCTTGCTGAACGAGAAGACGCCGGACTCCATCTCGCGGCGCTGGATGTCCCGCGCGGTGATGTCGTTGAAGACCATGTAGCCGGCGATGTGCTCGGCGGCCTCGTCCGGGCCGAAAAACTTTCCCGGGCGGCCGATGATGATCGCCAGCTCCAGCTCGTAGTCCAGCTCCTTGGTCAGGTGCTCCGGGTAGATGACCGCGTCGTCCGGCCCGATGATCGCGTCCACGTTCTGGAAGAACACGATCCCCTTGTGCACCGGGTGCGACCAGTTGACCGCGGCCAGCTCCTCATGGTGCTCGGTGAAGTTCCCGGCGGTGTGGAAGAACTTCCTCGGCGCGATCGGCGCCCGCAGCCGCACCGCGGACACCGGCAGCCGCTCGCCGGTCTCCGCGACCTGCCCGCCACGCTCGAAGTACTCCCGCGTGCTCCCGCAGTCCAGCTCGATGACCAGATCATCATCGATCCGGCCCACCCGGCCGGCGTCGAAGGTTACGAGCCTCATCCGGTCACCTCAACTCTGCCGGGCTTGTCTTGTGCCAACGCTTTGTCGGGACAGGCCGGTTCGTTACCAGCCGGTTCAGGGCCGGCCGGGCCGGCCGGTGCCGGATCCACCCGGTACACCCGCAGCTGCAGCGCGAGCGCCGAGTAGTACCCGGCGAGCGTCACGAGGGCGAAGACGGCCTCGGCGCCGAGGGTGCGCACGGCGGCGGCGTACTCCGCGTCGGACAGGTCCGCACGCCGGGCGATAGCCTGGACGCAGGCCAGCGCGGCCGCTTCCTCCGGGCCGAGCGTGGCGGGGCACTCGCCGGCGGCCACCCCCGCCATTTCGCTGTCGGTCAGGCCCCCGGCCCGCCCGGCCGCCTCGTGCGCCCGGCGCTCGAACGCACTGTGCTGCGCCCGGGCGACGGCCAGGATCGCCAGTTCGCGGATCCGGGCAGGCAGCGGCGACCGGTACCGCACCGTGGCTCCCAGCTCCTGCAGCGCCCTCCCGAGTCCGGGGCTGACCAGCATGGCGTTGAACGGCCCCTCCAGCGCGCCATCCGCCCCGACCAGCGGCACCGCCCGGGGTTCCGCGGCCCGGGGCCCGCCGGCGATCTCGTCGTAGAGCGCTGCCTGCTCGCCGGTCAGGCCGCTCCTGGGCATCCTCGGGATCCTGGTCATCTAACCCCCTGTCGGTGTACTGTCGACACAATAGCGGATCAAGTAGGGATGGGTTCGGGAGGAAGCGTGCTCCAGGGGCATCTGGTTCCACGCCCACAAGTTCCGATGCCTAAAAGAGTCGACACCTTTGCTGCCTTGCTCAGCCGTCCTGCACGCTTGCCCAGGTCTCCCGCACGCCCGGGTCACCGCAGCGGGCGACCGCGGTGACCGCGGGTGTTTCCGGCGCGCCGGGGGATGGTGACGCGATCCACCGGGACTGGCTGGGCTTGTCCGGGCGGCGGGCGCTCATCGCCGGGGCCGGGGGGCTCGGCGCTGCGTGTGCGGCCGAGCTGGTCGCCCAGGGCGCCAGCGTCGCCGTGTGCGACGCGGACGAGCGCCGCCTCGGGGACCTGGCCGATGCCGTCAGCGCCCCGGGCCGAGCCGTCGGCACCGTCAGCGCGGACCTTTCCACGGCCGCGGCGTGCCGCGCGGCCGTGGCCGAGGCCGTCGGGATCCTGGGGACCATCGACGTGTTCGTGCACGCGGTCGGGCGCAACGACCGGCGGCCGGTTCTCGAGCAGGACGACGACGCCTGGGAATCGATGCTGACGCTGAACCTGTCCAGCGCCTACTGGACCGGCCAGGCGGTCGGCAGGTCCATGTGCGCGAACGGCCACGGGCGCATCGTGTTCGTGTCTTCGGTGTCCGGGCTGCTGGCTCATCCCGATCACGCTCCGTACGCCGCCAGTAAGGGCGGCTTGAACCAGCTGATGCGGGTCATGGCGAGGGAGTGGGCGCCGCACCGGATCGGCGTGAACGCCGTCGCGCCCGGCTACATCGAGACCAGCCTCACCGCGGCCTACCTGGCCAAGACGGGCGTCCGCGACGGGCTGACGCGGCTGGTTCCGGCCGGGCGGCTCGGGCGCCCGCAGGAGGTCGCGGACGCCGTGGCGTTTCTGGCGTCGGATCGCGCGGCCTTCATCACCGGCCAGGTGCTGTACGTCGACGGCGGCCGGACCCTGGCATGACCAGCCTCGCCCCCGACCAGGACCCCATCGCGGCCCGCAACGATCAGGAAGGAACCGCCGTGTCAGAGGCAGCCCAGGAACCCGCCAGCTCCTTGCGGCGGTTCGCCGGCCAGTCGGTACTCGTCACCGGTGCCGGGACCGGCTTCGGTGCCGCGATCGCGCTCCGCGCGGCGCGGGAGGGCGCGCGAGTTGCCGTGCACTACAACCGGTCCCGCGAGGGCGCCGAGCGCACCGCCGACGCGATCGCCGCCATGGGCGGCGAGTCGATGCTGGTCCAGGCCGACATCGTGCACTGGGCTCAGATCAAGGCGATGGCGGACACGGTCTTCGAGCGGTTCGGGGTGCTGGACGTGTGCGTCAACAACGTCGGCGACATGGCCCGCGACCAGATGTCCTGGCGCGACATCAGCGAGGAGTCCATCGACCACGTGCTCGCGGTGGACATCAAGGGCACCATGCTCTGCACCCACGAGTTCGGCTCCCGGATGCTCGATCAGGGTCACGGCTCGATCATCAACATCGGCTCCACGGTGGTGGTGCGCGGCAGCGCCCGGGCACCGCAGTACGCGGCGGGCAAGTACGGCATCATCGGCCTGACCAAGAGCTATGCCGCCGCGCTGGCGCCCGCGGTCCGCGTCAACGTCTTCGCGCCCGGCTTCATGGAGACCGAGGCCACCCTGGCCCGCGAGGACTGGCGCAACGGGCGCGGCGACAAGCTGCGCTCGATGACGCCGATGGCCCGCATCCCGCGGCCCGAGGAGGTCGCGGGGACGGCGCTGTTCCTGGCGACCCCGGACGCCTCCCACATGACCGGAGGGTTCATGGTCGCGGACGGCGGCTACAACATGGTGGGAGCCTGACGTGGCGACGCTGGACGGACGGCTGCTGCGCCGCGGTGAGCCCGGTTACGAGGAAGCCAGGATGGCCGCGGTGTGGAACGCCCGCAAGCCCGCCCGGTTCCCGGACGCGATCCTGCTTGCCGCCTCCGCGGCGGACGCGGCGGCGGGGGTGCGGCTCGCCAGGGCGGAGGGCATGCGGGTGGGCATCCGGTCCGGCGGGCACAGCTTCGTGGGCAACGGCGTCCGGGACGGCGGCCTGCTGATCGACCTGTCCGCGCTCCGAACGGTCGGCTACGACCCCGCGACCGGGCTCGCCAGCGTGGGCCCCCGGGCGGCCGGGCCCGAGGTGAACGCGGTTCTCGGCCGGCACGGCCGCTACTTCCCGAGCGGGCACGCGCCAACGGTGGCCACCGGCGGCTACATCCTCGGCGGCGGCTATGGCTGGGGCTCGCGCCGCTGGGGCCCGGCCTGCCTGAGCATCGAGGCGATCGACGTCGTCCTGGCCAGCGGCGAACTGGTGCACGCGGACGACGGCAGCCATCCGGACCTGCTCTGGGCGGCCAGGGGCAGCGGCCCCGGCTTCTTCGGCGTCGTCACCCGGTTCTACCTGCGGACCTACCCCGCGGCCACGCGGATACTGCGCAGCGTGTACGTCTACCCCATGGACCTGCGCGATGACGTGCTGCGCTGGACCTACGAGCTGCTCCCGGAACTTCCCGCCGAGGTGGAGCTCTCGGCGAAGGTCGGCCCGGACGGGACCGGGGGCAGCGCGGCCACGATGACGGCCTTCGCGTTCCAGGACTCCGGTAGCGATCCGCGCGCCCTGCACGTTCTGGGCAAGGCTCCTTTCCTTGAACGTGCCGTCCGGGCGACCGTGGCCGAGCAGGTGACCCTGGCCGACCTGTACGCTGCCGCCGACCGGCTCAATCCCGGGGGGAACCGGTGGGCGTTCGACGGGATCTGGTGCGACGCGCCGGCGGCGGAGGTGGTGGCGGCCGCCGCGCCCATGCTCGGCACGCTCCCGGACGACGGCCTCTCGTTCGTGCTGTGGATGCTCTGGGGCGGGTATCCGGAGCAGCCAAACGCGTGCTGGTCCGTGCAGGCGCCGCTCTACTTGTCGCCCAACGCCGGGTGGACCGACCCGGCCGATGACCTGGCCCGCGAGTCGTGGGTGCACGACTCGCTGCGCGACATCCAGCATCTGTCCCGGGGCCTGCAGTTCTCCGACAACAACGTGGCCGACCGCCCCGACCGGGGCCTCAGCCCGGGGAACGCAGAGCGGCTCGAGGCGATCCGTTCCGCCTACGACCCCGGCGGGCTGTTCCACAGCTACATGGCCCCGCCGGAGTCGACGACCGCCCTGGGCAGGTCACGGCACCGCGTTCCCGGTGGGCGCGGCTAGGCCGCGCCGGAGGCCGCCCTGCCGCCCCGCACGAAGAGGCCGCGCCCGGTGCCGCCGAGGAACTGCGCGCGTTCCGCCTCGGTCAGTTGCGCCGCGGCGGCGACGGCCCGGCTGACCAGCCCTGGGTACGCGCCCTGGCTGTTGCCGGCGTCCGAGCCCCAGAGCAAGTGGTCGGCCCCGAAGGCGTCGGCGGCGTACCGGACGAAGCCCGCGGCACTGATCCCCGCGCCGGCCAGGTCCTCGAGGGTGATGGTCGTGAGCTTGAGATGCACGTTGCGCAGCCGTGCCAGCGCGAGGTGCGCGGCGGTCAGGCCGAAGCGGGATGTCCCCAGGGCCCCGGCGAAGTCCGGCCATCCCATGTGATCGATGACCACGCTGGTCCCGGGGAACGCGCTGGCGACGGCGGCGATGCGGGCCAGCGCGTCCGGCGACGGCCCGGGCGGGATGTACATGATCACAACGGTGAGCCCGAGGTCGCCGGCCACACCCCACACGCCGTCGCCGGTGCCCGGGTCCAGCCACGGCAGCGTCCCGCCGTCGGCGGGGCCGGTGAGCCGGACACCGGCCGCGCCGCGGTGCCTGGCCAGCACGGCGAGCTGCCCGGCGGACGCCCGGTCGGCCGCGTCGAGGACGACCACCGGCGCGACCCGTTCCGGGTACGCATCCCCTGAGTCCAGGATGTAGGAGTTGTCCTGGCCGTAGGCGGTGCGGTACTGGACCGCGGCGCCCGCGGCGACGCCGCTGTCGTCCCACTCCCGCAGCACGGCCTCGGCGGTGTACGGGTGGCGGCTGACCCGCTCCCTGAGTCCGGCGGCCCCTGGCGGCGGGAACCGGCCGGCCCAGGACGGCGCGGCCTGGTCGGCCAGCGGGTACCGGCGGAAGTCGTCGGAGACCAGGTGAGCGTGCGCGTCGAAGATCGGCGGGCGGCTCCCGCCGTCACGGCCGGTCACCGGGTTCTCGTGTGCCAGTTGGCGGCCAGGTGGTCCGCGGTCCGCCACGTCGCGGCCTCGATCGTCAGCACCGGGGCGAGGCCGGAGGCGGTAGGGAACGTGCTCGGCCCGAGGATGCCCAGGTTGGGGACCTCGTGGCAGAAACCCCACTGGTCGACCACGCTGAGGCGTGGATCATCGCCCATCCGGGTCCCGCCGTACGCGTGCGCCACCACGTTCTGCACCACGTCGGGTGAGTGCCAGACCTTCGTCGCGCCGGCGGCGCGAAGCCATTCCTCCGCCCGGTGGCGCAGGAACGCGGCCTGCCTCCGGTCGTTGTCGATCCAGTCCCTGGTCACCCGGATCACGGGGACGCCCTCATCATCGGTATGCGAGGGATCGAGGTCCAGGTAGGCCGCCTCGTGCGGCATCTCGTCGACGGTCACCGCCACCGAGGCCATCGACCGGAGCCCTGTCGCCAGCCAGTTCTTGTACGCCGTGCCCCACCGGCCGGTGCCCGGAGGCGGCTGGCGGGCCGCAGTGAGCAGCTTCTTCTCCATGACTGCGGCGATCCGGCCGCCCCCGATGAAGCCGAGGTCGGCGTGGTCGAAGTTGTCGGCGTTGAAGTTGCTGACCGCCGTGGTCTGCCCGGTCGCGCCGCTCCAGGTGTTCATCTCGCGCCCCGCGAACTCGCCGAACGTCATCCGCAGCGCGTGGGCGGTGAAGTGCCGGCCAACCTGGCCGTTCCGGTTGGCCAGGCCCCGCGGATGGGCCGGGGACCTGGACAGCAGCAGCAGCCGCACGTTCTCGTACACGAAGCCGGCCAGCAGCACCACAGCGGCGCGCTGCTCGAGCCGCCGCCCCCCGGCCAGGTACGCCACGCCGGTCGCCCGGCCGTCCCGCCCGGTCAGGATCTCGGTCACCCGCGCCCCGGTCACGACGGTCAGATTGCCCGACCGCTCCGCCTCCGGCAGCCCGGTGAGCTGGATCAGGCCCTTGGCGTCCGTCCAGCAGCCGTTGTGGGTGCAACTGCCGCAGTAGGTGCACGCCGGCCGGCCGTCGTAGGGCAGCGAGTTGACCGCGGCCGGGGGCGGGTACGGGTGCCAGCCCAGGTCCCGGGCGGCCCGTTCCATCAGCAGGTTCCAGCCGGTGCGGCGCAGCGGCGGCAACGGGAACGGCTGGGCGCGGGGCCCTTCGAACGGGTCTCCGCCGGGCTGGATCTCGCCCTTCAGGTTGCCCGCCTGCCCGGCCACGCCGAACATGCGCTCGACCTTGTCGTAGTACGGCTCGAGCTCGTCGTAGCCGAAGGGCCAGTCGGTGAGCGTCGACCCCGCTGGCAGGGCGGAGCGGCCGTACCGGGCGATCGTCTCGCTGCGCGGCCGGAAGTGCCAGGGCATGAGGCGCACGCTGCCGCAGCCGGAATGGATTTTCGAGCCGCCGACACCGTTCATCATCAGCTGCCGCCGGACGGGCGGCGCGGCCGCCGACCCCCGCGACAGCCGGACCGTCGGCACCTCGCGGGACGTCTTGCCCTGGACCAGCCACTGGCGCCGGTCGTTGGCGAGCTCGTCGACGGTGAACTGGTCGGCGGTGTAACGGCCGCCCGCCTCCAGGCCGACGACCGTCAAGCCGCTGGCGGCCAGGCGCGCTGCCGCCATCCCTCCCGCCGCCCCGAGGCCGACGATGACCACGTCGGCGGCGCGGCGCCGTGGCTCAGCCATTCGCCGCCCCTGGCGGCTCGGGCTCTCCGGGTGCGCCCGAGCCGGGCATGCCCCCGGGCCGGGCCAGCCCGTCCGCCATTCCCGGCCGCGGCGGGATCCTCTGGTCCAGTTGCTGTTCCTCCTCGGTCCACACCAGCGACGGGCCCGGGTAGCCGACCAGCCTCCAGCCGGCCGCCCCGGCGTTCCCGCCATACCGCGGATCGCTGAGGAAGCCGTCGATGCAGTCGCCGAGGACCATCTCGAACCATGCCCGCAGCGCGGCGCCGGGGCCGTCCTGCGGGAGCGCCTCCACGGCGCGCAGCACCTCGTCCTGCGTCTCGCCGGCAAGCTCCCCGAACGGCGCCCCGGCCAGGGCCTGCGCGAGCCGGTCGAGCGCCGTCAGCCCCTCGGCGTAGCCGGCCCGCTGCTGGCGCATCGGCCCGGCCAGCGCGCCGTCGATGAAGTTGATAACCCCGGCCTCCGTGGCGCCGGGACCAGACTCGTCGGCGGGGATCAGCCTGGCGAGCACGCAGGCGAGCGTTGCCGCCTCACGCTCGCTCAGGCTGTGGTGACTGAGCGGCACGGGTTCTCCTGTCGGTCTCCGGCTCGGGCGGTCATCGGTGGCCGGCCGCGCCGCCGCGGGACCCCGGCCCACCACCAGTCACCGGCGGATCTCGGTCAGCACCCGGCTGCGCAGCACGGCGAAGGCCGGGTCCGCGCGTGTGGTGATCTGATCGCGGGCGTCGCCGAGGTCGATGCGCAGGTCGTCGACCACGGTGGCCGGCTTACCCGCCAGCACGATGACGCGGTCACCCAGGTACACCGCCTCGTCGATGTCGTGCGTGACGAGGATGACCGAGATGCCCATCCGGCGGCGGAGGTCTAGGACCAGGTCCTCAAGGTCGAACCTGGCCTGGGCGTCGACAGAGCCGAACGGCTCGTCCATGAGCATCACCCGCGAGGAATACGCGAGCCCGCGGGCGATGGCCACCCGCTGCTGCATGCCGCCGGACAGCTGCCATGGGTACTTGTCGCCGACGTCCGGCAGTCCCACGGCGGCCAGGCTTTCCTCGGCGCGGCGCCTGCGCCCGGCCTTCCGCATACCCATGCCCTCCAGCGGGAAGGCGACGTTCTCCCGGACCTTCATCCACGGCATCAGCGAGCCGCGGTAGTCCTGGAACACGACGGCGATGTCGGCCAGCGGCTGGGTCACCGGCGTGTCGCCGAGCCGCACGGTGCCCGACGTCGGGGCGAGCAGCCCGGCCAGGCAGCGCAGCAGCGTGGTCTTGCCTGCGCCGGATGGCCCGACGACGCACACGAGCTCGCCGGGCTCGACGCGCACCGTCACGCCCGTCAGCACCTCGTGAGCGGCCGGGCCGAGGCCGTAAGACTTTGCGAGCTCCGATACTGACAGGGCCCTCGGGGCGAGCGGCACGGCGGTTCCGGGAGAAGGGCTCGGGACGGGAGCCGCGGAGACCGAGCGCTCGGCAGCGCCGTTGCTCGACTCCGTGCGCGGCCGGGCGGTCATCAGCTGGGCACCTGGTTTGCCGGCGCACCAGACGGCGCGCTGCCCGCCAGGCCGCTCCACGAGCCCTGGGGCGGGTGAGCAACCCGTGCTTCGGGCATCTGCCAAACCTCCCGGAGGGAGACCGCGATCGGGTCAGACGTGTTTCAAGCACATTACTGCCGGCACATTATGGCGTCAACCCGCTAGGCCGTGGCCGAGTGTCGGCATAGATTGCAGGCCACAAGCTTACTCGTTAAGCTGGCTCGGCTTAGCCGCGTCTCATAGTGGCGACAGAATGTATGGATGTGGAGCAGCGAGCGCCGCAGCCCGGTGGCAGGATGGCATACCCCGAATGGGTGTATACCAGGTGTCACAACGCCCGCTCGCGCGCTCCGGAAGACCGAACGCGGGAAAGAGGTCACGGGTATGGCGCAGGATTCGGCCGATGCGCTCGTCCGCATGCTGCACCTGCATGAGCGACGGGAACCGGCGGTCGTCGAGGTGGCGACGTGGGTCGGACTGGGCGTCATCGAAGGCCGCCTGCGCCCTGGCCAGGACCTGAACAGCGTCGACCTTTCGCACCGCTTCAACTGCAGCCGGACCCCGGTGCGCGAAGCGCTGATGCTGCTGGAGCAGGAGGGCCTGGTGGAGATGCGGGCCCGGCACCGTCCGCGGGTGGCGCCCTTCACCGCCGAGGTAGTAAGGGAGATCTACACCGTCCGGCAGTACCTTTTCGCCCTGGTAGCACGGCTTGTCGTGGAGCACGCTCAGGACGCCGAGATCGCCGACATGGAGCAGCGCACCGCGGTGATGAGCGAGCAGGCAGCCAGCGGCGACATCGAGGGTTACTTCTGGTCGCACGCGGCGCTACACGAGCGGATGACGGAGATAGCCGGGAACGGCACGCTGAAAGGGATCCTCGACTCGCTCGCGCTGCGCACGCTGATCGTCCGCCACGCCGGGATCTCTCAGCCAGGGCGCCTGCACGAGAGCGCCGAGCACCAGCGCCGCATCGTCCAGGCGATCAAGCAGCGCGACGCAGACCTGGCGGCGTTGCTGCTGTCGCGGTCCACGATGGCGGCGCTCGCGGCCATCGTGGAGAGCGGCTGGCTCGATTCCTGGACCCACGGCCTGCCGGTGCGGAAGCTGCAGAGAGAGAGAACGCCCGCGGCGGAGCCGGAGCCGGAGCCGGAGCCGGAGGCGGCGGCTGGCGCGGCGGCCGGCTAGCGCAGCGGGTCCGTCGATCACACCCAGACGCAGCTTCCGCCCCGATTGACCGCCGCCTAGTGTCGACACTACGCTGACCGACGTTTTCGCTGCCCATGTTCGGAGCTGAGGGGATCCCATGCCAGACCGGCTGCTCGGGAAGGTCGCCGCCGTCACCGGGATCGGCGCCGGCATCGGCCAGGGCGTCGCGCTCCGGTTCGCTGCCGAAGGGGCCACGGTGGTCGGTTGCGACATCGACCCAGAGGCCGCTGGGGAAACCATGCGGCTCGCTGCCGCCGCCGGAACCCCGATCAGCTCGGTCCACCCGTGCGACCTGACCGTGCCGGCTGGGGCGGCGCGGTTCGCCGCCGCCGCGGCAGAACCCCACGGCCGGATCGACGTGCTGGTCAACGCGGCCGCGATCCAGCCGCGGATGGCCCCGGTGTGGCAGATGGACTACCAGACCGAGTTCCGTGCCACGCTGGCCGGCGAGGTAGACATCGTCTTCCTGGTGTGCCAGGCGGCCTGGCCGCACCTCGCCGCCGCCGAGGGCGCGTCGGTGATCAACTTCGCGTCGGTGAACTCTTTCCGGGCGAGCCGCCACATGGCCATGACCGCGCACTGCGCGGGCAAGGGCGCGGTGCTGTCGATGACCAGGCAACTGGCCGTCGAGGGCGGCGAGGTCGGCATCCGCGCCAACACGATTTCGCCCGGGCTGATCCAGACCGCTGCCACCCGGGCGGCCGGAGCGGCCTCGGGATCGCTGGCGCAGACGCTTGCCGCCCGCACCCTGCTCGGGCGGCTGGGCGAACCGGACGACGTCGCGTGGTGCGCCGTGTACCTCGCGTCGGACGAGTCGCGCTGGGTCACCGGCGCGAACTTCGCGGTCGACGGAGGTGTCACGGCAGCGTGACCGCGCTGGGTCAGCCGGGCACCAGGGCCCACTGGGAGGTGGCATGGCGAACGACGGCATGGACGGCGAGCTCAGGGTGCTGAGCCTGCTGACACCGCGCGAGGACCTGACCGCGGCGCAGTTCACCGGGTACTGGCGCGAAGTGCACGCACCCCTGGTCACTGAGCTGCCGCACCTGCTCGCCTACCGGCAGTACGAGGTCGTCGGCGAGCTCGCGCGCCCGGCCCGGACCAACACCGGGCCGCCGGTTTTGGGTGTCGCGGAGCTTGTGTTCGACTCGCTGCAGGGACGCGTGGACGCGTACGCTTCCGCCGCTGGCGCCCGGCTGACCGCCGACGGCGCGAACTTTGTCTCTGGTGGCAGGAGCCTGCACGTCGTGCGGCACACCATCCTCGACCGGGCCCGGTGAGCACCGTGCCGCGGGCCTCGGCCCGCGCACGAGTTACCGGCCGGCCGTCACGGCCGCGGCGATGTCCCGGATCTCGTCGTCGGTGAGCAGCCGATGCCGCGCGTTCATCTCGGCCTGGCACCGGGCGAGGACCTCCTCGACGTCCTCGGCCTGTACGGGCTGTCGACGGGCACCATGGCCTACACTCTGCGACCGCCACCAGCGTGGAAGTACGGTCGGTGAACACCGGGCCGGCTTTTACGGGACCGAGGAGGCCTGTGCCGCCGCGACCGCCGCGTTGTAGTCGGCCTGGGTGAGGAACCCGGCGGCGAGGTCGCTGGCCGCGGCGGCCGTGAACTTGGACACGTAGTCGGCGTGCGTCGGGTACAGGGACGCCAGCGTGGCGGTGCGCAGCGGGGTGTAGTAGCCCTCCAGCAGGCACAGGCCCTCGTCGCGCACGGTGCTGTTGGTGATCTCCCCGGTCTGCAGCGTGGTGAAGATGCTTTCCAGCTCGCTGAGCAGCTCGGGCGGGCTCAGGCTTTCCTCGCTCGGCACGTAGAAGTTGATCGCCGTGTACGTCTCGGCCGGCACCTGGATGTCCGGCAGCCGGATCCCGCCCAGCGCATTCCCGTACCGGTCGCGCTCGACGAGATTGAAGACCGGCGTGGTCGCGATCTCGTTCCCGTGCGGCGGGGCGACGCCGTAGACCAGCCACTTGTCCATGTCGTTCAGGGCGGCGTCCTCGAGCTCGTACAGGCCCATGTTGTCGGGCAGCGTGGCGCCGTTGAACGGCACCCCGAAAAGGCACTTCGGGGCGGTGAGCGTCGGCTCTTCGCGCTCGATGGTGGCGCCTTCGTAGAGGCCCTCGTTCAGGTCGATGTGCGAGGCCCCGGCCAGCTCCCAGGTGCGCAGGTAGGCGTTGTCGGGCTGCCGGGCGAACGCGTCGCCGAGTTCCTCGATGTCGCCCTCGGTGTTGAGCTGGATCACCGGCGTGGTGCTGTCGGTGCGGATCAGCGCCGGAGCCGGCGACAGCGCGACCAGGCCGCTGCCGATCGGTGCCGCGACGACCGCCCGGCCGATCGTGATGAAGCCGCTGAACGCGTGGCTGACCGGCTGGATCGCGTTGACGTAGGTGACCAGCCGGAACGCGGACTGCGAGTCGCCCATGCCGATCACCCGGGCCGCCTTGAGCCCGCCGAGCAGCGTCGCGGCGTCGTCCCGCACGGCCTCGGCCGCCTGGGTGAAGATGTCGTATGACTGGCCGTCGTTGCTGTCGCCCAGCGCGGCGTAGCGCTTGGCGTCCCAGGCCTTGAGTTCGTTCATCCCCGCGGTCTGCGCGGTGACGCCGACGTAGGCGTAGCCCTGGCTGAGGACCTCGTTGTAGATCTCCGACCACACCGGGTCCTGGTCACCGCCGGTGGTGTCGTTCAGCCACTCGACGACCACGGTGCCGTTGAACTTTGCCGGGCTGACCGGGTACCGCACCAGCAGGCGCGTGGTGTACGGGACGGCACTCTGCGCCACCGACACGTTCCACCGGCCGTCGGGACCCCAGATGCCGCTCTGCCGGTAGATGTTGGTCGTCCCCGACATCGTGAACTCGCGCTCCAGGTAGCCGTGGGACGCGAGGTTGATCGTCGGCGCGCCAGCGAAACTGGGGGTTGTGGGCACCGCGTCGTACGGGTAGCCGTGGATCCCGCTCCCCGGCGGGATCTGCGTGATCGTCGGCAGCGGGCCGCCGTCCACCGCGGCCCGCTGCGCCGGTCCCGCCACCGCGGCCGGGGCCAGGACTAATGCCGACCCCGCCAGCGCGCCCGCGAGCACGCCGCCGAGGATGCCACTGAGTTTCAGAGCCCGGTGCGTCATGTCTGCCTCCGCGAGCCAGCGGAATCTGTAGCACCCCGTCACCACTTTCTGGCCGAAACTGTAGCAGTGCCATACCACTTTGACTAGGGGCCGGTCGCGAGCACTGACGCTTGCCCACCGAGCCGTGGCGCTGCGTTCTGGCCACTCAGTACAATCCGGTGTGGAACCAGCCCGCCGGTACCGAGGCATCACCCCGGCCGAACGCCAGGCAGAGCGGCGGGAGCGGCTGATGCAGGCAGGCCTGGAGCTATTCGGCACCGCTGGCTACCGGCGCACCTCGATCCGCGCGGTCAGCGCGGCCGCCTCGCTGAACTCCCGCTACTTCTATGAGTCGTTCACCAGCCGGGAGGATCTGCTCTACGCCGTCTACCAGCGGATCGTCACCGACATCTTCGCCCGCGCCGCCGAGGCGGTCCGCGGCGAGCAGACCCTGGAGGCACAGGCGCGGGCCGGCCTTCGGGCTGGGTGGATGGCGGTCACCGAGGACCGGCGCAGGGCCAGGATCGTGGCGATCGAGGTGGTCGGCGTCAGCGAGCGGCTGGAAACGCTGCGCCGCCAGGCCAGGCACGCTCTCGCGCAGCTCACCGCCGACGAGGCGCTGAAGCTCGCAGGAGGCCTGCCGCTGCGGCTCGATCCGGTGATCGTCACCCGGTTCCTCATGGGCGGGGTCGTCGAACTGCTCGCCGACTGGGTCAACGGGGACCTGCACACTTCCACCGACGAGGTGGTCGAGCACTTCACCACGCTGTTCACCGCATCCGCCTACGCCGCCCTGGCACCCGGCACCGGCTGACGCCCGGCCTTGAACGGGACAGTCAGCGGCGGCACTTCTGGGAATTCACGCCGCAGCCTCCCAGAGGACGCTCAGCGGGATTGCGCGGAAGCGCGGGCCGAACGGCAGGGTTTGCCGACCCGTATAGAGAACGATGCCGACGAGAAGGTCGTCGCCCAGACGCGCCGCGAGATGGCGCAGCGCGCGGAAGTCCCCTGCCCTGACCGTAAATCCCGCCTTGACCTCGAGGGCGGGTCACGGCGCAGGAGGTGGCGCGGCCAGGAGGCGCGGGACGCAGAAGATCCGGAACGGGCCGCCGCGGAGACCAGGCGCCACGCGCTGACCTTGGTGCACCGCTGCCCGCCGCTCTCGGCTGGAATGCGATGCCCAGGAGCACTTCGCAGGCCGTGGCCAGGGCGTTCTCGCGTTCGCGCCATCCGGGCGCTGCGGCAGCATCGAGCAGGGGCCCGAGCCTGGCGCAGACGGGGAGCGAGCCGATCCGGTCACAGACGTCCTGCACCTCGGCGCTGCTCCGCCACTGGCGTAGCTGGCGCCCGACGGTGCAGATGATATTCATGCTGCCCCCACCCCGGTTCTGCTCGGTCACGTCGATCGCCAAGTTCAGCCTGGCAACAGCCGCGTCGGCCGCGCTCAGCCGCGCTTGCCACTACCACCCCTACGAACTGGCCCCCACAGCCGCTCAGCTGACCCGCTGGCTCAACGAAACCGCCGGCGTCCTTCCGCTTTTTCAATCGTGAGAGGCCGGGAGAAGACGGCTGCAGCGCTCAGCCGTTGCCGAGCGCCGAGGCGATGTCTGTGTTGCCGAAATCGTCGCCTTTGAAGAGCAGCGGTTCGTTGGTCTCTTTGGCCAGGGCGTAGGCGAAGCAGTCGCCGAAGTTGAGCGAAGCCTTGTGCCCCGAGCCCTTCCCGTAGTCGCGGTAGGCATCCCGGGCGATGCGCGCCTGGGAGAGCGTCACCGGGTCCACCTGGATGCCGGCTTCCGCGATGAACTGGTCGAAGCGGCGTGAGGCTACGGGATCACGGGCACTGTCGATGACGACCGCCGCCTCCAGATGGTTAGCTGCCGACATCCGCAGCGTCTCGGCCGCGTCGATCACGTCAAGGTACGTGTCCGCGTCCGTCTCCTGGCGCAGGATCGCGATAATCGCGGAGGAATCCACCACAGTCATTCTGGCAGTCCTCGGTCGTTGTAGAGGAAGCTGCCGATGCCTGTGCTCTCGCTGATCCTGGCCAGCCGCGGTGCCGTATCCCGGGCGATCGCCTGCAGTCGGTCCCTGCGGCTGTGCCGCAGCCTGGCCTGCTCGCTGTCCAGCCGCGCCAGCCGCTCTACGACCGCCACCCTGACTGCCGTGACCTGGGTTTCCCCTGTCCGGCGTGCGAGCTCGCGGATGAGGCGATCGGTGTCCGTGTCCTTGATGCTGACCGCCATGTTCAGTCAACCTTTCTAGCAAGTCTAGCTATCATTCTAGACAGAAGCGATTGTGGCTGCAACTGCTGTCAGATCCCGAGGAACGGGATGCCTTGCAGCAAGCCCCGCTACTTCGACGGAACGGTGCTGTCAGGCCAGTAGGTTGCTCCATCCCGGCATGAGCTCGAGGAGCTCGGCGGGTAGCTCGATGCCGAGCCTGGCACAGTCATCCACCACCACTGACGCGCGCTCGGCCGCGTAGTCCGGGGTGTATTCCAGCAGGGTTTCGGAGCTGGCCTCCCGGCAGTTGTACAGCCCAAGGATGATCCCCGCCGCAACCTCGGCCGCTGCGGATGCCATGCCGAGGCCGGCCCGGCGCTGAAGATCGTCGAGGAAGGGCTGGAGCGCCTCATCGAGGATCTCGTCGGCGGCTTCTGCTGGATCGATGTAGCCGAAGCCGGGCCGATATCCGGCCCGGGTGTTCAGCTCGTTGATGTCCAGCCACTTCAGGGCGGACTCGACGTCGTCGGCGACGGCCGACCGCCCGGCGTCTTTCATCAGCCGGGCGGCGTGGGCTTCGGCCGGTTCACGCAGGTCCGGCCGGGCGGTGAGCAGCTCGTCGAGCACCGCGGCTTTCTCGGCCGCGGACAGGGCGTCCAGCGCCGATCTTTTGCCGTTCATGTGCGCTCCCCGTCGCCGGTGCGCTGGGCAGCGGCTTTCTGTTCGCGCTGCTGGCGGTGCTGCCAGGCGGTGTCGAGGAGGTCGGCTATCGTCCGCCGTGGCCGGGAACTGCTCTCGTCGCCCGGCTGATCGCGGAAGCCGCGCAGCAGCTCTGCCCGGGCTCTTGCCGCCTGGCCCGTGGCGACCAGC
>Ga0335073_10002263_pt1 | contig 26296 bp, 24 predicted proteins | sample Lox_Sample_22_FD_207093 | JGI IMG/M metagenome (GOLD analysis project Ga0335073, IMG submission 207093) | Soil microbial communities from Loxahatchee National Wildlife Refuge, Florida, United States - Lox_Sample_2.2 | ecosystem: Environmental > Terrestrial > Soil > Wetlands | place: USA...
TCGTCGGTGCGGGCTTGCTCCTGATCGCACGAGCGACCGGGCTCTGATGAGAGGGTCGGCACAGAGCGGCGTGGATAGCCGCCAACTCCGGAGTCAAGCCTGGGTCAAGCGTGTCCGATGAGCCCGGAAGGCGGGCGATCAGCAGACGCCGCGGCCCAATCTTTATTCGGCCTTTCGTTCATCACAAAGTGAAGTTCGCCTCCGGCGGCGATTTCGGCGTGCGTGATCCATGAACGAGAGAGCTCTTTTCCGTTCAGCCGTGCGCGGCTAATATAAATGTTCTGCGAAGAGTTGTTTTCGGCAATGATTGTGAAAGCTACGCCCGTGAGGGGATTATGAATCACCGCACGGTTGATGAGCGGACTGCCAATGACGTACACGCCGGTAGCCGCATTGACGGGATAGAAGCCAAGCGCGGCGAAGACAAACCAGCTTGCGAGCTGTCCGCAATCGTCGTTGCCGGGAATGCCAGCCGGCGTGCTGTTGTAGAGCGCTGCCACCTTGCGCACCCAATATTGCGTCTTCCAGGCTGCGCCGGCAAATGCGTACAGATAGGGATGGTGGTTGCTTGGCTCGTTACCCTGCGCGTCCTGCCCGACCATACCGGTGATATCGGGCTGGGGCCAAGGCGGGCCGGAAAGGTAGGAAGGCGCAGTAAAAAGAGCGTCGAGCTTGGCAATAAAGGCGGCATCGCCGCCGTACAGATCAATCAGCCCCTGCACATCGTGTGGGACGCTGAAGCTGGCCTGCCACGCATCGGTCTCGACATACTCGGGATACTCGATGTCTGGACGGAAGGGATCGCGCAGTTTACCGTCGGCCGTTCTGGCCCGCATGAAGCCTGTTTGGGGGTCGAAGACATTCCGGTAGTTTTGGGCGAGCTTTGCGAACAGCGCCCCGTCGTCGCTCTTGCCGAGCAATTTGGCCATCGCGCCTGCGCACCAGTAGTCATAGGCGAGATCGAGCGTGCAGGAGACCGAGCCCGCGTGAAGTTCCATGGGCACGTAGCCATACTTACGAAAGTCGGCCTGGATTCTCTTGTTGTCGTTGGCGCGCTGGTCGTGTGTCGCCATTTCAGAGAGCGCGGTTGACCGGATGGCGCCATAGGCGGCCTGAAGGTCGAAGTCGTGAAAGCCGCGCGTATACACACCCAGGATCATGGCAGCGGCGTGAAAGCCGGTCATGCTCCAGGTTTCGTTACCCCAGAGCGGCCAGTGCGGAAGCATCTCCACGCCGAGCTGTTCGTAGTCGGCCAGCATGGTGCGCACCAGGCTAGTGATGCGCGACGGCTGCGTGAGAGTGAGGAATGGAAACTCGCCGCGATAAATATCCCAGATGGAGAGCGTTGTGTACTTGGTGAAGCCGGGATCGGCATGGTTCTTATGATCCTGGCCGCGATACGTTCCGTCTGTATCGTTGTAGGTCGCGGGCGCGACCAGGCTGCGATAGAAATCACTGTAGAACGTCTTGTGGAGGATTTTGTCGCCCAGGTCAGCCTCGATGACCGCAAGCTCCTTCGCCCAGGCACGGCTGGTCTGCTCAGCGGCGGCTTCGAAGTTGAAGCTGGGGATTTCGGCAGCGAGATTCTTGGCTGCACCGTCGATGCTGGCAGGAGAGATGCCGACACGGACAACGAGTGGCTCCGCAAAATCACCGGGACTGAAGATCGCTTCCAGCTCTACGCCTTGATACGTTTGACCAACCGTGCCCTCGATCGGCTCTCCTTCGAGCAGCAGATCGAACGCCTTAATCGGGTGAGAGAATTCAAGAACGAAATAAGCCTCCCGATCAGCGGCCCAGCCGTGCGTGGCGCGCATGCCACTGATGCGCGTTGGGGTTTCGATGGTTAGCGAGGCGTGATAAAGCTTGCTGCCAATGCCGTGGACGAGATCCAGAAGCACGCCGCGGCGCTCGCTAGCCCGCACTGCCGGAAACGTGTAGCGATGCATACCGCAGCGCGTGGTTGCGGTGAGTTCCGCCGTAACATCGGGTGTGAGCAGATGAACGCTGTAGTATCCCGGGCGAGCCGATTCGCGATCATGTGTAAAGAACGAGCGGTAGCCGGGGACGGGCTTGTCGAAGACCCAGCCTGAGTCGGGACCAAGCTCCTCCATCTGCATCAGAGCCAGATCCTGCGGAACTCCTGCTTCCCACGCCCAGTTTTTGCCTTCCACGACGGGCATCAGGAGAACGTCGCCCAGGTCGCCGCCGCCAGTGCCCTGCAGATGGGTATGGCTGAATCCGATCACGACATCATCAGGGTAATAGTAGCCCGAGCAGTGCTGCCAGCCGGTGTAATCGCCGCGTGCATTCCATTGAATCTCGCGTGGGCCCGCAGTGTCAGGGCTCAGTTGCACCAGGCCGAAAGGCGCAACCGCGCCCGGAAACATGTGTCCGCGCCAGCCCGTGCCGATGAAGGGATTTATCGCAGCGACCAGGCTTTGCGCGGCAGTAGCGCCCGCGGGTTCGCTTGACCGCCTGCCGGCTTCAGCGAACAACGATAGCGTTGGCGCGAGAGCTGCTGCGGTTGCAGCTCCGGCGACTTTAAGGAACTCACGCCGCGCGAGCCTGCCCGATCTGTTGGTCATTCCACAACTCCGAAATCACTCTGACATTTCTCAGCAGGCGCGCTCTCGAACTCAGGCGAAGAACCGAAGCGCTTCATGCTTCCATGATGACAGAGGCGGACCGTGCCGGAATCGTCAACGTCGTGGAGCATGCCTGCGCATTGGGCTTTTCTGGAGTCGCTACCACGAGCCGGCCCGCATTGGGCAACGTGAACTGAACAGCGATCGGCTTGCCCGTCTCGAGATTCGCGACGATGATGGCGCGCTTGCCGTTCTTGGCAACGTAGACTGCATAACGGTGATTGCCGTCCGCAGTCAGCGTGGCGCCAAGAGTGTCCTTAAAGTCCGCGTCCCAAACATATTCACGGTATTTCCGGCGGAGCGCATCTACACGCTTCCCGTACTCGAGTGTAAGCGGGAAATCGTTCACGTGGCCTTTAAAATTGTAGGCCTCGTACTCAATGATGTAGCGGTAAACGAATGCCAGGTTCACCTCTTCGCGCGCGTTCACTCCGCGGACGGCCGCCATGAGCGGCGCCTGCGGGTCGATGTAACGCAGGGCGTGACGCGTGCCGGCACCGATGCGGTAGTAGCCCAGCACGTAATATCGCATGAGCCAATCACCCGGACCTTCGCCGGAGAAGAGGAAGTCGGGATTCACCTTGTCCGCTGCGGCGCGGAATTGCTTGACGAGGGGAATGTCGGCGCTAAACAAATAGCCAGGTGGGGTGTACCCATGACTGGCACTGAAATTGTAGGCAACGCCGTTGTGCTGCATCACTTCGTCAAAGAGCCATCCTTCAGCGCCGAGCTCCAGAATCTTTTCGAACTCGTGCGTGGCAATGTCGCGATATTCCTGCGAGCAGACATCCATGATGGCGCGGCGGCGGCGGTTGATGCCGGTGAGGCTCGGCGGCGTGTTGTATCCGAAACTACCCGACTCGTAGGCATCTCCCCAGGGATCGATGGCGGCGTACTTATAGAGCTCCTCTTTGTACCAGTCGGTCGACATGTCGGCAAAGACCGGCTTGGCAAACAGAATCATCTTCACGCCCTTGGCCTGGATCTGCGCGATGGCTTCTTTCAGCTCCTGCCATGTGCCGAGGCCGGGATCGGTGTCGAGTCGCGGCTCACCGCCGTCCTGCCCGCCATGATGCCAGCCGACGAGCTGAATCGCCCCAACCCCGTTCTCTGCGCACTCGGCGCCATACTTCAAAAGATCGGCGTATTTGATGGAGTAGTCCTGCTCCGCGCCATCGATTTGCAATTGCAGCCACGAATTGACGTCCCGCACCCACGCTGGAATGTGCGGCTCACCGAACCATGTCTTGCGCCACTCGCGATAGATGTCCAGGCCGGCATGCCAATCGCCGCTGTACGGGCGGATGACGACAGGGGCGAGAGTGGTGGAGGTCTGCGGGTGTGTATAGGTGAAGTGGCAGGTGCGGAACTCAAGATGGACCGGCAGGCCTGAGATTTCGTCGGTCCTGGGAACGGCGTTGTCGTTCCAGTCAATGACGCCGGGATGCTGCTCAAAGGTCCATTGCGAAAAGTAGCGCAGCTCGGGATCCTGGACGGCAACGTAGATGCCCTGATCGGCTGACTGAAGAAGACAGAACTGTGTCTGGTAAGTGGGATCTCCGTTGATGGTCTTGGTGGGATAGAGAATGCCCCAGTACCCGCTACCACCGGGACCGGAGAAGCTTGGATAGATCTCGTCGCTTTGAAGGGCGCCGACCCACATATGATCGACCGAGAGGGGCGCATCGGGCGCGGGCGATTTGAGATCGCCGAAGTAGGGATAGTCGACGGTCTCGATTATAAGTTTTGACTTGTTTTCCAGCTTCGCCTGGAAGGTAAGCGTACCGTTCTCCAACGTGGCTGTCGCCGTCAGGGTCAGTGGGATTATGCCGCCATGCTGGCTCAGCGGATCGATCCATACGATCTCGACTTGCTTCGGCGAGACCTTCTCGACTCTGGCCGCCGACTGCTTTTGGCCGTAGACAAAGTTGGCCCGCTGCTTTGGTAGTGGCGCCAGCAGGCGGAACGAGACGCCCAGCTCAGCACGGCGCTGAATCACCCAGCCGGAAGACTTGCGCACCATGCGCGTAAGCGCCCCGGTGCTCTGATCGAAGGCGACGAGGAGTTCCTTGTCTTCGAGAACAACCTCAGGATGCGCAGTGGTCGCGGCGGACAGGGCGTAGAGTTCCCTTCTCTCCGCCATGGCTGCAATCGCCGTCATCCCGGCCAGCTTGTTGAATGTCCGCCTATCCATCGTCACCCCCTCGCGTGTGATCAGAAACTGCGCTGACCAGTGCTCTTCAACCTTGCGCGCAAAGATAGTAAATACGGTCGTCGATTTCCGCACTTGGACTATAGGGGCTGATGAGCAGGGCTGTCAAGAACACGGTCACTCAGATTTCGATCCACGCCCGAAAAACATAACCCACGCTTCCTCTTCAGAGCTAATTGGTTTATTCCACTAACGTTATCCCACCTATTTGAGTTAATACACCTATTTGAATTGACGCCCGAGTACAATACGCTGTAAGGTTCATGCGACAGGTTTGAGAGATCGGGTTCTCAGAATAGAACGGAGACAAAGATGAATACAGCCGTATCCATAAATCACGGTACCCGGCAGGCACTGGAAGCCGGCGAGGGCATCCTACGGTTGGCACCTACATGGGTTCCGCGTGTTTATCAGCAGCCCGGCCGGCGGCTCAAACTCGATCCTCGGGACCTGTATGCGTACGGCGCGCACCGAGGCGGAATCGACGAGCGCTGGTTTGCCTCCACTACTCCGGCGATGAACGACCATCGCACACCCGATGAAGGACTGAGCTACGTAGTCACCGAGAGCGGCCGGTTCACGCTGAAAGAAGCAGTGGACGAAGAAGGCGCACGCCTGATCGGCAAGACGATGTGGGAAAAATACGGCCGCTGGCCTGTCTATAGCAAGTTCTTCGACAACTCCGGACCGATCATGCATCACCTGCACCAAAGCGAGGCGCAGGCGAAGCTGGTGGGGCGTGAGGGCAAGCCGGAGGGCTATTATTTTCCGCCGCAACTGAATGCAACCTTCGGCAATTTTCCGCACACTTACTTTGGTCTCGAGCCGGGCACTACACGGGAAGATATCCGGCGATGCCTAGAGGATTGGGACAAAGGCGACAATGGCATTCTGGACTATTCGAAGGCCTATCGACTGAAGCCTGGCACCGGCTGGCTGGTTGAGCCGCGCATCCTGCACGCGCCCGGTTCCCTGCTCACCTACGAGCCACAATGGGGCAGCGACGTGCTTGCAATGTTTCAGTCGATGGTGGAAGGACGGCCTGTGCCACGCAGACTTCTCACGCAGGATGTTCCGGAAACAAAGCACCACGATCTCGATTTCCTTGTCGATCTCGTCGATTGGGAACTCAACGTCGACGCCGAATTCAAGAACCATCACTATATTGAGCCGATCCCGGTAGCCGACACGCAGAGCGAAGGCTATATCGACAAGTGGGTTGTTTATGGCCTGGTTGACGGTGAGCAAAAGTTCAGCGCACGTGAGCTCACGGTGATGCCTGGAGCACTCTGCACCATCAAGGACGTCGGCGCATCGGGCGTGATTGTGACGCAAGGCCACGGCCGCATCGGCAAACTCGAGGTCGATTGTCCATCGCTAATTCGTTTCGGACAGCTGACGCAGGATGAGGTGTTCATTTCGCATGAGGCAGCGACTGCAGGCGTGACTTTTGAGAATCACTCGAAGACCGAGCCTCTGGTAACCCTGCGATATTTTGGTCCCGACGTTCACTCCGACATGCCGCGTGTGGGTAACCACATGAGACCGCGCTGATTCGCCACCAGCGTGTACGGGCCTGGACTCCCGTTGTCCGCAAGAATAATCACACAGGCGGCAGTGAGCACCGAGAAGGAAGAGAAATTATCATGCGTCGGCAACATTTTGAAGAGAGCAATCACCGCATCCGCGAACGATTCACCGATCTGAAAAAGAACTCGCCACAGAAGTTGCAGACACGACTAAATCTTTCCTGGAGCAACTGGGGCTTTGGGCGCGAGTCACTCGCTGCCTCGGCGGAGCGGCTGACAGAGTCGAAGGTGTCGTACATCGAGTTGCACGGCAACCACTACGGTCCTGACCTTGGCTACCAGCTGGATGAGACGCTGAAAACTCTGTCAGAGTTTGGACTGCGCGTGTCCGGCGTGTGCGGAATGTTTTCGGCAGATAATGACCTGGCCTGCAATCGCGCCGGTGTGCGGCAGGCGGCCATCGACTATTTGAAACGCGAGGTTCCCTTCACGCGCGGGGTTGGCGGCTCCTATTTGCTGGTTGTGCCCGGCGCAGTGGGACGGCCGAAGGCGTACGACGATGTTGAGTTCGACCGATCGGCAGAGACATTGAATGCGTGGGCGCATTTGTTTACCGAGAATGGCGTGAAGGCCGCGATTGAGCCGATCCGATCCGCAGAGGTGAGCCTGGTGCACACGATCGCCGATGCGAAAAGGTATCTGGCTGCGGTGAATCATGCTGGCGTGGATCACATCAACGGCGATGTGTACCACATGCAGTCCGAAGAACGGCATATCGGCGACGCAATTCTGGAAGCTGGCGACCAGCTCGTGAACCTACACATGGCCGATAGCAATCGCAGCGCCATGGGTGAGGGCTCGATGGATCTGGCAACCATCATCCGCGCGCTCTATCTGATCGGCCACAACGCGGTGGGAAGATTTGTCACCTTTGAGCCACTCGGGCCCGGCGGCGATCCGTACCCCGCAATGCACGGTAAGGCCGATAGAGCGAAGCTGGATGCCCTGGTGTCGACGAGCATCGATTATTTCCGGGCCATCGAGGAGATGGTGTTGGCGGAATAGGCTAGGCCCCTCTACAACGCAAAATGGCAGACCGCTGATCACAGCTATGAGAACCCTATGCTTTGCACTAGATTTGCACGACGATCCGGGATTGATCGAGGAGTACAAGCGCTATCACCAGCTTGGCAACATCTGGCCGGAGGTACTGCAGTCGATCTGCGTAGAGGGTATTCTGCGCGAACAGATTTACTTGGCCGGCAATCGTCTTTTTATGATTCTTCAAACCGAAGACGATTTTCGTCTGGAGAAAAAGGCCGAGGCAGGTGCCGGTAATGAGTCGATGCGGCAATGGGAGGAACTGATGTGGAAATATCAGAAACCCCTCCCCTTCGCGAAGCCCGGCCAGAAGTGGGTGCCCATGGTGAAAATCTTCGATCTTGAATGTGCAACGTCCACGAACGAGATCGAGCAGAGTGAAAGAGATTAGGCCGTTGCGCTGAGGCACGAGTACTTTTGTAAATGGCGCGGGGGCGCGAGTACCCTTCAATGTGGACGAGACGGCCGCAACCAGCATCTCCACGCCCCGCAGAGAATTCCATTTCATTGATTGAAGGATGGTTCAATGGCCAATCCAATCGCTCTAGCCGCTGAGATATTTCTCTTTCGCGGCTCGAGCAGGCTGATCTCGCTTGCGCCTTCCGATCTGTTGATCATCGGCCTTTATTTTCTGATGGTGCTGGGCATCGGCATCTATCTGAGGCGCTATGCCAACACGTCGAACGATTTCTTCATGGCCGGGCGCGAGATGAGTGCGTGGGTGGCGGGATTGAGTTTCCTTTCTGCCAATCTCGGTGCGCTGGAGCTGATGGGCTGGGCAGCGTCGACCTACCAATACGGCATCCTGGCAGCGCACTTCTACTGGATCGCGGCCTTTCCATCGATGGTGCTGCTGGGCCTGATCATGATGCCGTTTTACTACCTCTCCAGGACGCACTCCGTGCCGGGGTACCTGCAACTTCGTTATGGCGACGGGGCCCGGGCGCTGAGCGGCATCTCCTTTGCGGTGATGACGATTCTGATGTCCGGAATCAATATGTATGCCATGGCGCTGGTGATGAAGGTCGTGCTGGGATGGAACATCCACTTCAGCATCTGGGTATCATCGCTCACAGTCGCTGTGTATGTGGCACTCGGCGGATTGTACTCAGCAATCTTCAATGAGGTTCTGCAGTTCTTCCTCATCTGGATGGGAGCGCTCATTATTCCAATCCTGGGCATGATGGAGGTGGGTGGCTGGAGCGGACTCAAGGCTCGCATCTTCGAGCAGACGCATTCAAATGATTATGTCCACCTTTGGAGCACGCTTGGAACTTTTTCGGGCAATCCCATGGGCGTGCACTGGACAGGAGTGGTCTTCGGCTTGGGCGGCGCAATTGCGTGCGGCTACTGGACGACGGACTTTCTTGTAGTGCAGCGCGCCATGGCCGCCAAGGATCTGCGTTCGGCACAGCTCGCCCCCATCATCGCCGCCTACTTCAAGATGGTAGTGCCGCTCATTGTGATTCTTCCCGGCTTGCTGGGGCTGGCCGTGCTGCCTTATAAGCTGGTACCCGAGAGCGCAGCTGCGCCGGGCCTGCATACTTACAACGAGGTGCTGCCGCTTATGCTTGCACGTTACGCCGGGCCGGGCATGCTTGGGCTGGGCATCACGGCGCTGATTGCCGGATTCATGAGCGGCATGGCCGGCAACGTGAGTGCATTCGCCACGGTGTGGACATACGACATCTACCAGCCGTATGTCCGCAAGGGCATGAGTGACGATCACTACGTGCGCGTGGGCCGCTGGTGCACACTGCTCGGGGTCTTCCTGAGCATCGGAACTGCGTACTTCGTCACACAGTTCAAAAGCATCATGGACTACATGCAGGCGCTGGTGGGCTTCTTCATTTCCCCGCTTTTCGGATCAGTCATCATGGGCATGATCTGGAAGCGAACGACAGCGAAAGGCGGCTTCTGGGGATTGTTTGCCGGCACGGCGTCCTCCATAGCGATGTACACCGCCGTCAAGATCCATCCCGGGTGGCTTCGCTACGTGGCTCTCTCACCCGACGCCAAGGACATGGCGGAGAATCTTTACCGCGCCCTGTGGTCACTGCTTATTTGCGTCTTTGTGACCATCGTTGTGAGCCTATTTACCGAAAGGAAGACCGCAGCGCAACTCCAGAGCCTGACGTGGGGCGCCACGATGTTTCCGAAAGATGAGCATCTACCCTTTTGGAAGACGCCTTGGTTCTGGGGGGCGGGCGTCGGTGTATTTTTTGGAATTCTACAATGGATGTTCTGGTAACGGCAGTTCCCGGCAACACATGGAGGAAACTGAGAATGCGTGAACGTCATCACATGCTACCGGTGTGGTTCTTTATCGGCCTGCTGCTCACTGTCTACGGAATCATAATTCTGACCACCTCGCTGGATGCCTGGTCGGTGCCTTCCACAACGGTACTGGCGCAGTATCACCCCGGCGTTTGGGGTGGGGTCGTCCTGCTTGCTGTCGGCGGCTTTTACTTGTTCCAATTCTGGCCGCGTAAAAGAGGATAATTCAGTTCCCGTTCTCTTGAAACTGCAAGTAAATAGTGTGCTGAAGTCCTGCTATACTTTTAGTTTCCGCCCGGAGAGTCATTTTCCTGCCGCAGTGGAGAGAGACTCTGGTTACCGGTCTCCATGCAGAATATGACGGTCCGATTCGAGGGGTAAGTCGACTCTGTGAACATAAGAGAAATCGCACAGCGAGCGCGCGTTTCACACTCTACGGTATCTCGCGTCATTAATGGTGTCGCAACCGTGGATCATCGGCTTGCTCGTCGAGTGCAGGCCGTCATCGAGGAAGTCGGATACCGGCCGAACTTTCAGGCGCGCGCCCTCGCAAGGGGACGGAGCCATACGATCGGCCTCATCGTCTCCGAGCTCGCCGGCGGCAATCCGTTTTTCTCGGAGATCATTCTCTACTTTGAGCGGGCAGCTGTGGCGCAAGGCTATGAAGTGTTGGTGAGCTTTGCCGACACCGAGACCAATCCAGATCACATTAGCGAGTGCGCAGCGCGTATGCAGGAGCGGCAGGTGGAAGGCATCGCTGTGCTAACCTTCGGCATGGAAGAGCAACTGGCAAAGAGCGCGATCGACGTACCCATGGTGTACGCCGGCGCCGACCAGAACCTGCCCAAAGTCCGCAACGTGCGCATCAATTATGTACCGGGGCTTCGCGATGCGATTCGCCACCTGGCCGAGTTCGGACACGAACGCATCGGTTACCTCAGTGGGCGCCTGAGCTGGAGCAGCATGAGGACCCGCTTTGATGCTTTCCGCAAGGCGCTGAAGCTCAACAACGTCCCGTTCGACAAGGACCTGGTCGCTGAATGCGATCATACCTGGAGCGGAGGCGCCGAAGGCATGGCCCTTCTGCTGAACATGCCCAAGCCGCCTACGGCAGTGCTCTGTTGCAACGATGTGGCAGCAGTGGGCGCCCTAAAGACATTGGCCTCGCGGGGCATGCAGGCCGGCAGAGATATCGCGCTCATCGGATTCGACGATCTGACGATCTGTCAATACACCCAGCCTGCGCTCTCCACCATTCAATTCTCACCGCGCGAACTCGCTGGTCTTTCCTTCCAGGCACTCCTCGAAGAGATCCAGTCAGCGCCGAAGAAAACCACATTCGAATACAAGACACGCTTCGTACTACGGGAATCTACCTGCGCTCCGAAGGCGTAGCAAGGCCTGTGCTGCTGTCGTTCTGTCTGATTCACCGCCAGTGCTATTCGTCGCGAGCCGCTGCGTGCCGGTCCTTCGCTCCCGCTGCGCGAATTCTTACTACAGCAGCGGTTGTGCTCTGCACCGTGATCGCAATCTTGCCGTTGGATACCTGACCCACCGGCGTCCATTTGCCCGCCCATGGGGCAGTGCTGCTGATGTCGGCTCCGCCGAGGGTTCCAGTCATCAGCGTCGCATTTCCTGGGTCGCCGTCGGTCAAGACCATCGAATCAACCTTTGCACCATCGATCACGCAACAGCAAAAGCGCTGGGTATGAAGGCATTCTCGCTGGGCAGCAGCGGTCATGTAGAGCCCGTGACGCTCGAAAATCCTGAAAGGATGCAATTGGTTGCGAGACCCGTAATCGGGTCGATCGAACCGCAAGGAACTGCGCGCGTAGTTGCCGGATCGAGCATCATGCCCACCTGGAAATAGCGGCCGAGAGCATCCTGCTTCATCGAGTTAAGCGGCTTTCCATATCCTCCGGCGGCCTGGTAATTCAGCGTGAGCGTGTCAAAAAGATTCGAAAAACCGCTATTCTGCATGTTCGCGGTTGGAACCGTCTCGGTCCACTGGTTCACTTGCGTATAGTCCGTGCGCTGAAAATCGACGGTGAAGAACGTTCGGTTGTGACCGTTGTAGCCAGATAAAATCACCGGCCCACCAAAGACACCGCCAAACGAATTCTCCTTGTACCGACCGGGCCGATTGGCCGAATGAGTTGCATTCGTCACCAGCTGGTGGAGCTTGTTGAAGCAGTCGTTGGCGTTATACATGTCGTTTTCGTTGTATTCCCAGACGCTACCTCGGAACTTGTTCGTCCCGGCCTTCGTGACGACGTTCACCACGCTTCCATAAAACTCACCCAGGTCGGCATCGTTGTCGCCCGTTTGCAGCTTGAATTCCTGGATGGCGTCGGGAATCGGCGGAATGCTGATGCCTCCGAAGACCTCCGCATTGTGGCAGGACCTGAACGGCAAGACTCTCGACTTAGGCGACCATCTCAATCGGAAATATCTCGACGTTCAAGGCAACACGCTTTCAACGTGGTGATGCGGCGGGTGACGACTCCGGCGGATATGGCCCTCGCCGTGCATCTCGCCACCTTAACGCGCGATTTTGCGGGCCGCGAGGTCCCCGAGTTCGCCAGGGATGCGGACTCCCAGTTCTTCCATGAAGGTAATCTTGTTCTCATCGGTAGCCATCGCTCCAATCCCTGGGTTGCAATCTATGAACCGAGCCTGAATTTTGTATTGGATCAGGACCCGAGATCGGGCGCGCCTTTGTTCCGAAACCGTTCTCCGGAAGCTCATGAAGATCAGGTGTTCGCCATCCCTGCGATGCACGATACGCAGAAGACCGAAGAAAATAGCTACACAAGTTATGGCGTTGTTGCGCTTCTGAATGGGTGTGGCGGTCGCGGGCTAACTGTGATTGTTGAGGGATTGAAAACGCAGGCGACTCAAGCGGCCGGAGATTTGGTCACCGATCCGCAACGCCTTGCTATGTTGCTCAGCAGTATGGGACACAAGCCTAGAGCCGATGTGCCGTCCTTCGAGGCTCTCTTTCAGATCACCTCTCTACCCGGTGGATACGATAACCCCAAAGTGGTTGCCTATCGGCTTCGGTCTCCGCAAGCCTGTGTGGGGGGTTAGGCAACACCAGGCTTGGCGGCATCCCGGATCGCCAGTGAGACGTTCGCGCATGTAAATTGCCACTTAGAAATGGGTCCATCCAATCTTCGCTCACGTCAAGGCGGTCTCCGGCCGAACACCTCTGGACCAGCGTGTCTCGGTTTGACGCAGCGGCACAGCCAGCAGCGCGTAGTAGTCGTCTGTTAAATACCCCTCGTATCCCATGGACGTGCCGTCCCAGCGACGCCAGTCGGGTGAATGCCCGGCCGCGTCCTTCCCTTCAAATCCGCAATTCCCATACGCATCGAGCAAGGGGAAGAGGATTTGATCTGCCTCTTCCTTGCGCCCCAAATCGTAGAGAGCCGCCAGAGTAAAGTAGACAAATGCGCCGGTCGCTCCGCCATTTTCGTAGTTCTGGAAACCATCCGAGTTATCAGGACGAGATCCACAGCCGAAGCGGCCGTTTCCGCGCTTGTCGACGCAATCTTTTAGAGCTACAGAGATCAAGTTGCCCGGCAGGCCCATTGAAAACTTGTCATAGCCCACTTCCTTCATCTTCGCCAGCAGTTTGTCCATGATGGCGTTGGCTTCGGGCCTGGGCACGAGCCCATAATGAATGGCGATCCCATTCACCCATAGGAAATAGTAATCATGCAGTTGTCCGTCGGCACTGCGCCAGCCTCCAAGCACGCCTGTTTCCGGGTCGTAAAAGCGCTTGTAATATGCGGCGCTCAGCTTGTCTGCGGCGGCCTGATAACGCGCCTCATCGGCGCTCCTCCCGGCCTTCTTCGCTAGCATCACCATGTTGCGCAGCGCTCGATAGGCCAGCGCATTGCCATAGGCATCTTCGTGCCCAAAGCCAATCGTATCCCACCAGTTCGACGGCCTGAAGGTTGGCGCGCCATCTTTCCAAATGCCCGAGTTCCCGCTCACGCTGTATTTGAACAAGCCATCGCCGTCGGTGTCGGATGCCAGCAGAGTTTCAGCCCAGCGGCGTATACCGGAGTAATTTGCGGCGAGCCACGCATCGGATCGACCCGCGCGCACACAGTTCGCCGCCGCGATCAGCAGGGCGGGCAAGGCGTCAGAGTATGCGCTGGGACAGCATTCCCAACCAGGCGCAGGAAGCCCATAGGCCGTCCCACCTGCCAAAATCCGGTCAAGCGTTTGCCGTACAACATCGAGTGCGGTTAAACCCTCCGCCAGTGGTGGTGTGAGCGCGGCGATATCGGCAAACTCGTAATAACAGAATGCGCAAGTGTCGCTCGCCGTGTTGTTCGCAAGCGCCGGATACATTGGGTTGAGTTGCAATGCATTGAGCCAGTTGCGGCGGAACGCGTCGAAGCGCGGATCTTCGCTGATTCCCGACAGATCCGGATAAATTGCTGCCACATCGAGCGTGTAAACAATACGCTGCTGATCCTGGCTCGCTCCAGGAAGGGAGAGCATTGCGCTGGAATGCGGCCGATCCGACGTATAGCGCAGGCCAATATCGGCGACATTTGCCGTAAGCCGCATGGAGCCTTGCCCTGGAAAGTGCATCAGTGCGGGAAGAGCCAGCAGACCGTCTTTCCGAAACACACCCAACACCGTACTATGGACCTGAGACAGATCGAAGTTCAGCACCATGGGAGCTGTAACAAAGTCTACGCTCCACCGCGAAGTAATCACCATGCGGCTGCCGGAGAACTCAAGCGTCCAGGGCGGAGGAGCATCCTGGCTTGCGCCGGCCATCTGGTACTCCACGCGCCGCACATCGCCGGTGGTGACACTTGAGGCGTGATAACCTCTTGCGGTGCCGTTTGACGCCACAATGTTCGCGCCACGCCTTCCCTTTCCCAGCCCGTCGACAGTGAGAGACAGGAACTCCGGCGAGTTCGCCGCGAGTTGTAACTCCAAGCTCGCGGAAGAATAGCCAAGCTCCTTGGCTGCATCTTCACAGAATCCGATCGCGCCGCCGGCTTGCGCCAGGAGTGCGCCGGCCGCGGTGACGCCGGCGGTCTTCAGGAAATCTCTGCGCTTCAACATCTCCACCATTCCCCCTGCAGTTGACGCGTCTGGCGAGAAAACTCCCGTCGTCATTCCATCACCACCGCAGCAGATCTTGCTGGTATCTGCAGCGTTCCCGTCGTCGGCTCAGCTTCGGGCTGCTCGGGCGTTGCCGTGAGCAGCTTGCCCGCATTGGGCATCCTCACACTTACGGTAATTGCCTTATCGACCTCCTGGTTGACGACGACTACCGCGCGCTTCCCTTCCGCAGTTACGAATACAGAATAACGATGCGTTCCATCGGCGCCTACTTCAGCGCCTAAAGTATCCTGGTATTCACCATCCCATAGATAGGTTCTATATTTGCGGCGGAGCGCGTCGATCTTTTGTCCATAAGCGAGGGTCAGCGGGAAATCACGCAGGTGTCCCTTATACAGAAACGGCTCGTACTGGATGATGTAGCGATACATGAGAATCATGTTCAGCTTCTCTCGATCGTCAAAGCCACTCACGCCGGCCAGCATGAGGCAATTCGGATCGATGTACTGGCAGATGGGCGTTGCGCTCACACCCGTTTCCGAGACCGGGAAATACTGCATCAACCAATCCTGCGGGCCCTCGCCCGAGAACACGAAATCTGGATCCACTTTGTCCGCGGCCGCGCGCAGTTGCGCAGATAGGGGCAAATCACCCGCATAGATATAGCCCGGCGGAACATATCCATGCCCGGGCGCAAAGTTATAGAGAGCCGGCCCGTGATGACACACTTCATCCCATAGCCAGCCCGCTACGCCAAGCGCCAATATCTTTTGAAACTCCTTTGCTGCAACCTCGCGATAGGCAGGATCGAGTACATCCATTACGGCACGCCGGCGGTTGTTGATGCCGGCCAGTTGCGTCGGCGTGACATAGCTGTATCCGCCCTGCTCGTAATAGATCCCGTAGGGATCAGTTGCCTGATATTTGTAGAGTTCCTTTTTGTACCACTCTGTCGTGAGATCGGCCCAGTTCAACTTGCCGAAGAGGATGACCTTCACACCCAGGTCTTGAACTTTCGCAATCGCGTCGTGGAGCTCCTGCCACGTGCCGAGGTGCGGATCGGTATCCTGTGAAGGGTCGTCACGGTCCTGTCCGCCAACATTCCAACCGACCAGTTGCACGGCTTTTACGCCATGGTCGGCGTACTCCTTGCCGTAGTCGACAAACTTGCTGTAGGGAATCGAATAGTCCTCTTCCGGCGTATTCATGCGCAGCATCGTCCATGCATGTACCTCTTTGCACCACTCGGGAAGATGTGCCGGCTTGAACCACGTGGCGCGCCACTGTTTATAGAGGTCGACGCCCGCATGCCAGTCTCCTTGGTAACAGCGCATCACAATAGGAGCCAGCTTCATCACAGAATGAGCATGAGCGAAGATAAAGTGGCAGGTGCGGAATTCCATGTGTACTGGAAATCCGGAAAATTCATCTGACTGTGGCACGACGCTGCCATATAGCACCCCGGGGTGTTGCTCGAAGGTGTATTCCAGATAGTACGGCAGCGTTGCGTCGGACATTCCGACGTACAGGCCTTCGCGCGGCGCCTGGATCAGGCAAAAGAGGCTGCGGTTGGATCCGAAGGTCTTCGTTGGAACATCAACTCCCCAATACCCCTTTTCATTGCCGAAGTTCGGATAGATTTCGTCCGCGCCTAGATTGCCGTACCACATGGTGTGAACCTGCATCTGCGTGCTGCGGTTGGGAGGATTGAAATCGCCAAAATACGGATAATCGAGAGTTTCTACAGAAAGATTCGACTGATTCTCGACAGTCGCATTGAAGGTTAGCACACCCGCTTTCAAAGTCACGTTCGCGGTCAGAGTGATAGGCAGCACGCCGCCATGCTCGCTCACCAGATTTTCCCATCGCAACTCGACCTGGTTCTCTGCAACCTTTCTGACCGTTGCAGTTTTCTGTTTCTGACCCAGAATAAAATTGTCGCGCCGATCCGGCAGTGGCACGAGCATGCGGAACGAGACGCCCAACTCAGGCCGGCGCTCCATCAGCCAGTGAGTCGACTTTCGTTCAAGACGCGTCAGCGCCCCCGAAGAGGAATCGAATGCCAGCAGTAGCTCACTGTCTTCGAGCACAACTTCTCCGGCCGCGGTCGTATTCTCAGACCCAGCGGAGCCGTTCGTCTGCCCATAGTTCTCCGCGCTTTCCGCAACCATTCCCATGGCAGCGAGTCCCGCAAACTTATTGAATGTTCTCCGGTCCATTTCTCTCCTATATTTCTCTGCGCACGCGAAATTGACGTTTGCTGACCGATGCAGTCTACCTTTCGTAGCGCACTTTCTCTGGCCCTTCCGGATTTGCAAGAAAGCGTTCGGCCGCCGTCAGAAGACTCAGTGCGTCAGCCGCGTCCCTCAAAGTCGACAACGGTTCTTCTCCGCGCATCACGCAGCGATTGATGAAGTAGTTGATTTCTTCGACAAAGCTTTCTTCGTAACAAGGCATTCCCCAGGCCGGCCCGCCATTGTCGATGAATTGAGCCTCATTCCACGAGTAACTGACACCGCCATTTGTTCCCAGAATCTTGTAAACAACCGTCCACGGATCATTCGTGGGATCATCGGCGGCAAAGCTGCTCCACAGGTTCGCAATTGTGCCGTTGTCCATCGCGCAACTGATCATCGCCTGGTCTTCGCCGGAGTATCTTCGATCATGGACGCGAGACGTCATGGCAGTAACGCGGCTCGGCTTGCCAAGCAGATAGAGAACGGAGTATGCGTGGTGCGTGCAGACTTCGCGCAGCACGCCACCGTAAGCGGCTGCTGCCTGTTCCGAATGAAAGATGTTGTAGAGGATCCATAGGCTCGCGATCTTTCCCAGTTTTCCATCGTCGATGAGCCGCTTGGCCCGCCGAATTGACGGCGCATAAATGTAGTTGTGGGCCGGCATACAAACACGGCCCGCCTTTTCCGCCGCTGCTCTGAGCTGTTCGATTTCCTCATGCGTTTTCGCGACGGGCTTTTCAAGAAGAACATGTTTGCCTGCATGAAGACTCGCGACGGCGTGCTCCACATGATGCTCGACGGGCGTCAATACGTGGACCGCATTAACATCCTCACTCAACAAAATCTGCTGCAGGCAGTCAAACACACGCCCGCCGAGTCGGGCAGCAATCGCTTTCGCGCTGTCGTGATTGACGTCGTAGGCCCCAACAAAACGGGCAGTGTCCACACCCCGGATGCCGCGCCCGTGCATTTCAGCTACGGTTCCCGCCCCGATAAAGGCGACACCCACCTGATCCGTCATCCCTTGGCTCCCATTGCGAGCTTGTAGAATCGGGCGGCATTCTCTCCGAATACTCTTCGTTCTGTGTCTCTGTCCAGCCTTGTCGAGAGGATCTCTTCGAGCGCTCCAATCACACGGTCATAACTGCCGGCCAGCAGGCACACGGGCCAGTCGCTGCCGAACATCACACGATCGAGTCCAAAGCACTCCACCACATGCTCGATATATGGACGCAGATCATCGATGCTCCATCGCTCGTGGTCGGCCTCGGTAACCATTCCTGAAAGTTTGCAATACAGATTCGGATAGCCTGCGGCCTCCGCAATCAATGTCTTCCACGGCTCAAATTTCTTCCCCCTTATCTCGGGTTTTGAAATGTGATCTATTACCGCGCGCAAACCCGGAACGGCATCAAGCGCCTGCAGAACAAAAGGAAGGTGCCGTGGAAATGTAAGGAAGTCAAAGGCACATCCGGTGTCGGCTACAATCTTGAGCGCGTCCAGGACCTGCGGGCGCAGAACCCATCCATCATCCGCAAGATCATGAAGCATGGGGCGTAGTCCAACGAACTTCGCATTCGCTCTGTAGTGCTCGAACTGTCTTGCAAATCCAGGATCTTCCATATCCAGCCAGCCCACAACGCCAGCAATCGAGTCTTCGGCAGCGGCCAGCTCAAGCAAAAAATCGGTCTCCGCCACTGTTTGTGCCGCCTGCACGAGGATTGTTTTGGCGATCTTGTGTTTTTCGAGAGATGGGCGCAGGTCTTTCGGAAGATAGTCGCGATAAAGCACCTGCATCGCAGGGCTCATCCAGTGATAATCACCACGTGCCGGCTTCCAGTAATGCTGATGGCTATCAATTCTCATGATTCACCTTGAAAGAGCGTAGACGGTCCCAATCGAAGGGAATGCCCAACCCCGGAGTCTCGCTTGGCACGAAACAGCCGTCGATTAATTGGAGCGGCTCGGCAAGCACCGGATCGAGCGACGGAATGTACTCGACAAACAGACTGTTGGGTATGGCGGCAACTAACGGCAGATGCAGCTCCATTACAAAATGCGGGCTCACCTGCATGTTGTGGCATTCGGCCATGTGCGCAATCTTGAGCCACTCGGTGATGCCTCCGCATCGGCAGGCGTCCGGCTGAACAATGGAGACACCGCCCGTCGCAATGTAGTCCCTGAACTGGAAGCGCGTGAACAGTGACTCGCCAACTGCGATGGGTATCGAGGTATGCGCTTTCAGACTTGCATGCCCCAGGATGTCCTCAGCCGGCAGCGGCTCCTCAAGCCAGAAGAGATTCCACGGCTCCCACATGCGGGCGCGGCGAATCGCTTCGGCGCTGGTGAAGCGCTCATTTGCGTCGACCATAAGCGTCCGATGCGGGCCGAGCACCTCGCGTACTGCAGCAATGCGCTCCGCATCCTCCGCGGGATCCTCTTTTCCCACCTTGATCTTCGTTCCACGAAAACCGGCAGCGACGATCCGCTGCGTCTCTTCAACAAGCTGTTCAAGAGAATGATTGAGCCAGCCCCCATCCGTGTTGTAGACCGGGACCTTCTCTCGCGCGCCGCCGAGCAACCGATGCAGAGGCATGCCTGCCATCTTGGCTTTCAGATCCCAGATGGCAATATCGATAGCTGCGACAGCCAGTACGGCGATTCCGCCGCGGCCGACCCAATCCACCTGTCTCCACATGCGATTCCACATATGCTCATGGTCACGCGGGTCCGTGTGTTGAATCAGCGGTCCGAGTCCATCGTTGATTAGAGAACAGATTTCACGAGCGCCATAGGGGATGATGCTATACGTGAACCCTGCGCCCTGCACACCCTGGTCTGTTTCAAGGTAAGCGACGATAAGATCCATCTTGCTGAAGTGACGGATCGCATCGTGCATCTCGCGATGAACTGGAATCCTGTAAAGCTCTGCCCAGACCCTCTCTATGCGCATTTGTCCTCGCCAGGATGAAAGCGGATTAATAAAACATGCTGCCGAACCCCAATATCAGCGTCGATCCCGTAACGAGTGCCAGACCCCTCCGCATACGCCAACGTGCAAGCGCTGACGCACTCCGCCATTCACCGGCGAAGATTCCGAGCGCACTCGACCACAGCAAGAGAACCGCCATGCAGACGGCAGAGCCAATGGAATCTCCGTATGTGCCCATAACTCCGGCGCCGAGCGGGTATCCGAGCATGCTGAAGAGCCAAAGATTGCCGCCGCAAGCGCCAGCAGGGTTTCGCGCGGAAAACTCCGGACAAACTTTTGCGTGCTACGATTGCGTCGCAGAAGATACAGCGTATAAGCCGCGTTGGGAAGATAGCCGGCGCTCAGGACAACCGCCCAGACACAGAGAGTCGCTCGCGGAGCGGAAATGCCTTGTCGCACGGCTTGCTCAGCGATTCTTCCGCCGAAGACGAAGGCCATATTGATCATCGAACCGAAGCACCCTGTGAAGATACAGAGCAGCAATACCTGCAGGAAGCTGCCGCCGACTCGACGCGTTTGGGTCGTGCTTGCCTCGCGCTCACGCCCGGCGCGGGCATAAAGAAACAAACCGCCGGCCAACAAAACGGCGCTTATAAAGAGAATTCCTCCCGGCCTTCCTGTGAGCGCGCGTGGATGGAATACTGCCAATGAGACAACGCTGCCCGACATTGCGCTTAGACCAATGACGACTGCGAAAGCCATCGCCATGCCGACCCGCGCAATGGAGAGCCCGAAGGTAACCTGCGCGATGCCCCAGTTGAACCCGAACAGAAGCGGTGGCAGCAGAAATGACGCAGGGCCCGACCGGTAGAAAGAGAACGGATGTGGGAGCGCCCAAAGGACAAAGCCCAAGGGAAGGAGGACCAGCGCAAATGTCGCGTAGACCAGCCACGTGTTTTCCCAGTTCCATGCCAACGAGTAATTCATCGGGACCGGAAAGCTGGCAGTCAAAATGCCGCTGCCCGTCACGACACCGAGCCCCAAACCTGGATGTGAAGCCGTGGTCATAAGCTTTATCGCTGCCCTAATTTGAGGCGGAGGCAGCTTCCGCCGCAACTCAGAAGCGTGTGAAAAATGGACTCATGATCGGTTTTTTCGATATTTCTGATCACCGCTGTGACATTTCAGAAGCCACGTGTGAATGTATCAGCGCATGGTATGCTTGTCAAATGAGCGACGAAAAGCAGAGCGCAAGCGAAGAATTGTCTGAGCGGGCTTATCGTCACGTACGCGACAAGATCCTGAAAGGCGAATACACGTTCGGCACAATCATCTCGCGACGCGACCTTGCCCAGGAACTTGGTATGAGTCTGGTACCGGTGAATGAGGCGATGAGCCGGCTGGAAAATGAGTATCTCATCGAGAATACCCCTCGAGTCGGAACCAAGGTTAAGACGCCGACACCGCAAGACCTGCGCGGCTTCTGGGCTGTCCGCGAGGGACTCGAAACCCAGTCAGCGCGGCTGTTTGCCCGCGCGGCCAGCAAGAAAGAGCGAAGCGAGATCATCAAGCTTGCGAAGGCACTGGACGCGGCCCACCAGTCCATCACCAGTCCGGAAGAGCCTGACCCCGATGAACTCTACCAGTGGCGTCTTGCTCACATGCAGTTCCATACCCGCATTGCCGAGCACACAAAGCTACCATTTCTTTCACGGCAGATCGAGAAGAATCAGCTCCTGGTCTTCAATTGGTTTTACGATCAGCAGCTCTATGGGGGGCGGCAGCTGCCCACGCACTGGCATGAGCGGCTGGCACGCTCATTGGCTGAGGGGACTGAGGAAGAAGCCGATGCCGCCATGCGCCAGCATCTTCACAACAAGCTGGAAGAGCTGATGTTGAGCCTGGAGCGATTCCTGCTGATGGACGAATCGCACTTTCAGCGCTGGAGCAGCGCAGTACAACAGGCCGGAACCGGCCGCTGATCACACTCATTTGACATTGTGTCAGATCACTTGAACGATCATTGGGTGATTGCTTGCTGTCTTCCGTAGTCTGCTCACCCTCCAGGATTCCGCCAGGCTGTCTCGTTTCCTTCCTCAAAGTGGCAGTACGCAGTTTGAAGGCCCTCGAGCACCTCCGCTGTTGTTTCAAACAGCGCCTGTGCTTTAGGATCTGAGACCTTAGTCGCGTCTTCGCGCGCGTGCTCGATCACCTCACCCTTGGCCGTATGATGCCGTGGATCACTTTCCGGAAACTGCATGCGGTCTGGCATGGTCTTCCTCCTGTTGCTGCGAAACATGCAGCGGGAATGCATCGCGATGTCCGGCTTCAAGACAGATCGCATGTTCTGACCTAGAACACTGGGTAACAAGGCGCCTGCCCGCGCGTGCGCCTGCACTGCCTGAAAGGCTTCGGCTTTCAGAAGCTGAACGGCGTCAACGTCTAAGCAAGAGCACACTGGCAGCACTTAAGCTTGCCAACCCGATCGTCAGCCACAGTACATAATCGCCCGGATGTCCGGACTGCAGAACGCGCAGCGGGCGGATACCTGACTCCAGGAATGCTCCAAGGCGGAGGCTCCGCTTAAGATTCAGCCGAAAGACGGAGGTGCACGCTAGCAGAACCGCAAGCAGGAACGCGATGATGCCCCGCACCGTTGACCCTCTCAGCGCTTCGGACCAACCAGGAAGGTGCTTCGCTACGGTGCTGCCTGTGTAAACCAGATGAAGCATCCCGGCTTGCGAGGTGAACACTGAAGACGCATCTCGCAGCACGCCCTGCCACACCTGCAGACCCGCAAGAAGAATTGGGATCAGGACGCAAGCGGTAGCCGGTGCGAATCGATACCAGAAGGTGCGACGATCTTCACGGGCCGTTTCCGGCAGTTCTCCGACCTCCGCAGCCTCGTCTGTAATCGGTTCCACGCCCCACCCGAAAAATGTGTGCATCCCGATTCGCAGAACCGCGGCTGCGGTGATCGCTCCTCCAAACAGGCACGCCCATGAGATCCACGGCCTGCCCATCTCTTCAGCTGCACTCGAGATTCCTGCTTCCCCGGTCATAAGAAGAAATGGCGGCGCGGCAGCCAGGCCGGCTGCGCCAAGAAACCACAGCGCTGCGGTCCAAGACAACCCTTTTCCTTTCGCGAACAGAGCCCGTTCGCCAATCGCGCGCAGCCGATGCAGGAGCAATCCAGAGGTAAAGAAGAGTCCACCCTTGATGAAAGCGTGGGCAACTAAGTAGACCATCATGGCGGCCAAAGCGACGGGGCTTCCAAGGGCGATCGCAAGCAACATGATTCCCGCATGGCAGATCGTGGAGAAGGCGAGCATACGCTTCAGATGATGTTCGGCGTAGCACATGACTCCACCAATCAGAACCGTCACGACCCCCATCGAGAGGAGGATCAGCTGCAAGGCTTCTTCATGAGTTGCAAAGGTCTGTGCAAAGATGATGAATCGCAAACGTGCGACGGCAAACAGACCGAGCTGCACCATCAACCCCGAGAACAGGACACAGACCGGGGTGGGCGCGACGGCATGGGCATCTGGCAGCCAGAAATGGAAAGGGACCATTGCCGCCTTAATGAAGAATCCACAAATCATCAGGGTGAAAGCGAACAGGACGCAGGGATCATGGCGCGAACCCAGTGCCAAGCCAATCTGCGCCATATTCAACGCGCCGGTCATGGCATATAAGAAACCAATGCTCGTCAGTATGAGGAATGCCGCAATCGTGTTGGTCACCGCGAAGTTAAATGAACCCTGCAGAGGAGCAGGTTCCCTGGTCTTCAAACCGCAGAGGGCAAATGCCGCGGTACTCATCAATTCAAAAAACACAAATAGATTAAAGACGTCCACGGTCAAGCTAAACCCGCCCATCGCAGCAAGAAAGATCAGCATGAGCGGCTGGAAGTGGTTTGATCCAGAGTCGGTCAGACGCCACGAGTACACCAGGCTGAGCAGCGTCAAAGTTGAAGCCAGCACGGCCAGACCCACACCAATCGGCTCTACAGCAAACCCAATACCCAATACGATGGAATAGCGCGGGAACCAGTTTCCAAACCAATAAATGCTGTTCCCATGCATGGCGCTCGCCAGAAGAAAGCAGGAAATCAACAGTGTCGCTGCTGCCAGAGCAATTCCCAGAGTGTCGGCGACGGTCCGGTTGAGCCATTTGCGCAAGCATGCCAGCAGCGCTGCGCCAGCCAGGGGCACGGCAACTGGCAAGGGCGTCAGCGGTGAAGGGGCGGTCACTCGCTAACCTCGAAGAGTTCTCAGTTCATCGGGAGATACCGTGCCGGACCTCTCGTGAGCTTTTACCACCATCGCTAGCAGGAGCGCGACGACCACGGCTTCAACCACCACATCAGTCAGCATGAGCGCCTGAACTACTGGGTCGACGGTACGTTTTCCAGGCGCAATATCGGCGAAGACTGGCGCCGCACCGCCAACGCGATAACCGATGCTGAGCAGCAGGATGTACGTTGAACTCTGGAGGATTGCGAGACACATCACCGAGTGCACAAGATGCTTGCTGCTCACGATGCCATAGAGCCCGCAGAAGAACAGCCAGGCAGCTACAAAGTAAGGTAAGAGATGCAGGACATTGGGCACGGCGTCACTCCTCAGGAATCTCTCCGGTGATGATCTCCTCCAGGTACGTATACCCGACGAGCAGAAATGCGGCGGTTACCTCAAGGCCGATACACGCACTGATGAGCGCGATGGTGCCGGATGAGAAGACATCTCCGGTCTTGCCAAGAGGAAGAAAGTTGGTCAGGAAAGGCGCACCGATGATTAAGGGAGAGAGGCCGATGAGTGCATAGGATCCTGCGCCAAGCGCTTCCATAACTTCAACCGCACTGTGCGACGTGATACGCCGAAACGATTCCGTGTTTTCGCAGACATAAAGAAGAAACGGAACAGAAGCAAGAATCACCCCAGCCTGGAATCCTCCGCCCGGAGTCAGTTGCCCGTGCAAGCCGATATAAAAACCAAAGACGACCGTGACCAGAATCGCGAGCATGGCTATAGCGCGAACGGTGGTACTGAGGTGCAGCTTGTCCACAACCCTACCCACATCATGAGTCGATGCTCCCTCCTCACGGCGCAGCAGCATCATGACACCCAAAACGGCAGCGAAAAGAATGAATTCTTCTCCGAGAGTGTCGAACGCCCGGTAGTCATAATTGACGGCGTTCACCGCATCGGTAGCATGCCGTTCGTAGACGCCCACTCGCGCGATGACGTCCCCATAGGGTCCGCGATAGCTTCCCCAAGGCGGAAGATCGACGGCTGCGTAACAGAACAAGAGGAAGAAAATGCCACCAAAAATGAAGAACAGCCGTGTTCGGACGGCTTCACGCATCGCGCTCTCCCCTGTTCCGCTGTGCCGCCGTCCTATACTTCAAGCGCGAGATCGCCAGCATCACCATGAGCGGGAGTGCGATGGCTCCGACAGTAATCTGTGACAACGCCACATCAGGCGCCTGGAAGAAGAAGAATACGAGCGCCATCAGCATCCCATAAAAGCTAAGCGCAATCACCTGACTGGTGACATCCCTGGTTCGCACCACTCCGAATCCTGTTACTGCAACCAGCAAGAACAGCCCGGCTCCAACCCACATCATGTCTGCCTCTCCTCGTGGACCATCTCGATGGGATCGCCGTCGAGCGGCTCCCAATGACCCAATTCTCGCGCACGAAACGCTCGGGCGGTCGCGTGGGTGACGACAGAGTTGGAGGCGATCAGGATGAGGGCGATCAATAAGACCTTCCAGAACGCCTGTCCCACGCCCTGCGAGATCAACACCGCGGGAACGATCAAGATCGCTCCCGCGACGGCAGGCAACGAAAGATAGTGCAGCGCCTGCATGGGTTCCTTCATCCGCCACATCCCTAAGACTCCAAGCCAGCAGAGAAGCACCACTAGAAGCAAAGATGTGTCTTCAACCGCTATTCCAACCGTCATAGGTGTTTTCCCAGGAAGCGAGCGAACACCAGGCCTCCGCCGAACGACATCAACGCCAGAGCTAGAGGTAGGTCCATGAACGGTGTGCGGCCGAAGCCGACTGTGAAGAGCGCCAGGGCCAGCGTGATGATCAGGCTACTCATCTCCAACCCTACCAATCTTCGCTCGGGCGCACCGCGAAGGCACATGTCAACACACGGGATCAAACAGGCCGACACACCTGAGCCGGCGAGCAACCAGATATTCACCACCGTGGCCTTCCCGGTTGAGCACCAAGCACCCTCGTCATC
>Ga0335073_10002265_pt1 | contig 26290 bp, 24 predicted proteins | sample Lox_Sample_22_FD_207093 | JGI IMG/M metagenome (GOLD analysis project Ga0335073, IMG submission 207093) | Soil microbial communities from Loxahatchee National Wildlife Refuge, Florida, United States - Lox_Sample_2.2 | ecosystem: Environmental > Terrestrial > Soil > Wetlands | place: USA...
AGCGCGGTTGGCATAATTTCCTTTCTTGCAAGTCATCTGAATTTTCTGCTGGGTCACCACTTCGACTTATTCGACTTGCTCGACTTGCACAGCTTTTGATGTCGTGGTCGATTTTTGGTTACTTTTTATAACTAATGACCCTTTACATATCAGGTACTTTTAAGTAACTTAGTAACATGCCTAAGAGCAAGCAATCCTCTGCAATTCACTCGCCCTGCAAAATTGGCGGCCTGCTCGAGCTGCTGACGAGGCCCTGGACCATGCACATCCTGTGGGCGCTGGGACACAACGGGCCCATGAGGTTCGGAGCGCTCAAGGAGCAGGTGGAGGGGATCTCCTCACGCGTGCTCACCGAGCGCCTGCGCACTCTTGAGGAGGCGGGATTCATCTTCCGGGACTACCGGCAGACGATTCCTCCCACGGTCACCTACGGCATCACCGAGCGCATGAGGGACATTGAAAAGGCATTCCAGCAACTGGAAGCCGTCGCGCGAAAGTGGCAGGGCGAGCGAACGCTATCCCGCGATGAGCGTCCCTCTCCGGTCCGAATCGAAGCGAATGGCTGAGATGTGCCGTTCCGGTTCGTCCCGCCGGCCCATTACCTAGGTCATCTTGGGGAAGGTGACGATTCGGTTCATCATACGGAGAGCTAGGAGGCTGCCGCCTCCCGGGAAAACTCTGCGATGAACATTGACGACCTGCTGCGGATCGCGACCGAACGCAAAGCCTCCGACTTGCACCTGAAGGTGGGAAACTACCCTCACCTGCGGATTGACGGCGATCTGATGCCGCTGACCGACCAGCCGCGCATCAGCGCCGAAGATATGCTGACCATGGCGTTCAGCATGATGTCGGCGCGGCAGAAGCAGAAGTTCAAAGAAACCACGGAAATCGACATGGCCTATGGCGTGGCCGGCCTGGGCCGGTTCCGTGTGAACATTTTTCAGCAGCGGGGCAATGTGGGCCTGGTGTTGCGCGTCATTCCCACCAAGATTCGCGCCCTCGACGAGTTGTTTCTGCCCAAGGTGGTGGAGCAGATTTGCGACATGCCACGCGGGCTCGTGCTGGTCACGGGCGTGACCGGGTCCGGTAAATCGACGACTCTGGCCGCCATGGTGGATCGGGTGAACTCCAGCCGCGCCGAGCACATCATTACCATTGAAGACCCCATCGAATTCCTGCATCGCGACAAAAAAGGCTACGTGAACCAGCGCGAGATTCAGGTAGATACACCCTCGTTCAGCGCAGCCCTCCGCGCTTCCCTCCGTCAGGATCCCGACGTGATTCTGGTAGGCGAAATGCGCGACCTGGAAACGATTTCGACGGCCTTGCATGCCGCCGAAACCGGTCACATGGTGTTCTCGACCCTGCACACGCTGGACGCTGTGGAAACCATCAACCGCATTATTTCCATTTTCCCGCCCCCGGAGCAGAAACAGATACGGCTGCAACTGGCGGCGGTGCTGCGCGCCATCATCAGCCAGCGCCTGGTGCGGCGTTGCGACGCCGAGGGGCGCGTCCCCGCAGTCGAAGTCATGATCAACACCGCCTACATCCGCGAATGTATTCTCGTGCCGGAAAAAACCCGCGCCGTGCGGGATGCGATCGCCGCCGGCACTTCGCAGTACGGCATGCAGACCTTCGACCAGTCGCTGTGGGATTTGTTCCAGGCAGGCCTGATCAATTACGAAACCGCGCTGGAGAACGCCTCCAACGCCGACGACTTCAAGCTGCGCATGCAGGGCATCGCTTCGACCGCGGATATTTCGCGGCAGTCGATGCAGTCGGCGGGCTACGGGAGATAGAAATAATCTTTCTTGCTGTTCTTGAAACAGAGAGCGAAAGCCCGTCCGTAATACACACTATTTTTCTGCGCTGACCATCTTCCATTCCTCCACGCTTCCGGCAATCGGCTCCTGCAGTTGTGGGCAATATCACACGGGTATACATTGGCCGCATTCGCAAATCGTTGATCTTCAACACTGGGGCTAACAAATGAAAAAAACATGCTTGGGGATGTTGTTTGCAGCATTGATCATTACTAGCGCATGCACGCGGGCAACTTTCGATCCCGCGGCTGAGGGTCCAAAGCTTCTACAACGCGATGCGGAATGGGCCGATGCCGCCTCGGCCGGCAAAGATATCGACAAGATCGTTTCTTATTGGAGCGATGACGCGATCGTCATGGTCTCGGGGCAGCCTTTATATGAGGGCAAGGCGGCGATCAGGCGCTTTGTTGAACAGAGCCTCCATACTCCGGGTTTCAAGATTCACTGGGTTTCGGAGAAGCCGATATTTTCCCCGGATGGAATGATGGCATTCATGCGTGGCGCCACCGAGATGAACCTCCCCGGACCGAATGGCGGTGCCATGACCGTGCACATGCGGGGAATCACGATCTGGCGGCGAAGCAAAGGCGGCGAATGGCTTTGCGTGGCCGATATTGGGAATGAACCGCCCGCACCTGCCCCAGCAAAATAGAAATAAAAAAAGCGAAAGCTTCCGGCGCGCTATTCTTAGCCCATGGCATTTCCGCGTCCGAAAAAGAAGCTCTATTCCGAAGATGAACTCTACGACTATGCCCTGGGCGCGCTGGCCCGGCGCATGCGTACCGTAGCCGAATTAAAGCGCCTCATGCGCGCGCGTGTCGAGGAAGCGGGCAGCGAGTACGGGCAAACGCTGATCGAATTGGTGATCAGGCGGCTCAAGGATCGGGGTTATCTGAACGATTCGCAATATGCGGCGTCATATTCCTCCCTGCGGCGCGACAATCAGAGATTTGGCCGCCGGCGCGTGATTACCGAACTGAAGAAAAAGGGTGTGCACGGCGCGCTGATCGAGCAGGCGGTGGAAGCCGCCTTCGATCGCGTCGACGAAGACAAACAAGCGCGCGAGTATCTCAAAAAGAGGCGGCTGGAAAAGCCGCGCGACCAGAAAGCGGCTGCGCGAGTCTTCCGCCAACTGGTACGCGCGGGCTTCGGCTCAAAAACGATTTTCAGCATCTTAAAGAAGTGGGATGTGGACGACGAAACCCTGAACGCGCTCGAAGAGGAAAGCGAAGCCGTTTAAACATCGGTTGCGGGTTTGCGTTACAGACCAGCGATGTTGCATACTCGCAGACCGATCCCCACAATTCAGGAGGAACGTATGAAGAATCGATGGGCAGCGATGGTTGTGGCTATATTGCTGGCCGGTGCGCCGCTGGTCTGCGCGCAAAACGCCAGCACCCAGAAGTCGACCGGCATGGGCAGCGAGATGAAGAAGGCTGCCAAAACCACCTCGAAGGATACCGGCAAGGTGGCGAAAAAGACTGGCCACGAAACCAAAGTCGTGAGCAAGGATGCCGCTAAAGATACAGAGAAGGCCGGGCACGAAACCAAGGTGGCCTCCAAGGATGTCGCGAAGGACACGGAGAAGGGCGCCGAGAAAACCGGACATGGTGTGAAGAAAGGCGTGAAAGGGATGGGCCATGAGATGAAGAAGGGAACGGAGAAGACCGAAAAGGCAGTGAAATAGCGCCTGGGCACTTCGACACTGAGGGCACAGGGAACACAAAGGGAGGCGGGCTCCGTCATCGTCGTGTTCTCGGTGCCCTTCGTCTTTTCATTTAGAATTGAGGCTGCATGATGACCGGCTCGCAAATTCGCCGCAGGTTTCTGGACTTTTTTGTGCAGAAGGGGCACAGGGAAGTGCATTCATCATCGCTGGTGCCGGCAAATGACCCGACTTTGCTATTCACCAATGCGGGAATGAATCAGTTCAAAGACGTGTTTCTCGGCCTGGAGAAACGCGATTACTCGCGGGCCACAAGTTCGCAGAAGTGCGTGCGCGCGGGCGGAAAGCACAACGATCTGGAAAACGTGGGCTTCACCAACCGGCATCACACGTTCTTTGAGATGCTGGGAAATTTTTCGTTTGGCGACTATTTCAAGAAAGATGCGATTGCCTACGCTTGGGAGCTGATTACTTCGCCCGAGTGGTTCGCGATTCCGAAGGAAAAATTGTATGTGACGATTTTCAACGGCGAGGGTGGGATACCGCGCGATGCCGAAGCTTACGATCTGTGGCTTGGGCAAGGTGTGGAGAAGTCGCGCATTTTCGAGTTCGGCCTGAAGGACAATTTCTGGCAGATGGGTGATACCGGTCCCTGCGGCCCGTGCAGCGAGATTCACTACGACATGGGCCCGGCCGCATCGGATCAGTCGCACACGGATTGCGCGTTCGGCTGCGATTGCGGGCGGTATGTGGAGATCTGGAATCTGGTGTTCATGCAGTTTGACCGCGATGCGAGCGGGAAGCTGAATCCACTGCCCAAGCCGTCGATTGATACGGGGATGGGGTTGGAGCGCGTGACGGCAGTGCTCCAAGGGGTGATTTCGAATTACGAAACGGATTTGTTTACGCCGCTGATCAAACGAGCGGCGGATTTGACGGGCGTTTCTCTGAAAAAAGAGGAGGAGAAGGAAGCTCATACGAAGTCGGCAGCCTCATTGCGGGTGATTGCCGATCACTCGCGCGCTGCGACGTTTTTGATTTCAGATGGAGTGCTTCCGTCGAATGAAGGTCGCGGGTATGTGCTACGGAAAATTATTCGGCGAGCGATCACGCACGGTCGGTTGCTCGGGCAGCGAGACCTGTTTTTTTATCACATGGTCCCTGAAGTAGTTAGGTTGATGACACAACCCGCCCAACACCGCCCGTATCCAGAATTGCTGCATAGCGAGGAAAGGGTTCAGAAAATTCTCTATGAGGAAGAGAAGCGTTTCGCGCACACGATGGAAATTGGTTTGGCGCGTCTAGAGGGGCTTCTCCGGGAAACCAAGGCATGGCACGAGCACAAAATTGCTGAAGCGACTGAGGAGTCGGGCCCTGCCGGGGCTTTGGGCGTTGAATCCGCTGAGCTTACGAAGCAGAAATACGGCCCGTTGCCCGTCTTTCCTGGCGCCGAAGCGTTCAAGCTTTACGACACGTTTGGCATGCCGCTGGATTTCATGCAGGATGCCGCGCGCGACCAGGGCCTCACGTTTGATCAAGCTGGCTTCGATCGTGCGATGGAGGAGCAGAAGGCCCGCGCTCGCGCCTCCTGGAAAGGGGCGGCCAAGCAGACGGCCAATCCTGCATACCAGCGGTTGCCGAAGTCGAAGTTCGAGGGCTATCAGCAGACGCGCTCCGAAAACTGCGAAGTGCTGGCCATCATCAAGAATGGCCAGGGTGTGCAGGAACTCAAACCGGGCGAGGAAGGCGAAGTTATTCTCGATCACACGCCCTTCTATGCAGAGTCAGGCGGCCAAGTCGGCGACCGGGGATGGTTTTATTCCGACGATCACAACACCATCGTTGCCGAAGTGAAAGGATGTTATTACCCGATTCAAGGCGTCCGCGCGCATCAGGTAACCGCAAAACAATCGATCCGCGTTGGAGATAAGGTCGATGCCGTGGTTGACACCGAAATTCGTCTCTCCACCATGCGGAATCATACGGCGACGCATCTGCTTCATGCCGGATTGCGTGAGGTATTGGGCAAGCACGTGAAGCAGGCGGGGTCGCTGGTGGCGCCGAATCATCTGCGCTTTGATTTTTCACACTTCACAGCAGTCGAAGATGAAGAACTGCAGGACATCGAGGACCTCATCAACAAAGAAGTGCTGCGCAACACGAAGATCGAGGTCGTCGAGAATGTGCCGATCGACGTTGCCATCAACGAATATCACGCCATGGCGCTATTCGGCGAAAAGTATGGCGATAAAGTGCGCGTGATCAAGATCGGTGATTTTTCCACGGAGCTTTGCGGCGGGACACACACGACGCAGACGGGCGAGATTGGACTGATCAAGATTTTGAAAGAAGGCAGCGTTTCGTCCGGCGTGCGCAGGGTGGAGGCAGTGACGGGGGAGGGTTCGGTTCAACACTTCCAGAAGGATCACCGGTTGGAAAGGGTCGTCAGGTCATTGGCACGAATGCCTGAGGACATGCCCCTTGATGCTTTTCTGCGCGACGAAATCGAAATGCGCGATCAGGAAAACGACCGCTTGCGTCGCGAAATCGATCAACTGAGAATGAAGTCGGCTTCGTCTTCGACTGCGAACATCGGCGAGAAAATAAAAGAGGTCAAGGGCGTGAAAGTGCTGGCCCACCGCGTGGATAACCTTGAGCGTCCTCAGATGCGGACCCTGGTGGATCAATTGCGCGGCAAGCTGGGCTCGGGGGTGGTGGTGCTGGGTTCGGCGACGAACCGGAATGTGTCGCTGATTGTCGGCGTGACTAAAGACTTGACGGGACGGGTGCAGGCGGGAAAAGTAATCGGACCGGTTGCGCAGAAAGTGGGCGGCAAGGGCGGGGGGCGTCCCGATTTGGCCGAAGCCGGCGGGAAGGACCCGGGAGCGCTGGACTCGGCGCTGGCCGAGGTGTATACGGTGGTGGATGCGCTGCTAGGTAACTAGCCGTAGCGCCTGGCGCCCAGATTGTTCGGAATAGCCGCGACTGGGGAGACTATTCCTATGGAAGACCGCATCCGCTTTGTCGAACATAAAGGCAAGCAGATTCTGCTTGCGGATCTCTCGCATTGCAACGCCAAGGATGTCGAGAAGCTTGCCTTGTTGGTTCCTTCCTACGTGACCAGCGAACCGCGTGGTTCGGTCTTGTTGCTCGCCGACTTCACCGGAGCCGAGTTTGACCGCATTGCGGTGGAACGCCTGAAAGAGAGCGCGGTCTTCGACCGGCCGCATGTCAAGCGCTCGGCCTGGGTGGGGATTGAAAGCTTGCCCAAAATATTTTTCGAGCACATCAAGAATTTCTCCCGCCGCGAGCTGCCAACTTTCAAGACACGCGAAGAAGCCATGGACTGGCTGGTGAAGGAGTAAGAAACCGCTCTCCGTTTTCTTGCAGGCAGCAGCGGGTCACTTTAGCGCGGCGGTGAGTACACCGACCAGCTTCTCCAACGCCCGTTGGGCCTGCGCCGGGTTGTAGACCGGGCTGTCGGGCTCGGTCCAGCTGTGATAGGCGCCGTCGTAGACCTCGCTTTCATAGCGGCCACCCCAGGCTGCCAGAGCAGAATTCAGTTTGGCGATGGCCTCCGGGGGCATGCTGCGGTCGTTTACCGCGTGGCCAAAGTACAGCCGGGCCTTGATGCGCGGCAACAGCAGGTGAGGGCTGGTCGGGGCGTCGGTGAAGAGCCGGCCGCCGTGAAAGGAAGCGGCTGCTGCAATGAGGTCGGGGCGTGCGGCTGCCGTGCGCACCGCCATTGCCCCGGAGAAGCAATAGCCGACCACTCCAATTGGGCCTTTGCTGGCTGCGCTTTGCGCGGCGAGGAAATCGACGTAGGCAGAAGCGTCGCGCTCCATCGCTTCCGGACTGAGCGGTGCGCCAAGCTCGGCGAAGCGCTTCATGGTGCGCTCCTCGCCGACCGTGATTTTGAAATCAAATACCGGCACCTTGCTGGTGCGGTAGAAACTGTTGGGCATCAAGACGACGAAGCCTTGGTCGGCCAGGCGCCGTGCTTTGTCGTGTTGTGCCGGGCGAATGCCACCTATATCAGTCAGAAAAAGTACTCCCGGACATGGCTGGGCACCTTCATGGCGGTAGAGAAACCCTTCGGCGCTGCCATCGGGCGTTGGAATCACTATGGACTGCTCGATCACTGGGGCCTCACATTTCGTTACATCTTCACTCGCGCGCAAGAGCCGCCGCACGCTTCAACTCCTCCACTTCAGCGTAACCGGGCCGCTCATGGGATGCTTCATCGGCACCCTATTGCGCCTGGCTTCGAGATAGGCTGCTTTCAGCTGGAAATACCATTTCGCGGGACGGTCGGCATCATCGATCAACATAAGATGCGGATTGTATTGCAGGCCTTCGGCTTGCAATTCCATGGTGCGGCGATCCTGCTCCACGAATTTTGCGAAAACAAACTTCAGCAACTCCGGGCCGAAGGGCAGCCAGCGAAACAGGTTCCAGGCCGCAACCACATCGATGCGGCACTGGTTGCGGGTGATCGGCGTCACCGTCGTCAGCGAAGAAAACCAGTATTTGCCGGCGCGAATGATTTCCGTGCGCAAATTAGGCAACACGAAATCGATGGTTGTGGTGATCGAATCTGCGTCGGCGTAGAGGCGCAACAGCTTGTAGGGTGCGGAGTTTGAGCTGGGCGTGTGCGCGCTCATGCGGAAGCCGTTGGGAATGGGCTCAAAGTTCTTTTGTTTTTCGTGGATGCTGTGCCGGCTGCGCCACCACCATGCCTGATGCACGAATGGTCCATGCGCCGGGTCCATAAGCCCGATAATGCCGTGATCGATGCTCACCGGCATCTCGGCTGTAAGATAGGCGGTCTTATACTTCGCGCTGAATTTTTCGATCTGCGGCGCCGGCCCGGGAGCCTCGGCCCGCTGGGTGAATCCGGCGCCCTGCGGCGAAGGATCCGGAATGTAAGCCCAGATGAAACCATCCTGCTCCTCGCAGGGATAGCTTCCGGCATAGATGCGGTCGACCTTCAGCTTCTGATCGGCAGTGAGTGAGGGAATCAGCTGGCACTGGCCGTTGTGCACATCGAACTGCCATCCGTGGTAAGAACACTCGAGATTTTCGCCATCGAATCGGCCGCAATGGAGCGGCATGCCGCGGTGCGGGCAGGCATCGCGCAGAGCGAAGGCGTGGCCCCGCGGGTCGCGGCCAATCACCAGCGGAATCCCCAGCAGCATCGCTTTACGCAACTGATTGCGCTGCACGCGGTCGGCGGGCAGGGCGCGATACCAGAAGCCGGTTAGCATGAGCGAATCGGGCGCCTGGAGCTGGGGAAGATCGAGTCCCATGGTGAGGTCGGCTAGCGATTGTCAATTGACAGCATATGCTAGCATCCGCTGAACCCGAACGCGCCGGCCTTGCGCCCGCACTATGGTGAGCTCGGCTAGCGATTGTGAATCGACAGCATATGCTAGCATCCGCTGAACCCGAACGCGCCGACCTTGCGCCCGCACTATGGAATTCCCCGGTCATTTTCGCAGGCTTACCTCAGGGCAGCGCAAAACCTTCTTTGCCTGCTTTCTCGGGTGGTCGCTCGACGCCTTCGATTTCTTTACCCTCGTTTTGTGCCTGAACGCGATCTCCACGCAGTTCCACGCCAGGGTTTCCCAGGTTTCCGAAGCGATTTTTTGGACACTGGCCATGCGCCCGCTGGGCGCATTCGTCTTTGGTGTAATGGCCGATCGCTTCGGTCGGCGCCCCACGCTCATCCTCAATATCCTCACCTATTCAGGTTTCGAGCTGGCTTCAGCTTTCGCACCCTCGCTGAAAGTTTTTCTCGTCACGCGCGCCTTGTTTGGCATTGCCATGGGCGGAGAGTGGGGCGTGGGCGCGGCGCTGGCTTTTGAGACCCTGCCGACGAAAGGGCGTGGATTTTTCTCGGGTTTGCTGCAGGAGGGATATGTAGTCGGGTATCTGGTCGCAGCGTTGGCCTACGGCATCCTGTTCCCGGTTTTTGGCTGGCGCGGCATGTTCGTGATCGGCGCACCTCCCGGTCTGCTGGTGGCATATTTGCTGACCAAGTTGGAAGAGTCGCCCGCCTGGCAGCAGAAACGGGTGCGAGACGCCGAGAGCCGCCTGGGAAGGGACATCCTGACCTATCTGGGCAGCTTTTCGTTTCTTGTGGTGTTAATGTTCGCGCTGAATGCGCTCAGCCACGGCACGCAGGATTTGTATCCCACATTTCTCGAGCGGAACCTGCACTTCCAGCCGAGATCCGTCAGCGTGATTGTGGTTACTTATAACTTTGGAGCCTTGCTGGGCGGAATCTGTTTCGGAACCTGGTCAGAAGCTATCGGGCGGCGCCGGGCCATTGTAATTGCGGCCCTGTGTGCGATTCCAGCCATCCCACTTTGGGCTTATTCCCACAGTGTTCCTCTCCTGGCCTTAGGGGGCTTCATCATGCAGTTCATGGTGCAGGGGGCGTGGGGAGTCATTCCCGCCCACTTGAACGAGCTTTCGCCTCCGGCAGTGCGGGGGACATTCCCGGGATTTGCCTATCAACTCGGTAACCTGCTGGCCTCGCGCAATTCCGTGATCCAGGCCAGGTTGGTGGAGCGACACTATGGCGGGGCATATCCGCCGATGTTGGCCTGGACCGTGCTGATCATCGCCTCCATGGTTGCGGTGGTGACCTGGAGCGGAAAAGAGCGCCGGGGAAGCGATCTCTCGAACACGAGCTGAAGGATGTCTGAGTTACGAGAGGTTGGCGGGCCGTCCTTCGTGCCGATGGCTGGCTTGTGCAACTTTCGGCACATGCTCTCCCGGGCCGGAAGAGGGATTGTCAGGGGCAGATTCCTGTGGTACGGTAGGGGAAATCTCACGCCTTTCGAAGCACAACCGCAGGGTCCCCGCATCTAATTCTTGCGCGAATGCGTGTGCAGGGGTAGCGCCACTATGAAAGACGCAATGGATTCCACTCCGGCCAGCCAGATAAGCGAACAGGAAAGACAGGAAAACTTTGCCAACCGGAAACTAATCCGGCCCACCTTGCCGCGACACGACCATAACCACGGCAATCACAATTCCGGACACACACAGGCTGCCGAGCGGCGCGAGCGTCCGGAACGGCATGAGCGGATGGAGCGCAACGAGCGCGGCGGGGACCGCTCCATGGGCGGAGGAGGCCGGAAATCATCGCCGCCCGAGCAAACCAACGCGGAGAATTTCTACTATCAGAAGCAGATGCAGACCAAGACGGTGATGGTCGTGGTGCTGCGCGACGGCGAGGAAGTGCACGGCGTCATCGAGTGGTACGACAAGAACTGCATCAAAGTAAACCGCGACAGCGGGCCCAATCTGATGATCTACAAGCCTGCCATCAAGTACATGTACAAAGAGGGCGAAAACTCGCGGTAGATCGGCCGCCGTCGCATTGTTTTCTTCACTTCTTCCCGGAACGGCCCGGTAGAATAGCAAGCATGGCCCTCACTTCCGGAGTCTCCCGCAGGACATTCCTTCAATCGGCGTCTTTGATTTCAGCAGCGAGTTTGCTGCCGCCATTTCGCGCCAGCCTGCTATCGGCTTCCTCCGTCCCAGACCCTCTGGCAGAATTCGGCTACGGCGACGTGGACCTCACCAGCGAGCCGCAGGAACAACAACTCGCCGAGACGCACGCCATCCTGATGGACTTGAGCGACGACAGCCTGCTTAAACCATTTCGCGAGATGGTGGGCCAGCCCGCGCCGGGAAAGGAACTGGGCGGCTGGTACGAATACGATCCGGATTACAACTGGCGGAAGAATTTTGACGTTGGCTTCGCTCCCGGAGCGAATTTCGGGCAGTGGATTTCGGCGCTGGCGCGCTCCTATGCCATCAACCGCTCACCCGAAACCCGCGAGCGCGTGCTGCGCCTGAACCGCCTCTACGCCACGACCATCGGCGGAGGGTTCTACGAGAAGAATCGCTTCCCGACTTATTGTTACGACAAACTGGTCTGCGGACTGATCGACTCGCACAAGTACGTCGGTGACCCGGATGCCTTTGCCATCATGGATCAGACCACCAAAACGGCCTTGCCGTACTTTCCCAAGCACGCCGTCGAACACGGGACAAGCTGGCGTCCGGGCAAAGACGAATCCTGGACGTGGGATGAGTCGTACACGATGCCGGAAAACTTGTTCCTGGCCTATCATCGCGGCGCGGGAGAGCAGTATCGCGCGCTGGGGATTCAGTATCTCGACGACACGTATTATGATCCACTGGCCGCGGGCCACAGCGACCTGGCCGGGCGCCACGCTTACAGTCATGTGAATTGCTTGTGCTCGGCCATGCAGGCTTATCTGACGCTGGGCGATGAGAAGTACCTGCGCGCCGCCAAAAATGGTTTTGACATGATCCTGGCGCAAAGTTACGCCACGGGCGGCTGGGGACCGGACGAGGCCCTGCGCGCACCCAACAGCCCCGACATCTTCAACAGCCTCACTAAGACACACGCCAGCTTCGAGACTCCCTGCGGCTCCTACGCTCACTTCAAGCTGACCCGCTACCTGCTGCGCGTGACCGGCGACTCGCGCTACGGCGACAGCATGGAACGCGTGATGTACAACACGGTATTGGGGGCGAAGCAGCTGGAGCCCGACGGCCGCGCCTTCTATTATTCCGATTACAACTTCAAAGGGCAGAAGGTCTATCACGTGGGGCGCTGGCCGTGCTGCTCGGGAACTTTGCCGCAGGTCGCGGCCGATTACCGGATCAACTGCTACTTCCGCGATGCGCGAGGAGTCTATGTGAATCTCTACGTTCCTTCCACCCTACGCTGGGCGCAGGGCGGCGCGCAGATTGAGCTGAGGCAGAAGAGCGAGTATCCGTTTGACGGAGAGGTGCAGATGGAAATGAAGCTCTCGCGCCCGGCGGAGTTTGCTGTGAACCTGCGGATTCCGGCGTGGGCTGAGGGAGCATCGGTGGCAGTGAAGGGGAAACGCGTGGAAGCGAGCGCCGGGAGTTTTGCGCGGATTTCGCGGACGTGGAAGAGCGGAGACCGCATCGAGCTCGAACTGCCGTTGAAGACAAGGCTGGAAGCGATCGATGCGCAGCACCCGGATGTGGTCGCGCTGATGGTGGGGCCGCTGGTGCTGTTTGCCCTTGGGGAATCACAGCCAGCCGTGACGCGCGCGCAGTTGCTGGCAGTGAAGAAAAGCGGCCCGCAGAGCTGGCAGGCCGAGGGACCGTCCGGCCCGGTGAAGATGCTGCCGTTTACCGCGATCGGGGATCAGGCGTATACGACGTATCTGAGGGCGACGTAGGGTGGGTTGAAGCTTTCGAGCGCCGTTGCAGGCGCATTTTGATGGATGATCAACGCGTGCTGTCGCCTGATTACGCCGGCGATGAGCTAAGATTCGGCCTCGCTATGGACCCGCCTCAAATTACGTTCGGAGACAAGGTTCGAGTCCGCGCCACTTTTGCTACCGAGAGCCGTAGCGTCGCTGGGCCAGACGGGGATCGGCATGGCTTTACAACGCCGTCGCAAACCCGAATGGAAGTGATTGGCGACTCCACGGATGACTATGCAATCGCGGTGTTGATTGAAGGTCAGAGCAAAGCAATGTGGTTCGCCGAAAATGTGTTGGAATTTTTGGACCACCAACCCGGCACTACGGTCGAAATTGGCAATCGTCGCATGATTCGTGACGAGGCGGGACAATGGCACCAGGTAGAGCTTCCGTGAACATGGGTCGCGGTGTCTTCATCGCAAATGATTGATAATGCCTGTTTTTACTCATTGACGCTCCGCCGCGCGGTTCACAGTTTCGGCAGCACAATCCCCTTCTGCGCCTGATATTTTCCCTTGCGGTCGGCGTAACTGGTTTCGCAGACTTCATCGGATTGAAAGAACAGAATCTGGCACAGGCCCTCGTTGGCGTAGATGCGGGCCGGCAAGGGCGTGGTGTTGGAGATTTCCAGCGTGACGAAGCCCTCCCACTCCGGCTCGAAGGGCGTGACGTTGACGATGATGCCGCAGCGGGCGTAGGTGCTTTTGCCCACGCAGATGGTCAACACATCGCGGGGAATTTTGAAGTATTCCACCGAGCGGGCCAGGGCAAAGGAGTTCGGCGGAACGATGCAGGCGTCGGTGCGCACAGTCACGAAAGACTTTTCATCGAACTGCTTGGGATCGACCAGAGCATTATTCACGTTGGTAAAAATCTTGAATTCGTCGGCCACGCGCAGGTCATAGCCATACGACGACAGCCCGTAGGAGATCACTCCCTCGCGTACCTGCTTTTCAGAGAAGGGATTGATCATGTCGTGTTCCAGGGCCATCTTGCGAATCCAGCGGTCACTCTTCAGCATGGAGCTCCTTGGAGAAATTGAGTCATCGGGTAATTTTGCGATTCGATGATTAACAGCTAGTTCAGCCACAGCTTCCAGCCTTTACGTCCGTCGATTGCCGACAATTGTCGATAATTTGAGATCGATCCTCGCGAAATCCTTCGCCTCGCGGCTGCGCCGCCGCCAGCTAAAGCTGGGGATCTAGCAAAGAACGCGAAGCTACTGGGTGACGCGGTGTTTCGCTCGCGTTTCGCTGGCTCGGCTGGCGCGTTTTGGCTGGCGGGGTGTCGTCAGTTTACGGGAGAGATGCTCCCGTTGACAATCCCCGCTATCTTCCTTAGCATCAATGACTTGAAACACCATTTCCAGACTGCCTCCGGGGGCCGCGCGTGATCAAGCTCGACATCATCAACGAAGTGGTGGCCAGAACCGGCATCACCAAGACCAAGGCCGAACTGGCCGTGGAAACTGTATTTGAAAGCATGAAGAAATCTTTGGCGCGTGGCAACCGCATTGAGTTGCGCGGATTTGGCGTGTTCAACGTGCGTCCACGCAAAACCGGAATCGGACGCAATCCGCGAACCGGAGCAGAAGTTTCCATCCCGCCGGGCAAGGCCGTGCGCTTCAAGCCGGGCAAGGAACTTCAGTCGATTGATTGAGCGACGGGAAAACTTGGGGGATAGCCGCGATCTAAAACCCAGCGAAAACAGCTGCCTGGTTGGCTTTCACCTTCTAGATTTTGCTTCATCCCCACACATGTGAGAAAACTTCAACCAGGGCTGGACGCAAGAACTTCGCCACCGGAAATAAAGCTTTCTCCCAAACCTGAAACCAGGGCTCGTTCAGGACCATGGTCACGGGGCGCGGATAGACCGTGCACGGCGGTGCGAATTGCCGCTTGAAGCGCGCCAGCGTTCCCGGGCCGGGACCGAAGTTGTAATTGCGCGCTCCCAGCCGATACATGTCGCGCATGGCTTTCCAGTGGAGAAACACCGCTGACTGCCGGTGCTCGCGGGCAAAAGCGGCAAGCACGCAATGAGCGGATACTCCATCGCGCAAGACCAGCGCGCTGCCGACCGGCACATCATTCAGATACACGGAGTAGATGCGCCCGCAGTTGTGCGGCTGGGCACGGCGCAAGGTCTCCATGTAGATCGATAGCGATCGTTCGAGGCGGAATCCCTTGCGGCGCGAACATTCCCGATACAGCGGCCACAAGCAGGCCAGCGCTTCAGGCGAGTCTTGGCCACGAAACTCGTATCCGGCCTCGCTGGCCCTCCTTAATTTGCGCCGTACTTCGCGATCGAAGCTGTCGAGGGTCACTTCGTCATCTTCGTGCTGGGCCACTACAAAATCTGGCGAGACCGTTGGATAGTCCAGAAAATAGGGAAATGCATCCATCTGTCTGGCGTTGCCCAGTTCGGCAAGATTGGCCAGCACTTCCGGATCGGAGTGGGTGAAGCGGATGAACGTATATCCCTTGACGCGGGCCCAGTCCAGCAACTGGGTCAGCGCAGCCTTGGGAATCGCAGCTCCCAGTTGCAGAGAAGTAGGGCCGCGAAAAACCAGGCCGATCTTCGCCGGACGAAATCCGAGAGTCAAAATACAGACATAGGCCAGCGGCCGGGTGGGTGGTCCCCAGGCAAGATAGCGCGGCCTGAGACCGAGGGCGCGGTGCGGCTCATTCCAGAGCGGGTATTGATAGAGCCAGGAATCGGTTCCGAGCAGAAGGTCATCCCAGCGTGGCAAAGCCTCGGGAAAAATCTCGCACCATGCGGCGCGGGCCGGGGCGACCGCGTTGCCGGACGAACGAACGTCGATCTTCGGAACGTGCGCGACGAGGCTCATGATTTCGCTTGAGCGGGGGACACGGCTCAGGGGCGCCGCTGCTCGAATGAATGTCGCGGTGTCGGCTCTTTGTCCTGGCGTCCGCAGTCTTGGCCGCAGCGATCAGCTCAGAACGTTACCGCTATCGCAGTGAGTATGGTATGACTTTGGGCACGTTCAATATATAGCCCTTTCGTAATAACACGAAAGTGCCACGCGTTTCCGGAGTGAGGCTACCGGCTGAGCACCTGAAGCCCGATTTCAGCCACACATCCCCTCCTCGTAGTAGCATCAAAGGAAAGGCGTTGCCTCGGGCAAACAAGGCATGTCAGAACCTACACCGCCAATGGTTTCCTCGACCGCCGAGATGTTCCGGCCGATGCCGGTCCTTGTCGGACAGCCTCCAGCGCAGCGTTTATGGCTGCACGCCCTGCTTTTGCTGCTCACCTGCTTCACCACGCTGGTGATGGGTGCGAGGATGCAGTTCAACTTCGCGCACAATAGGCCCGCGCTTTCGGTCGAAGACGACTCAATTCCCTATTTCCCCGTCAACTGGTTTCTTACCCATCCGGAACGCATCGAGGCCGGCATACCTTTTGCGCTTGCAGTCATGCTGTTCTTTCTGGCGCACGAAATGGGGCATTATTTGTGCTGCGTGCGCTATGGAATCTATGCCACGCTGCCCTTTTTCATCCCTGTGCCCACTCTGATCGGCACCATGGGCGCGGTGATTCTGATCCGCTCGCGAATCCGCTCGCGGACTGCGCTCTTCGACGTGGCGGTCGCCGGACCCATCGCGGGTTTTGTAGTGGCCGCGGTGCTGCTGGTTTTCTCGCTCGGACTTTCGAAGCCTATACCCTATGGCGCAGCCGCACCGGAGTACGAGCTGACCTATCCGCTGATTTTCAAGCTGGCTCACCATGTGCTGGGGTGGCTGGGGCTGGCGGGCGGGGCGGCAAGCCTTCCTCTGGATCGACTCTTGCTGCACCCTGTGGCGATCGCCGCCTGGGTGGGAATGTTTGCCACCGCGCTCAACCTGCTGCCCGGAGGGCAACTGGATGGCGGGCACGTGCTATTCGCCCTCGCGCCCCGGGTGCATAAACTCATCTCCCGGCTCACGATCATCAGTCTGCTGGTGATGTCCTACTACTTGTGGATGGGATGGCTGGTGTGGGCGATACTGCTGCAGCTGACCAGCTTTCGCCATCCGCAGGTGGCCGAATGGCCGCGCGTCTCCGGCGGGCGCACATGGCTGGCGCTGTTTGCACTGATCATGCTGACCCTCACCCTGACCCCGGCGCCTTTTGCGCATGCTTCAGCCCCTGACTTTTTCCGCGGCGTCTCGGCACAGTGGCACGCAAGATAGCTAAAATTCTCGACGCTTGCGAAACCGATTCAATCTCCTCGATCGCGCCGGCAATTTTTCGTATACTTCGCTATTCAATCGTTTTAATTGAGAAACGAGGATCTCCTTATGAGAAAGACGGCCGCCACCCTCTCCCTTGCCGCTGCCATCCTGCTGCTCCCCTGCTTTGCGGGAGCGCAGATCATTGAAGTCGACACTTCGCATCCCACTAACCATTTCGTACCGAAGGAGACTCTGGGCGCAGGGGTGGACCGCATCCCCGTGGCCGCCATCGACAAAGATCTCTTGCCGCCCACGTTGGAGAAAACGCAGGAGTCCGGTTGGCAACCCGTCACCTTTCGCCAGAATACAGAACTCGCCGTCGAGGCATGGCATTGGAATCCGAACGGCACCTGGAGCAATCCGCAGGGAAAGGGCTATTTCACCGGCTCTTCCACGCCGACGGAGATGATTCGTTATTCCTACGGCTACAGTCTGCCCCGCCGCGGATTTACCCGCAACGATGGGACCGATACCGTCGGTTTTTCCCGCCTTACCGATGGCGATTTGAATACTTTTTGGAAGAGCAATCCGTATCTTACGCAGCGCTTCACCGGAGAAAGCGATACGCTGCATCCCCAGTGGGTGGTCATGGATCTGGCGCAGGTGCAGCAGGTCAATTCCATTCGCATTGCCTGGGCCGAACCCTTTGCCACGCACTATGTGGTGCAGTATTGGACGGGCGAGGATCCGATTCACCTCCCCACCCGCGGAGTGTGGCAGACGTTTTCAACGGGCGAGGTGAAGAATGGAAAAGGCGGGACTGAGACGACACGTCTGAGTACCACGCCGCTGGCCGTAAGATTCCTGCGAATCTGGATGACGGACTCGTCGAATACCTGCGATGCCGATGGCCCTTCCGATCCGCGAAATTGTGTGGGCTATGCCATCCGGGAACTTTATCTCGGCACCACGACCGCTAATGGCGCCTTCCACGACATCCTGCGCCACACGCCAGATCAGGAGCAGACCACCACGTATGTATCGTCGGTCGATCCCTGGCATGAGCCCTCGGACCTGGGTTCGACCAAACAGGCGCAGATGGGATTCGATCTTTTCTTCACCAGCGGCGTAACGCGCGGCCTGCCGGCGATGATCCCGGTGGCCATGCTTTACGACACACCAGATAATGCCGCAGCGGAAATCGCCTATATCGAGAAGCGTGGCTATCCCATTTCTTATATCGAGATGGGCGAGGAAGCCGACGGCCAGTACATGCTGCCGGAAGATTATGCCGCCCTGTACCTGCAGTGGGCGACTGCGATTCACCGCGTCGATCCGAAGTTGAAGCTGGGAGGCCCGTCGTTTCAAGGCGTCAATAAGGACATCGAAGTCTGGCCGGATGCCGATGGAAACGTGTCATGGACCGGGCGCTTTGTCGACTATCTGAAACAGCACGGACGCATGAAGGATCTCACATTTTTCTCATTCGAGCATTATCCCTACGATCCCTGCCGCACGCCGTGGGGTGTTCTCTATGACGAGCCGGAGTTGGTGAGCCACATCCTGCAGGTGTGGCACGACGATGGCATCCCCGCCGACATGCCCATGTTTATTACCGAGGGAAATCTCTCGTCGGGGGCCAGCGAAACTTTCCAGGATATTTTCGCCGGCGTGTGGCTGGCCGACTACATCGGTTCATTCCTGAACTCTGGAGGAGATGCGGTTTATTTCTTCCATTACCTGCCGCTGCAAATGGAGCCGGGATGCAATGGCTCTCCGGGGACTTTCGGCATGTTCACGGTGAATGCTGACTATCAGATTCAGCAGCCGTTGGCGCAGTTTTTTGTGGCGCAGCTCATCAATCATGAGTGGGTGCAGGCGGATGGGGGCGAGCACGAAGTTTTTTCCGCAAAAAGCAACGTCGATGACGGCGCCGGCCATGCGCTGGTGACGGCTTATGCAGTGAAGCGTCCGGATGGACAGTGGTCGCTCATGATCGTGAACCGCGATCAGGAAGTTTCTCACCGCGTGCGGATTGCATTTTCCGGAGGCTCGGGCGGAACCCAATTTTTTGATGGACCGGTTGACACTTCGACTTTCGGCAGCGAACAGTATCATTGGCAACCGGCGGAAACGAGATTTATGGCCCACGCGGAGGCCGGAGCAAATCGCACGATTACGGAATACACGAAGGGCTCGGCCGACCCCGACGGGCCAATCGCACATACGACGTTGAACGCGGCAAAGGAGACGTGGTTCGCTCTGCCCCCTGCCTCGGTGGTGGTAATTCGCGGGAAAGTGGCGGCGGAATGAAAAAGTGGGCTGATCTGCTGCCCTGCCCGGATCTAAACGTGTGGGAGGCTGCTTTCACATCAGCCACAGCGCATCTACATCCACGATGACTTGTGTCCGCGGAATTTTCCGTTGCGCCGCATAGGCCAGCATGGCCCGCAGTGTGGTGTTGAGTTTTTCGCGGCTGGGCGACTTGAGCACGAAGTGATAGCGATAGTCGCGCTTCAAACGTAGAATGGGAGCGGCCGCCGGGCCGAGAACCCGCACACCTTCGTGGCGCGCGCTCTCGAACCATTTGCCCAACATCCCTGCCCATTCGAGCGCCTGGTCGAGGCGGTCGCTGCGCACCAGCACGTTGGCCAGCGCCGAATATGGCGGGTAATGCATCCAGTTGCGAAAGCGCAGTTCTTTTTCGTAGAAGCCGGCGAAGTCGTGGCGCGCGGCGTATTGCACTGCATAGTGATCCTGAAAATAAGTCTGCAGAATCACCTTGCCCGGAGATTGCCCGCGGCCGGCGCGTCCCGCGACCTGGGTGAGCAGTTGAAACGTGCGCTCCGCTGCACGAAAATCGGGCAGTCCCAAAGCCATATCCGCACCCACCACACCGACGAGAGTCACGCCGTGAATGTCGTGGCCCTTGGCGATCATCTGCGTACCCACCAGCAAATCGAGTTCGCCTTCATTCAGAGCGGCCAGCGCTCGCTCGATATCTTCATGGCTGCGAACCGTATCGCGATCCAGCCTCCCGATGCGAGCCTGCGGAAACGTCCCGTGCAGCAGTTCCTCGAGCTTTTCCGAGCCGGTTCCCAGGAAATAGACGTACTCGCTGCCGCAGTGCACACAGGCCTTGGGCACAGGCGCGCTGGAGCCGCAATAGTGGCAAATCATTTTGTGCTCACGCTTGTGATGGGTGAGAGCAATCGCGCAATTCTGACACTCCAGAGTTTTTCCGCAGGCACGGCAAAGCACCACGGGAGAATACCCGCGCCGATTGAGCAGAATCATGACCTGCTCTTTGCGGTCCAGGCGTTCTTTGATTTCGGCGGCGAGTTTGCGCGAAATCACTTGTTCGTGGCCGGTCTCCTGAAATTCCTGACGCATGTCGACAATTTCTACTTCGGGCAGCGGACGTTCCTGGACCCGGTCGGGCAATTCCACCAGTGCGTACTTGTTCCGGTTTGCGTTGAAATACGATTCCAGCGAGGGCGTCGCCGAACCCAGAACCACCGCCGCGTTGGACATTTTCGCCCGCATCACGGCGACATCACGGGCATTGTAGCGCGGCGTCTCCTCCTGCTTGTAGGAGGCATCGTGCTCTTCATCGACGATGATCAGCGCCAGGTCGGAGACGGGCGCAAAAACCGCCGAGCGCGTGCCCACCACCATGCGTGCTTCTCCGCGCCGGATGCGGTGCCACTGCTCAGCGCGTTCCTGGTCCGAGAGCGCGGAGTGCAGGATCGCGACCTCATCGCCAAACACCTGGTGCAGATCGGCAGCAACGGCGGGAGTTAGCCCGATCTCGGGCACGAGCAGAATCGCCGAGCGGCCGCAGTCGAGCACAGCACGCATGCCGGCAAGGTACACCGCTGTTTTGCCGGAGCCGGTGACACCGTGTAGCAACATGCCGGAAAACTTGCGGGCTTCAACATTGCGTTTAAGCTGGGCGAGCGCTTCGCGCTGCGCGGCGGTGAAATCGAATTCGAAAGGGGAGGGTCGCGGTTTGCTGCGGGAGAGTTCGAAGGCGGCCGGTTCTTCGACGATTTCCACCAGCTTGCGGCGCACAAGTGTGCCTAGCGTGGATCGTGGCGCACCAAGCGACTGCAGAGTCTCGACCGCAATTTTTCCTCCTGCGGCCGCCAGGGTCTCAACCAGCAGGCGTTGATTGTCGTTCAGTTTGCCCTCGGTTGCATGGAGCAATGCAACACGCACGGTGCGGGTTGCGTTGCGGATGTCCGACCTATCTTCGCGTACAATCCAGTTCTTTCGTGCCATGCTGGAGAGAACAGCTCTTGATGCTCGGGTAGCCGCGCGCAGCGTTTGTTCTTTTACGGCGGCCGGAACCGCGCTGTTTTCGCCGACTGCGGTTTCGTGGCTCGCAAGGTAGTCGAGCACGCGAAACTCAGCCATCTGCTCTTCTTGCGTGCGGCGGGACCGGGCCGATGATCCCGACATTCCTGCAAGATGCAGCGCCATTTGCCCGGCTTCCGTGATGCGGTACGCGATGCTGCGTTTGAACTCGGCGCCCAAAGGCAGCATGGTGCGAAAAACCTCGCCGATGGGCGCGAGATAGTAATCGGCGATCCAGCGGCCCAGACGCAACAAGCCTTCGTCGAGCACAGGCTCGGTGTCGAGAACACTAAGAATCGTTTTTGTGGCAAGTGAAGGTTTACGGTCGTGAATCTCGGTGACAATGCCCGACATGCGCTTCTGGCGAAAGGGCACGAGCACGCGACCGCCTACTACGGGTGTGGAGTCTGCGGGCACTCGGTATGTAAAAACCATGTCGAGCGGCACGGCCACGGCTACGTCGCAGAACTCGGACATTGGTTGGAAGGATAACGCAGTCACACTGGAGTCTTCGGCGTAGACGGCGATCGGCGAAAAAACCGGTCTCTACGGAGCTGGTTTGGATGGCTTCAGCCCCAGTTCTTGCATCACCATCTGCAGATCCTTCCACGCTTCGCCCTTTTGCCGCGGATCGCGCAGGAGAAACGCTGGGTGATAGGTCACGGCCAGGCGTGCACCACTCCATGAAGGATCGTTGCTGCGGGTGCCGGCAGGCCGGAAGTCATACCAGCGGCCCCGGAGTTCGGCCATGGGCGCGTTAATGGCAAGCAGATTCTTGGCTGCCACGGCGCCGAGAGCCACCACAACTTTGGGCTTGATCACCGCGATTTGCCGCATGAGAAATGGCGAGCAGGTTTCGCACTCGTCGCGCTCGGGCGTGCGGTTCCCAGGAGGACGGCACTTCACGATATTGGCGATGTAGACTTCTTCGCGCTTCAGGCCCATCGCCTTGATCATATTGTTGAGCAGCTGGCCGGCGCGGCCGACGAAAGGCTCGCCCTGCTCATCTTCGTCCGCGCCCGGGCCTTCGCCCACAAACATCAACTCGGCACGCGGATTGCCCACGCCAAACACGATCTGCTTGCGGCCCTGCTTGTGCAGCTTGCAGCGCGTGCAGTCACCCAAATCTTCGCGGATGAGCTGCAATGCGCCAAGGGGATCGGCGATTCCAGACTCCGGCTTCGGGGCGAGCATTTCAAACATGTTGTCTTCGACGAGTGCGGCAGTAACAGCGGCGTTTCTCGCAGGCATCTCCTCTCGCAATTCCGGCTGGGATGTGGCTGAAACATAGGATGGATCGGTTAGTTCTTCTTTTTCGTCGGCAGCGTTCGATCGCCGCCGGTAAAGATCATAAATGCCCAACTCACGATAGAAGCGCACACGCTCGGCGAGCAATCGCCGCAACTGCAGATCGAGGATGGCGGGCATCGCTGGCTTGATTGTAATTCAGGAGGCGGTTGTGCGGGTCAGGCTTTCACCACAGCCTTTTGCTGGCGCCGTAGACGCGAAACCTGGTCGAGGACCCGCTGCGCTACTTCCCACTTCGTCGTTTCGGGCACTTCGACAATGTCATCGTGAGTGAGGATGGTCACGGCATTGCGGTCGGAATCAAAGCCCACGCCCACGCGCGAAACATCGTTGACCACGATCGCGTCGAGACGCTTGGAAGCAAGCTTCTGCCGGGCGTTTTCCAGAACATTTTCCGTCTCGGCGGCAAAGCCTACGATAATCTGCGAATTCTTCTGCGACGCCAGCTCCTCCAGAATGTCAGGGGTGGCTTCGAGTTCAAGGGTCATCGGGCCTTTGCGCTTGATTTTCTGCGCGGCTTCGGTCATGGGACGGTAGTCGGAAACCGCCGCCGTCATGATCACGACAGTCGCTTGCGGCATCAGTTCGAGGGACGCCTGTCTCATCTCTCCGGCAGACTCCACACGCGTAACCTCAGCTGCGCCCGGTGGAGTCAGGGCCGTGGGTCCGCTGACCAGCAGCACGCGCGCCCCGCGACGCAACGCGGCTTCGGCAAGAGCATAGCCCATGCGACCACTGGAGCGGTTGGTGAGGTAGCGCACCGGGTCGATCTTCTCTCGCGTGGGTCCGGCGGTGATTAACACGGTTTCCCCGGCAAGATCCTGCGAAGCACCGAGAGCCTCGAGCACTGCAGCAACGATGGCGTCATTTTCCGCCAGCCGTCCCAGACCGATCATGCCGCAGGCGAGGTATCCCGAACCTGGCTCGACGATCTTCACCCCCCGACGCCGCAAAATCTCCAAATTGGTTTGGGTCGCAGCATGGTTCCACATGTTGACGTTCATCGCCGGAGCCACAACAACCGGAGCCGTTGTCGCAAGATAAAGCGTGGTAAGGAAGTCACTGGCGATGCCTTGAGCGAAGTGCGCCAGGACATCGGCGGTGGCGGGCGCCACCACAAGCGCATCGATCGCCTGCGCCACAGCAATATGTTCGATGGCTGAATCGATGTTGGCGGCTTGCTCTTCCCCGGGCGAGAACATTCCGGTGATGACTTTCTCTCCGGAAAGCGCGGCGAAGGTAAGAGGCCGCACAAACTCCTGCGCCGCACGCGTCATGATCACCTGCACGCGGATGCCACGCTCCTGCAGCAACCGCACAATCTCCGCTGACTTATAGGCTGCGATGCCGCCGGTGACGCCCAGTGCTACTTTCATGATTGTCGACTGCCGAGTTTCGGGTTGTCGATTGTAGGATCGCCGGCTCGCCGGCGGAAATCGACCCCCTGCAACTTCAAATCGCCAATTTTATTTTCAGCTTTGCCCGAGCGCTTTGTCGAGGACCTCATTGGCCTGCTCGGCGGCGCTGCGTATCTCGGGGATTTCCCACTTCACTTTTCCCGCGCGGATTTCGTCCTGGGCGATGCGGCAGGGTTTGCGCGAGTTGGTCTCCACCACCGGCGGAGCCCCGGATTGTAATTGGCGAGCGCGCCGTGCTGCGACCAGAATGTAGCGATAGTTGCTGTCGAAGCCGTCCATCAACTTCATAGGTTCTCTCCCCCTTGGAAAACCGGGATCCAGAGTCTCAATGGCCGAATGCTGGTGCGCTTCGTTCCTCCCCAGCGGTGTCAGGAAAGCTGCCTCACTATTGTCCCACGAAATTCGATGTTACGGGGGCGACCGCGAGAGGAATTTGATTACCAGCGTGCTAAGCCCTGCCGGGAGCCGTCGAAGCGGCAAAGGAGGCCAGAATCGGCTGCACACGATCGCGAACATTGGACAGCCGGCTGCGATCGGCCAGAGCCCAAGCCGCACGATCCTCTTCCGACTGCTCCCCGCCCGCATGACGTAAGCGCTCCGAGTGTACGATCGCTTTCAGGCCCTCGCTCGATTCGTCCAGCCGGTCGTTGATCAGAATGTAGTTGTACCGGTTGTAGTTTTCGATTTCCCGGCTGGCGGCAACCAGTCGCTTCTGAATGACCTCTTCCGAATCTTCGCAGCGGTGGCGCAACCGCTGTTCAAGCGTTTGCCGATCCGGAGGCAGGATGAAGATGCTCACGGCCTCAGGCAACTTTCGGTGCACCTGCTCCGCCCCCTGGACATCGATGTCGAGCAGAAGATCGTGTCCATTTTTTTCCGCTTGGCGAAGAAAGCGGCGAGGCGTGCCGTAATAGTTGCCAAACACTTCCGCGTGTTCCAGAAATTCGTCCGCTGCGATCATCTGTTTGAACTTCGGGCGGCCGACAAAGAAATACTGCTTCCCGTCTTTCTCGTTGCCGCGGGGTTCCCGGGTCGTATAGGAAATCGAGAAGTCCAGATCCGGTTCGGACTTGAGCAGCTTGTTGACCAGCGTGGATTTTCCTGAACCCGATGGGGCCGAGATGATGAAGACGAGGGGCTTGTGCAGCGAAGTCATTCCAGGTTTTGCACCTGCTCGCGGGATTTTTCGATCTCGGCCTTCATGGCCAGACCGGCTTCGGTAATCTTCAGCGCCTCCCCGGCAAGGCCCGAGGTTTTCGAGAGCAGCGTATTGGCCTCGCGATTCATTTCCTGCAGCAGGAAGTCGAGTTTCTTGCCGACTTCTCCGCCTTCCTCCAGCAGGGCGAGGAAGTGTTGTACGTGGGTCTCCAGCCGGACGATCTCTTCCTGAATGTCACTGCGGTCGACCAGCAGCGCGGCTTCCTGCAGCATGCGCTCCTTGTCGGACGCCGAAGAACTCAGAAGTTCCTGCATGCGCGACTGCAGCCGCTCGAGATAGCTTTGCAACACAGCGCGGCGGTGCTGCTGCACGCTCCTTCCCGCTTCCAGAAGATGGCCCATGCGCTGGCGAAGCTCGCGCTCGATGCCGCGGCCTTCTTCCTCGCGCATTCCATTGAGGCGGCTCAGAGCTTCGCCCACTTTGGACATGACGGCGGTTTCCAGATCTTCATCTGAATGGACCTCCGCAGCCGAATCGAGCGCACCGGGAATGCGAAAGATGGCATTCAGATCGGGCTCGGCAGAAAGGGAAAACTCGGTGGCAGCGGCTCGGAACGCCGCCACATACGCACCAACCACCGCTCGATTCAGCGCAATGCCTTCATTCGTGCCCCGCTCCAGGCTCAGCGTGATCTCCACATGCCCCCGCGCCATCTTTTCTTTGAGCAGGCGCCGCAGTTGCATCTCCAGCCCATCCGCGCCGGAAGGCAGCCGGAAATGGAGGTCCAGAAAGCGGTGATTGACCGACTTGAGCGAAAGCAAAAATGCCGGCGAACCGTTCGCTTGGCCCGGACTGCAGTCCTGTGATGAATTCGTGCTCGACTGAGACGGGCTCTTCACATCGCCCTTCACCTGCGCAAAACCCGTCATGGAACGGATGGGCATCGATTTCACTGATTCACTTTTCCGCAAGACTTCAACTCTGGGGCACCGGCGCTGCCAGTTTGAGATCAGCTTCGGCAAACTGTAGCTCGTACAAGCGCCGATAAATGCCGAGGCGGTTCATCAGATCATCGTGCGCTCCCAT
>Ga0335073_10002266_pt1 | contig 26288 bp, 20 predicted proteins | sample Lox_Sample_22_FD_207093 | JGI IMG/M metagenome (GOLD analysis project Ga0335073, IMG submission 207093) | Soil microbial communities from Loxahatchee National Wildlife Refuge, Florida, United States - Lox_Sample_2.2 | ecosystem: Environmental > Terrestrial > Soil > Wetlands | place: USA...
GCGTGGGGAAGAAAAAAGGCAAGACTCTGGGTCAGAGCGCTGACAATTATGTGCTGATTCCGATTACCGTGTATTTGAAAAAGTATGGAGCGCACAACAACAGCATTTCGATCTGGGGTAAGGCGTTTGCAACCGGCACGCCGCTGAGCCAGGCGATTGATGAAGCGCGGTCGGCTCTGCGGGTGCGGCGGCACGATCGTCCCGGCGCCGAAGACAGTTTTGAAATCGAAACCAACGAGAGCCTGCTCGGAATCTGGTCGGGGCTGAGCAATACGTTCTTCATGGCGACGATCGGCATCGCCGCGGTGTCACTGGTCGTGGGCGGAATCGTCATCATGAATATCATGCTGGTTTCGGTGACGGAACGGACGCGGGAAATTGGAATTCGAAAAGCTTTGGGAGCGCGGCGCGACGATGTGCTGCTTCAGTTCCTGATCGAGTCGCTGATTCTGGCGCTGATGGGCGGGGCGTTGGGAGTGTTGATCGGGGTGGGCTTCGCCGAAGGGGTAACTGCGCTGATCGGGATGCCGTCGTCGATCAAGTTGTGGGCGGTCGCGGCAGGACTGTTGGTGTCGGCCAGCGTGGGCGTGTTTTTCGGAGTCTATCCCGCGCGCAAAGCGGCGCGGCTGGATCCGATTGTGGCGCTGCGATTCGAGATGTAGTCGTGGTGAGAAGCAGATTCCTCGCTACGCTCGGAATGACTAAGGATGAGGCGGATTCGTGGCTGCGCTCGGAATGACAAAGGCATGTTGACCCATGGTTCGCAAAGGTGAATTCAGCGAGATCGTCCACATGGCGACGGACACGATCCGCAGCAACAAACTGCGATCGGCGCTCACAGTGCTGGGCATCGTGATTGGCGTGGCTGTCGTAATCGGCGTGTCGTCGATCGGCCGGGGACTTGACGAAAATGTACGGGACCGTCTGGCGACGGTCGGACCCAACGTAATTTTTGTTTTCCACCTTGACCCGTTAACTTTCGGCCGCATGACGGAAGAGATGCGTACTCGCAAGGAACTGACGGTGGATGATGCGGTTGCGCTTCGCGACTTGCCTCATGTTCAGGCCGTGGCGGTGGCTCTGCGCATCTTTAACCAGCAATTCGGCACCGGCACCTACGCGGTGAAGTATGAAGACCGGAAAGCTAAGAACACGATGCTCGAGGGCAACACGGCTTCGATGCTCGATGTCGAGGATCTGCCGTTGGCGAGCGGCAGGTGGTTTACCGACTCCGATGACGAGCATCACTCATCGACAGCGATCCTGGGCAGCGATACTGCGAAGGAACTTTTTGGGAACCAAGACCCATTAGGAAAGGAGGTCTCGGTCGAAGGGCAATTGTTTCAAGTGATCGGTACGCTGGGACCGATCCAGTCGGTGGCGAACGCCGGCAAAGATCCGCTCAACAACCGGGTCATCTTTCCGCTGAGCACGTTCAAAAAGCTGCATCCAGAGATGAAGCAGCATTGGATTGTTGTGAAGGCTACATCTCACGAAGACATGCCGAAGGCGATGGATGAAATTCGCGAGGTGCTGCGGCGAAGACGCAAGGTTCCGTTCGACAAGCCGGACAATTTTTCCATGTTTACGATCGAATCGGTGGGCGAGGCGTGGAACCAGATTACCGGCGGACTGTTTGTCGGGATGTTCGCGATTTCGAGCGTGGGGCTGATTGTCGGCGGAGTGGGCGTGATGAATATCATGCTGGTGAGCGTGACGGAGCGAACCCGCGAAATCGGAGTGCGCAAGGCGATTGGTGCGCGCAAGCGCGACATCCTGCTGCAGTTCACGCTGGAAGCGATCATCCTGACGGCGGTGGGAGGAGTTATCGGCATTCTTGCCGGAGCGATCCTGGTGTGGGCGATTCCGGCGTTATGGCCCGCGCTGCCGGCGCGGATGTCGATGTTTTGGGTGACGTTCGGTTTCGGTTCGGCCGCAGGAGTCGGGCTTATCTTCGGGATTTACCCGGCGTGGAAAGCGGCCAATCTTGATCCGATCGAGTCGCTGCGCTACGAATAATCCGGAGAACCGTGTTTTGAGTGTCGCGTTCCGGAAGCAGATGGCAGAGTTGGATTTTTGCTCTGTTGAACGATGCGAGGCCCTTGATTCTATAGACAAAATGCACAGAACTGATTTCAAAAATGGCATCGCAGTCGAGAACAGCAAACCTCAGGGGCTAAAGCCCACATCTTTGGCGGCTCCTGGCGGCACGGCTAAAGCCGTGCCCTTCCCCAAGGCCATTTATGAAACCTGTTCCAGGTCCTTTGATTCGCTCATGACGCTCAGACTTATATTGGCAATTTGCAGGACACCACAGTAGATCGAAGATAGACACTGCCATGGTTCGTAAAGACGAATTCGGCGAGATTGTCCAGATGGCGACGGACACGATCCGCAGCAACAAACTGCGCTCGGGGCTGACCGTGCTGGGCATCGTGATCGGTGTGGCGGTGGTGATCGGCGTATCGTCCATCGGACGCGGACTGGATGAGAATGTGCGCGATCTCGTCGCCAGCATCGGGTCGAACATTATTTTTGTCTATCACCTGGAGCCATTCACCTTCGGACGCATGCCCGAAGAGATGCGCACTCGCAAGAAACTCACTTATGAAGATGCCATGGCGATTCGCGATCTTCCCCACGTGAAGGCGGTCTCAGCGGGCATTCGGTTGTTTCGTCCTGAACTTGGTGTCGGCAGCTATGCCGTGAAGTATGGCGGTCACAAGGTAAAGAACACGATTCTCGAAGGCGATACGGCTTCGGTGAAAGATGTTTTCGATCTGCCCATGGCAAGCGGCCGCTGGTTCACCGACCTCGACGATGAACATCACGCCGATGTGGTCGTTATATGCCACGATACGCAGCATGAATTGTTTGGAGATCAGGATCCGCTGGGCAAGGAAGTGAATATCGAGGGCCGGCTGTTTGTGGTTGTCGGGACGGTGCAGAAGATCAAGTCGGTATTCGGCGGCGGCAAGGACCCGAACGACAATCGTGTGTTCTTCCCGCTGCGTACGTTTAAGACTCTGCACCCGGAATTGAAGGACCATTGGATCAGCGTGAAGGCCACATCGCACGATGACATGCCGAAAGCGATGGACGAAATTCGCGAACTGTTGCGCCGAAGGAGAAAAGTTCCACCGGAAAAGCCCGACAATTTTGCGGTGTTCACATCGGACTCGATCACGGATGTGTGGAACCAGCTGACCGGGGCGCTTTTTGTCGGCATGTTCGCGATTTCGAGCGTGGGACTGATTGTCGGCGGAGTGGGCGTAATGAATATCATGCTGGTGAGCGTGACGGAGCGGACCCGCGAAATTGGCGTGCGCAAAGCGATTGGCGCGCGCAAGCGCGATATCCTACTGCAGTTCACGCTGGAGGCGATCATTCTGACGGCGGTCGGTGGAATTATCGGCATTCTCGCCGGCGCGATTCTAGTATGGACGATTCCAGCGATATGGCCCTCGCTGCCGGCGCGCATGTCAATGTTCTGGGTGACATTCGGTTTCAGCTCGGCGGCCGCGGTCGGACTTGTTTTTGGCATCTATCCGGCGTGGAAGGCCGCGAATCTTGATCCCATCGAGTCGCTGCGCTACGAATAGGGCTGTCGCGTTGCAGCGGTCAGCTTTCAACGCGACCCATGGTTCCACGGCGTTCGTGCCGTCCACATGATTCACAGCATCCTGAAAGTTCTCGAGATTATTGCTGTCTTGGGATGCGCTTCCAGCGCGGCTTACTACTTGCTTTGCCTGTACTGCGCACTCGGGTTCTCGCGTAGGGGCAATGCGGACCCCTCGAGTTCGCTCAGTCGAAAATCCCACCCTTCGACAAGCTCAGGGCAGGCTTTCTCGCAAAAACGGCGAGAAGTGGGGCACCCCATTTCGAGTAGGACCGAGGGCCTATGGGAACTTCGGTCAGGGGGCGGCCGCGCCATAGGATGTCCGGCGGTTTCTATTCTCAAGCCGCTGAAAGGCGCGGACCGCGAAATGTATGAAGCATTTCGCAGTCACTGCGTGCAGGACTATCCGGAGTACGAAATTATTTTCGGCGTGAGCGAGCCCGATGATCCCGCAGTCGATCTCGTGAAGCAGCTGCAGCAGGAATTTCCGCAGACTCGAATGGGGTGGGTTGTGTGTCCGAAGAAACTGGGCGCGAATGTGAAGGTCAGCAATCTGCAGCAGATGCTCGCCAGTGCGCGGTACGAATGCTTGTTGGTGAATGACAGCGATATTCGTGTGCCGCCCGATTATCTCAGCCGCGTCATGGCTCCGCTGGCTGACGAACGTGTGGGCCTGGTGACGTGTCTCTATCGCGGAGTGGCCGCGTCTACGCTTGGGTCGTGGCTCGAATCGCTGGGCATTTCGACCGACTTTATTCCCGGCGTGCTGGTCGCGTCGCTACTCGAAGAGGGTCTGCACTTCGCGCTGGGATCCACGATGGCATTTCGCCGAGCCGATCTCGCGCGCATTGGCGGATTCGAATCGATTGTCGACTTTCTCGCGGACGATTATGAATTGGGGCGACGCATCGCGGGCCTCGGACTGAGAATTGAACTCTCCGACACGGTTGTGGAAACGCATCTTCCCGCCTACGATATGCGCGGATTTCTTGCCCATCAGCTGCGCTGGGCGCGCGGCGTGCGAGACGCCCGACCCGGAGGATACCTTGGATTGGTAACAACGTTTGGGCTGGTGTGGGGGATACTCGTGGTGGCGCTGGCCCAGGGCGCGCCATGGTCATGGGCTGTGCTGGGCACGACGGTGCTCCTACGGCTCCTGGTCGCGATGACCGTCGGCGGATTCCTACTGCGAGATCGCGCTGCGTGGCGAGATCTCTGGTTGCTGCCGGCGCGCGACTTGATCGCAGTGGCAGTCTGGATCGCAAGTTTTTTTGGCCACAGTGTTACTTGGCGCGGAGACCGTTTCGAATTGAAAGATGGACGGCTGATACGGGCTGGAGAGTAGAAAATCCCACCCTTCGACAAGCTCAGGGCAGGCTTTCTCGCAAAGGCGGCGAGAAGTGGGGCACCCCTGTCATCGGGATCAGAAAATTTCACTCTGCAAAAGCGGCAAGAAGTGGGGCACCCCATTTTTAATTTGCTTCGCTGGCCAGCACCTCGCGAAGTTTCGCGGCAAGCTGCTTCAGGGTGTAAGGCTTTTGCAGAAAATTCCCATCCACATCCACGACTTTGTGGTCGAGCACTCTCCGGCCGGCATATCCGGAAACGAACAGCACCTTAATTCCAGGCCGCAGATGCCGAATCTGTTCGGCCAATTCACCGCCGCTCAGGTTCGGCATGACCACATCAGTGAGAACCAGGTGAATGGGCGAACTGTGCTGCTTGGCAGCGGACAGCGCGTCCAGACCGTCTTTCGCTTCCAGAATGTTGTAGCCCTGCAGGCGCAGGAATTCCGTGCAGGCGTCGCGGACTGCCGGTTCGTCTTCCACAACCAGAATGGTTTCTGTACCGCGAGCTACGGGCTGAACTTTCGGCTCAGGCACGTCCGGAGCCGAGGTGTTTCCCACGCAAGGCAGGTAGATTTTGAACGTCGTTCCCTTGTTCAATTCGCTGTAAGACCAGATGAAGCCCTTGTTCTGCTTCACGATTCCATAAACCGTGGCGAGGCCCAGTCCCGTGCCGCGGCCCGAGACCTTCGTGGTATAGAACGGTTCGAAGATGTGCGGCAAATGTTCAGGGGCGATTCCTTCCCCGTTGTCGCTGACTGAAATCAGCGCGTAGCGCCCCACCGGGATGTCGACGTGTTTGGAAGCGACGTAGCTCTGGTCGAGCATTACATGGGAGGTTTCGATGCGGAAGAATCCGCCTTGGGGCATGGCATCGCGGGCGTTCGAAGCCAGATTCATGAGGATCTGCTCGATTTGCAGCGGATCGACGCGCACGCGCCCGAGTTCGGCTCCGGGCGCGAAGCTGAACTCAATATCCTCGCCGATGAGGCGCGGCAATGTTCTTGCGATTCCGGAAATGACTTGGTTGAGGTCGGCCACGCGCAGCGCGCGCGGTTGTTTGCGGCTGAACGCCAGCAATTGGCGAGTTAATTCCGCTGCCCGCCGCGCCGCTAGCAGGACTTGCTGAACCTTGTCGGACAGAGCGGTGCCGGGAGCGATTTCGTCGAGCGCCATCTCCGAGTAGCTGGTAATAATCGTCAGAAGGTTGTTGAAATCGTGAGCCACACCGCCGGCGAGCCGGCCGACTGCATTCATTTTCTGCGCCTGCGTCAGCTGGGCCTCCAATCGAACCCGCTCGGTGAGGTCGCGTCCGGTGGCGATGAAGTGCGTGATTTTTCCTCGGGAATCGCGAACCGGGCAAATGCTCTGTTCGACGTGATAGAGATCTCCATTTTTCTTGCGATTTACCAGAATTCCCCGGAAGACATTTCCCGCCAGAATTGTGCGCCACAATTCCTGATAGACATCCGGGCCTTGCTCGCCGGATTTCAGCATTCTTGGAGTGTTGCCGCGCACTTCATCGCGCGTATAGCCGGTCAGGGTTTCAAACGCGGGATTCACGTATTCGATGATTCCGTTCTGATCGGTGACCACCACCATGTCGGGTGACTGTTCGACGGCCAACGAGAGTTTGCGCAGCGATTCTTCAGCGGCATGCTGGCCCTGCTCGAGGACGTGCATTTCCAGCGTGCTTTGAATCGAGCGGATCAGCGTGGCTCCGTCCATCTGAGACTTGGTCAGGCAGTTCCAGGTTTTCGCACCGATGGCTTCGATAATCGTCTGCTCGTCCGCTTCTTCGGTCAGCACGATGTAGGGAATCGAGCGTCCACCATGGAGGAACTTGGCGAGAAAGTTGACGACCCGCGCGTCGCCGGTGGAGTGCTCGAACAGGATCAGGCCATAGGGCCTCTCGTGCAGCATGGCTTCGGCTTCTTCGAGCGAATGCGCGTGATCCAGTTCAGTAGCCAGGGTTGCGCGCGCACCTTGCAAAATGTCGCGCATGAGGAAGAAGTCTTCTTCCTTCTCACCGACGAGCAAGACCCGCAAGGGCCGGCGCGACAAAGCGGGTTTGGCGGCTGTGAGCAATAGTGGCTCCGTCATAGTTACTATCGGAACCACGGGGGTTGGGCTTGAAGGAAATGATGGCTCGAAGCGTGGCCTAAGATTTTCTAATGTTGGGGAATTTTGCGGAAGAGAGCGGCGATAAAAATCCGCTCACCACAGAGACAGGGGATCCCAGAAAAAACCGAACGAGGAAAATTGCTTTGAGATTTCTCCGTGTCCCAGTGCCTCCGTGGTGAAAAATCACGCCGGTGGAAGCAGCATTCCTTTTTCCAGATGGCGCGTCACGTGCGCGTACGAAGCCGCATGAGGATCGTGGGTGACCATGATAATCGTCTTTTGGAAATTCTCATTGAGGCGCTTCAAAATCTCCAGCACTTCGGTGGCGGAGTGGCTGTCGAGATCGCCGGTCGGCTCGTCGGCCAGCAACAAGGTTGGATCACTCACGATGGCGCGGGCAATCGCCACACGCTGCTCCTGTCCGCCGGAGAGTTGCTTGGGCAGGTGATCAACGCGGTCTTCCAATCCAACCAGCTTGAGCGCGGTCATAACGTGATCACGGCGCTGCTGGGCGTTGAGTTTGGTCAGCAACAGCGGCAACTCCACGTTCTCGAATGCGGTCAGCACGGGGATCAGATTAAACGTCTGAAACACATAGCCGATATGTTCGTTGCGCCAGTGGGCAATCTGGGCGTCGCTGAAACGGAAAATGTCCTGCCCTTGCACGAGCAACTCGCCGGAAGTTGGGCGGTCGATCGCGGCGATCATATTCAGCAACGTCGTCTTGCCCGAGCCTGACGGGCCCATGAGAGCGAGAAATTCGCCTTTGGCAATGTCGATCGAGACGTCGTCGAGCGCTTTCACTTGGAAGGCGTCGCGTTTAAAAATTTTGCTGACTCCGCGCACCTGAACAACTTGGGTGCCTGTGGCTACTTTGGCTTCTGCAACGGTACTCATGCTTGCCCCTTAATTTTGATTTTGTCTCCGTCCTTCAACGTCGAAGGCGCAGTCGTGATGACATCCTCGCCACCAACCAGGCCATCGACCAGCGCTCCATCGCTGCGCTCACTCACGATATGAATTTCTCTCTGGACCGCCCTTCCATTGAAAGCGATCAGCACAATCTTTTTTCCATCTTTGTCGCGAATTGCCGCCGAAGGAACAAAGACGCCCGCCGGCCCGTTTGTTGTTTTCGGTGTTTCATTGGCCAGGAATTTCACCGTCGCGTTTTCTTCCGGGCGCAATTCGATTCCCGGATAGCGATCGGGATGCAGGACCTGTACCTTGACCTGCACCGTCGCCTTCTGCCGGTTGGCCTCCGGAGAAATCTGCGCAATCTCGCCGCTGTAGACCTTGTCGGGATAGACGTCGGTCGTGACCAACGCTTTCTGTCCAAGGAAAAGCCGCGCGAAATCGGCTTGGGCGATGTCGAGCTCGACCTGGAGATCGTTCAAGTCGGCTAGAGAAACGACCGATCCCTGCGGACCACCCGCCGCCGCGCTGGCGAACTGCGCCGTAATGAGTTCGCCCTTTTCCGCTGTGCGATCAAGAATCGTTCCGGTTACTGGCGCGCGAATGACCGTAGCGTCCAGCTGAGATTTCGCGTAATCGAGTTGGCCCTCCGCCTGTACCAAAGCACCCTGCGCGCGGGCAATCTCCTCCGGACGTGGGCCGATCTTCGCCAGCTCGAATGCTTTCGCCAGCGAATCGGCTCGTTCCTGATCCGATTGGAACTTTGCGGTCGCATCATCGAGCTGCTGCTTGGAATCAACGCCGGCGCCGGCGAGTTCCCTGGTGCGATCGAGGGTGATCTTGTCATTGGCCAGCGTGGCGCGGGCTTCGTCGAGATTATGTTGCGCCTCCTGAATCTCCTCAGGACGCGAGCCGTGCTGCAATTCTTCCAGGTAGGCGCGGGCGTTCTCGACCGCGCCCTTGGCCTGCTCGTAGCTGGCGCGAAATTCCTGGTCCTCCAGCCGCACCAGCACCTCGCCGGCTTTGACTTTGTCGCCTTTTTCTACCCCGATCCATTCCAGGCGTCCGGTGACCTTCGAGTTCACGTTGATGGTGTGATGGGCCACGATGTAGCCGGTCGCGGAAAGCACAATCGCGCCGTCCTCATTTCCGCTGGTGACGGCGGCAGCGCGGACCACCTCTACTTCCGGCGTAGGAGAGGAAAACGTCCGGTACGCCAGCGCCGAGAGCCCAAGAATGACCACGACCGCAATTCCGCCGAGGATGTAGCGTTTCGCCCACGCAGGAGCGTCGCCGACACTGTTGCCGCGCTGCGAACGGTCGATGCGCAGGCTCTGCAAATCGTCGTGCTTGGTATCAATTGCCATAGTTAAGACTACGAATCATGCTCTTTCAAAGTTGCAGTTCTGTTAACGGCTATCCGCAGCGTTGGCGTTTTCTCGACCTAGAGCTTCTAATCGCGAAAACCGCCAAGTACGCGAAGAACGCTGTCGCGGCTATCCTCGCAACGCATTCAAAATGTTCTGCCGCGCAGCATGCCAAGCCGGCGCCAATCCCCCGACGAATCCCATGACGAGCGCAAACAGAATCGCATTCATGGCCACTTGCGGCGTAATCCGCAATGCGAACACGACTTCGCTGAAGGTCACGGCATTCGACGTTCCCGTCTGCATGCCGTTGAACGGCAGCATGAGCAAAATTCCAACGAATGCTCCCAATAAGGCCAGAATCAAGGATTCGAGCACGAAGGAAGTCAGAATCGAAGGCCGCGAAAATCCCATCACGCGCAGGGTCGCGATCTCGCGCCCGCGGTACGCCACGGCGGCATACATCGTATTCATCGCGGCAAAAATCGATCCCACGGCCATGATGATGGCGACCACGAATCCGATAACTTTAATCGGCGTGCCGGAACTGGTCTGCTTGGCGTAGTAATCGGTTTCGAGCATGCCATCGAGTTTCAGGCGCTGATCGTCGGCGACTCGTTTGGTCAAGGCCTCGGCGGCAATGGGATCGGTGGCGCGCAAATACGCGGAGGAGAAGCCTCCCTGGCGGTCGAAGTCCGAGGCCATCTGATTCACGTCGCCCCAGATTTCCGATTCGTAGGCGGAGCCGCCGGCGTCGAACACGCCGACAACTTTCCACGGTCCCTTGCCGAACTCCATGGTGTCGCCGATGTTGGCGTGTGCAAAGCGCTCGCGGATCGACTTGCTGACCACGACTTCGCGCTGTCCCGGCTCAAACCAGCGTCCTTCGACCAGTTTGACCTTGGGAGGGCCTCCGGGTTTATCGGGTAATTGCCGCATCTCGAGGCCATCGGGCATCATGCCGCGCACGGTGACATTCACTTCGCCGGTGCCATCTCTGCGCGGCAACACGATCACTACATTCCACTCGCCGGAAGCCATCGGTTCGCCATGACTATCTTTGGCGATGCCGGGCAAAGTCTTGAGCGTAGGAAACAGCGACGCGTCGAACCCTCCTGTCAGCTCCGACTCGGAGCCTTTGCGCAGCACCAGCACATTGAGCGGGCTACCGCTCGAGACGAATGCGCGATCCAGGCCCGCGACGAGCGCCATGAGAAAAATCGCAGTGGTGACCGTGAGCGCGATGCCGAGAGCCGTCATGATGGTGAGGCCCTTGCGCAGCTTCAAATTCCGGATATTGTATTTAATCGGTATCGCCATAAAAAGGACTCTTCAGTCGCGTTGCTTTGAAAGGGCACGACTTCAAGCCGTGCCATGTTGCTCATCAAAATCGTTCCCGGCTCTACAGGCCGCAGAAAAACTCTCCCGCGGAAGGAAGAACCTCAGGCGCTAAAGCGCAAACTTATCTTCAGCGGCTTAGCGGCACGAGTAAACTCGTGCCCTTCCAATTCTAGTAACCCGGTTCCTTCTTCCGAACCGCTTGTCCGGCGCGGTTGGAAACCGAGCCCCTTCAAAAACGCGCGCGCGGCCATCTATCCGATATGTCGCAGCGCATCCACAATATTCATGCGCGATACGCGATGCGCCGGCAGATATCCGCTGATCAATCCCAGCATTAACGACGCGATCAGTGCCAGGGCCGCGGTCGGCGCCTTGACCTTCATATCGAGCGGAATACCCAGCCCGATAAAGCCGTGCGTCATAATAGCAATCACGGGAATGGCAAGCAGGATGCCGAGCACTCCGCCGGAAACCGCCAGTGCCACCGCTTCGCTCAGGAAAATCGAGAGCACGCGCCGCTGAGTAAAACCCAGCGTTTTCAGCACAGCGACCTCGCGGGTGCGGCTGCGTACCGACATCGCCATGGTGTTCGCGGACACCAGCATGATCGCGAACGCGACTGCGCCGCAGATTCCGAGAATGAACGCCTTTACATTCCCGAGTGACGCCACGAAACCGAGCTGAAATGCTTTCTCGCTTTCGGTCTTGGTCTGCAGGGGCGAGTTGCGGAACATATCGTCGATCTCTTTCGATACGCGCGCGACGTCATCGGCCGAATCGATTTGCGCGCCGTACCATCCAGCTTGTCCCTTCATCCACGGCACGGCTTCTTCCAGATACTTCGTATTGAAATACAGGGCGTTCTGCGGTGGATCGCGATGATAAATGGCGCGAATCGTCAATTCCGGATTCATCGGAAAAATCGTTCCCTGCAGCGTGATCTTATCGCCGATCTTCCAGTGATACTTATCGGCGAGCGTGACATCGACCAGTGCGCCGGCGCGATCCTGTTGCCACGCTTTCAACTGGTCCGGAGGCACGATCTTGTCGGAGGCAACTTTTAGATATTCATCCGGATCGGTCGCCATTTGCGCGAAGAAATGCTCGGGACGATCGTCGATATAGCGACCCCCGAACCAGGTGATTGGGACAATAGCGGTCACTCCCGGGACGGCGCGAATCTTTGCGCGATAAAACTCCGGCAGAAAAAACGCCAGCGAAACGCGATCACGAATAATCAGCCTGCGTGCGGATTCGGGCGCGACTTGATCCACATAAAAGGCGCGCCAGATGCAGATCATCAGCGTGAGCAACAGCAGAGAGAACATGATGCTGAACATCGTCATCAGGCTCCGCCGTATATTGCGAAGAAACGTGTTGCGTACGACGAAACTTCCGAGGGTCATAACGTCCGTCCTAACTCTCAGCCGATGTGGCGCAGTCCATCCACGATATTCACCTGCGAGGCATGATAGGAAGGGATTGCGGCACTGAGCAGTCCCACCAGCGCGGAAACGCCCAAAGCCATCAGCCAGATGGCGGGCGTCATTCTTAGAGGAAAAAAAGTCATCTGCGGGGCTTGCGAGAATCCGAATACCATGGCTCGTCCCAGGCAAGCGCCAATCAAACCACCGACGATCGACAAAGCCACGGCTTCGCCGACAAACAGTGCCAGCACGCCCAGCTTGGTGAACCCAAGCGTCTTCAACACAGCGACTTCGCGGGTGCGCTCGCGGATCGACATGGCAATTGTGTTGGCTGAAACCAGCAGCGTCGCGAATAGCACCGCGCCGCAAATACTGAGAATGAACGCCTTCACATTGCCCAGCATGGCCACGAACTCAAGCCCGAATGCCTTTTCGCTTTCGGTTTTCGTGGGCTGCGGCGAATTGCGGAACATGGCATCGACAGTACTTGCAATCTTGCTCACGTCGGAAGGGTTGTCGGCCAAAATGTCGAATGTGCCCGCCTGCCCCTTGATGAACGAGACCGATTCTTCCAGATACTTCGAATTGAAGTACAACGATTTGAAGTCGGGATCACTGTGGTAGATGCCACGAATGTAGAGTTCAAGGTTTACGGGATAGATATCGCCCTGAATCACAACGCGATCGCCCAGCTTCCAACCATATTTCTGCGCCAAGGAATCCGAGACGATCGCGCCCTGGCGATCGCGCTGCCAGGCCTTGACTTGGTCGTCAGGGATTTTAAGTTCTGGGTACACCTTCAGGAATTCATCGGGATCGGTGCCGAAGCGAGCGAAAAAATTCTCCGGTTTCTGGTCTTTGTAGATGCCTCCAAACCAGGAATTTGGGACCACGGCGACCACACCGGGAATGGCGCGAATCTTGTCGCGGTAATACATGGGCAGGGTGAATGTGAGCGACACGCGATGCCGCACGACCAGGCGTTGCGCCGATTCGGCGCTGCCGTCTTCCAGCGCAAAGGCATGCCAAAGCGTCATCATGAACGTCAGCAGGAGCAGGGAGAAGCCGATGCTCAGCACGGTCAGGATGCTTCGACGCTTATTGCGGAACGCGTTTTTGGCTACGAACCTGGTCAGCGTCATGAACCACTCCTGAAAGCCGAAAGAAGCGGACCAAGCATGAGGACACGCCCAGCCTCCCAAGCATAGACGACCGAGAACACGATCAGCAACCCAGTACCTGAACGATTTTTCCCATCGACTCCGCGGTTCCTTGCCACTGCCCCAGTCTGCTTGGGATGATGTGGCTTCGCCAGTGGAGTTCGTCATTGGGTCCGGATGACAAATGTCACGTCCGGTTGCACTACTTAAAAGAACAACCAGTTCGGATATGCCGAAGTTACGCTGAAATTCAATCTGCATGCGAGTGCCATCACGCACAGGAGGCAGGTGGAAAGTGTTGGCGGAGGCACCCCGGCGCGCCGAGTATCCGACGAGGGTGCTTGCTTACCTTGGTAACTCGAAGATGAGAACGCACAGAGATATGCTAACGATACCCTTTCCCCCGGGGCTCCGCCGGTCGATCGTTCGCGGCGGCGCGAACGTTTCACCATGGAATGGAGCTAGCAGAAATGTCCACGAAAATCGGCCCCTTCGAGATTCTGAGTGAGTTGGCGAAATCGCCGACCTGCACGGTCTACAAAGCAAACGACCCCGAATCCGGGCAGACGGTTGCGCTCAAAGCGATTCAGTTAAGCGCGTTCGGCGATGCCGCGTCGGACCTGGAAGCCGCGCTGTTGGACGAAGCGGAAAAGACGAAAGTTCTGAGCAGTTCCAACATCACCCCGGTTTACGGCGCTGGCGAAATCGAGGGGGTGTTCTGCGCCGCCATGGATTACGTGCAAGGCAACAGCATCGCCACTATGCTGTCGCGCAAAGAAGGATTCTCGATCTGGGATCTGCTCGATATCGGCCGCCAGCTCGGGGCCGGCCTTGATCATGCCGCGTCGCACAGCATCGTTCACTACAGCCTTGAGCCCGCCAAGATCATGTGCGGCTGGGATGGCACCGTTAAGATTCTGAGCTTCGGCGTTTCGAGCGTGGGCAATTTCGTGCAGAATGTGACTGAAGGACTTCCCGCGGCTCTCCATTACATGTCGCCGGAGCAGATCCAAGGCCAGCCGACCGATGGGCGCTCGAACCTCTTCAGCCTTGGAGCGATCTTTTACGAAATGGTGACGGAACGCAAGGCTTTCGATGGCGACGGCATCGAAGCGCTGCGGCACTGCGTCATCGAAAACACTCCGATCCCTCCGATTCAGCTCAATGCGAAAGTGCATCCCTTGCTGAGCGACTTAATCATGAAGACGCTGGCCAAGGATCCGGCGCAGCGATACGCCAACGGGAGAGCGCTGCTGGACGATCTGGAGAAATGCAAGGAATCACGGCCAAGCGCGGCGGCGAAGGCGGCAGCGCCACCAAAGGGAATCATTGCGCCCAAGGGCGTGCAAGCCGCGGCGCAATCGAAATTCGTCGGTTCCGCAGCGCAGGCGACGGCGCGGCCCGCAGCAGCGGCTCCGGTAAAGCCAGCGGCGCGGGTGGAAGCGCCAAAGCCCACGATGGCGGGCAGTCCTCTCAGGAGCGCCACAGCAGCGGCGCGGGCGGAAATCAATGCGGTCGTGAAGGCGAGAGCCGCAGCCGCGAGCAGCAGCGGAGCGAGCTCGACTCCGGAGATTCAGCACGAAGAAATTCCTGAAGCATCTGTGGAAATCGAGAGTGCCGCATCCGAGGCGGCGCCCACGGCCTACATGTCATCCGCAACAGCAGAACCGGAGATCGAAACTCTCGAGCCGGAAGCCGAGCAGCCCAGGATTGCAGTCGATCCCATGATGGCGGAAGGCGGACCAGCAGCCAGTACCGGCACAAGCTTTTCCGACATTAGCGAACTGCCTCCGCTGAAAGAGGTGTACATCGCTCCGCCGTCTCCGCCAGCGGCCGAGGAGCCAGAACCAGAACCAGCCGCGGTGCCGAAAGCGACGTCCTTTAAGAGCAGCACGAAACCAAGCGCTCCCAAGCGCGACGAGAAGCCGAAAGTCCAGACGCGCGTAGTCGCCCAAAAGGCGATCAAAGAGATCAAGAGCGTTCCACCCAAGCTGATGGGCTACGCTCTCGGCGGCGCGGCCGCGCTCATTCTAGCCATCGGCATCGGAGTCACGATCTACGTCCACCAGCAAAATTCCGACGACGACTCGAACGTGAGCCGTACTGAGGCACCGACCGTCACGGAGACGCAGACGCAGCCGGCGGCGAGTGAGCCGCCAGCTCCTGCACCGCAGCAGCAGGAGGCAGTCCCGGCTCAGAGCGAGCAGCAAACTGCGGAACCTGAGGCGACCGAGGAGCACACAAGCCGCGAGTCACGCCGCGCGAGACGTAAATCGGCTCCAGTGGCTCCGGCGATCGTCCCCGGACAACTCGCGCTCGATTCCACGCCACAGGGGGCGCAAGCTCAAATTGACGGACGGGCCGACTCCAGCTACGTCACGCCTTTCGCGCTGACGAACCTTGCACCGGGCGCACATACGGTCACGGTGAGCAAGCCCGGATACAACGCCGACACGCGGCAGGTCAACATCATCTCCGGAAGTCGCGCCACGGTCGTGGTCCATCTCTCGCAATTGATGGCTACGCTGGTGGTGAACAGCAGTCCGGGTGGCGCGAATGTCTACATTGACGGACGCGATAGTGGTGTCAAAACGCCCGGCCAGGTCAGCGTGAATAAGGGCCAGCACGTCGTGCTGGTACGCAAGATGGGATACATCGACGAGACCATGAGCGCGCAATTTGTGCTGGGCCAGACATTCAATTTCGCGCCCACGCTGCGCCCGCTGGGCAACGTCGATGACATTCGCACGGTTGGCAAGATGTCGCGTTTCTTCGGCGGAAAGGCCCAGCCCGGACAATCCGTCGTAAGCATCCGCACGCAGCCCAAGGGGGCGCAGGTGGCGATCAACGAGCACATCATGGATAAGAACACGCCGCTCGAAGTCGCGCTCGATCCCGGCAATTACGTCATCGATATCACTATGACCGGATACGCGCCGGTGCACAAGGTGATCTCTACCGACCGGGGCGGCAAAGTGGTGGTCGACGAAACCCTACAACCGCAGTAATCCCAACCGAAATCGGGTCTACCAACTCGGGTTGGCCAAACCGGCCTGCCTTCTCGGAAAAACTTCAGATCAGTCTTTGGTTTCCTGGTCGATCTTGATGCGGAGCGACTTCAGGAACTTCAGATCCTGGTCGCTGACTTTGAATTCGGGATTGGTCGACAGAGTGGTAATCATCGAGGTTTTGTCGGAGGGCTTCTCGCCTTGCTTGCTCACGCCGATGGTGGCTTCGAGAACGAGGAAAATGTCGTATCCGCCGTCTTTGATGCGGGCGACGACTTCGGAAATCTGCTCCGAGTCCGAGAGCGATTCATTGATAGCGTCGCCGAGTTCTTTCATCAATTGCTTCAGTTGCGGATCCACGTTTTCCCCTCGTTTCTTAGATGCCGTGGCGGAAGGAACGGTTCGCCTTTCGCGGCTGTTGCGCCATTGTAGCGCCCCGGACTGCTAAAATCGAGGGCGTGAGCAAGGTTTCCACCTGGCAAAAAATCGGCGTGGTGGCGCGAGTCGCGGGCGAACAGGCCGGCCGCAATCGCACGATCAGCGCGGCCAAGCGGGCGATCGGGACCATGCTGGGAACTTTCGGGCGGGTTGTGCACCAACTCTGGCTTGAAGTGATTGGAACGGTATTTCTGGCAATGGCGGCTTTTGGCGCATTTGGATTTTTTCGCGAGTACGCAAAGTTCCATGCGGGACAGGTTGGCGCCGGGCACGTCGTGGCTGCTGTGGCATTCACGCTGACTTTTGGATGGTTCGGGGTTAGTTCGTTCTGGAGAGGGTGGAAGAAGCAGTAGCCAGTTGCCAGTTGGAGGTCAAAGTCCCCGCCCTGTCTCGCAAGAACCGCAGGGCAAGGACGTGGCGCCCGCATCGCGGATCGTCACAGCGGAACCGAGTTCGATGAATTCCAAGCCGACAACTCATTCGGAAGCGTCACGCGAGATCGAGACTTCGTCGCATATTCCGGTGAAGCCGCTGTACGCGCCTGCCGATCTCAAGCATTCCGATTACGAGAGCGAAATCGGATATCCCGGCGAATACCCTTTCACGCGCGGCGTTCAGGCCACGATGTATCGCGGGCGGCTGTGGACGATGCGGCAGTACGCCGGCATGGGCGACGCCGAAGAATCGAACAAACGCTACAAATATCTGCTGGCGAATGGAACGACCGGTTTGTCGGTTGCATTCGATTTGCCCACGCAGATTGGCATGGATTCCGATCATCCGCTGGCAGCGGGGGAAGTCGGGAAAGTCGGCGTGGCGATTGATTCGATCGAAGACATGCAGCGGCTGTTCGATGGCATCGATCTCACGAAGATCTCAACATCGATGACCATCAATGCGACAGCGGCGATTCTGCTGGCGCTCTATGTGGCCGTGGCGCGGCGGCAGGGCGCCGACATCCGCGAGCTTTCGGGGACTGTGCAGAATGACGTGCTGAAAGAATACATTGCGCGCGGAACTTATATCTATCCGCCCCAGCAGGCCATGCGCGTGATCACCGACATGTTCGCGTGGACGAACGAAAACGTGCCCGACTGGAACACCATATCGATCTCCGGCTATCACATGCGCGAGGCGGGATGCACGGCAGTCCAGGAAGTCGCGTTCACGCTGGCGAATGGCATGGCGTATGTCGAGGCGGCGATCAAGGCGGGGCTCGACGTCGACAAGTTTGCTCCGCGGCTGTCGTTCTTCTTCAACGCACACAATAATTTTCTTGAGGAGGTCGCGAAATTCCGCGCGGCAAGGCGAATGTGGGCGCGCATCATGCGCGAGCACTTCAAGGCGAAAAATCCACGCGCGTGGATGCTACGGTTTCATACGCAGACGGCGGGATCGACGCTGACGGCGCAGCAACCGGAAAACAACATCGTTCGCACGGCGATTCAGGCGCTCGCGGCTGTGCTGGGCGGAACGCAATCGCTGCACACAAACTCTTATGACGAGGCGCTGGCGCTGCCGACCGAGCAGGCCGCACGAATCGCTTTGCGCACGCAGCAGATCATCGCGTATGAATCGGGCTCTCCGCAGACGATCGATCCGCTGGCCGGATCGTATTACATCGAGACGCTAACCAATGAAATCGAGCGACGGGCGGCGGAGTATCTGGGGAAAATCGAAGTGCTGGGTGGAATGTTGAAGGCGATCGAGCGCGGATTCGTACAGCAGGAAATTCAGAACGCGGCTTACGAATATCAGCGGCAGGTCGACAACCAGGAAGCGGTTGTCGTCGGCGTCAATCGATTTGAAGTTGAGCAGGAGCGGCCGATTCCGATTCAGCGAATCGATCCGGAACTGGAATCGAAGCAGGTAGAGCGGGTGCGGGCGCTGCGCGCAGTGCGCGACGCGGGATCGTGGAAAGCAGCGGTGGCCGCAGTCGAAGACGCAGCGCGCGCGGGAGCGAATCTGATGCCGCGAATCATCGCCGCAGTCGAAGCCTGCGCGACGGTGGGGGAGATTTCCGACGCCATGCGACGAGTGTTCGGGGAATACAGAGAATCGGTGGTGGTGTAGCACGAGCTTCGAGGCATTAGGAAGGGCACGAATTTTACTCGTGCCGCTGAGCGCGTTGAAGTTACGACTCCGCTTTAGCACCTGAGTTCGGGTTTCTCACGGGCCGGCCACAGTTGTCGCCGATACGCGTTCCCCGTTAATATCGAATGGCGAGAAGGCTCGCACGCAATCCTTCTCGCGCGCAATCATTACTGACAGAAGGAGAGAACTACCTTGTCTCAAAATCATTATTCGACGAAACCCAAGCGGCGGGCCAAAAACCCGAAGCGGAAAGATCCTTCGGCTGCGACCATGGCCAAGCTGCGCGAATTGGCTGCCGCCAAGAAATCCAGCTAGAACCAGAATTTGACCTGGGTGGAAAAGGCACATATCGAAGCTCGGGTACAATACATTCGCCGAAGTTGCCGGCGACCATCAGGGAATGAAGAAGAGCGATCTGAAGAAACAGGTTTCCGCCGCCATTCAAGCCTGCCTCGATAAGAAGGCCGAAGAACTCAGCATCCTGGAGATGGAAAAAGGATCGGGGGCATTTACCGACTACTTTGTGTTGTGCAGCGGGACAAACCCGCGCCAGATTCAGGCGATTGCCGATGAAGTCGAGATGCGTCTGAAAGGAGCCGGCCTGCGCCCGACGCACGTGGAAGGCTACAACCAGGCGGAGTGGGTGCTGATCGACTATGTTGATTTCGTAGTACACGTGTTTTCAGAAAAGGCGCGCAAATTCTACGATCTGGAGCGGCTCTGGAAAACGGCGCGGCGCCTGGGGGCTTCAGACCTGAACGCTCCGGCGCGGAAGCGCAAGCCGAAAGTCGCGGCGCGCGTGGCGAGAACGGGCGCAGCGAAGAAGAGAAAAAGAAAGACCGCGTAACGTGTGCGATTCTCAGTGCCACGATGAAGATCACGGTTGCATGGATCGGCAAGACCAAAGAGCCTGCGACCTCCAGCCTGACCGAAGAATACTTGAAGCGAATTTCCCGATATGTTGCAGTCGAAGGGAAATCTGTGCGCGATGAGGAGGCTTTGCTCGCTCTCTGCGGGCATAACTCACGCGGTAAGAGCGCGAAGGCAACACTCGTCTTGCTCGATTCGCGCGGCCGCGAATATAACTCGGAGCAGTTCGCGCAGTTTCTTGGCAATTATCAGGACCATAATCCGATGCCAATCGTATTTGTGATCGGCGGCGCCGACGGTTTCAGCGACGCGACCAAATCTGCCGCGCAACACGCGATCTCACTCGGAAAAATGACACTGGCGCATGAGTTGGCGCGTGTCGTCCTGCTCGAGCAGATGTATCGCGCTTTCACGATCCTGAAGGGACATCCCTATCACTTCGGGCACTAAGAGCAAAACGCCGCTGCATTGCGCACACCAGCCCGCAGATTCCTTCAAAGGCTAAAGCTGGAGTCGTTTTACGGGTCGCTTCCTATTTCCTTGAGCTTGAAATTCAGCCCCCAGCAGGGCATCTGCTCGATTTTCACAAACCCGCAACAAATCCGACGCGCTCTCTCCTTCTCGATTCTGACCGATGCACGAGCAGAAATCCCGCTCTGGACGCGGCCTTTCGAAGCGACTCGCTCAAGGATTGCACAAAATCCGGTCATCCGCCTGTGGACGGCCTGCACTCGATTGAAAAATCGATATTTACAAACCTGCAATTTTCATTGACTCCAAAAATAGAAGGAGTAAAAGAAGATCGTTCTTTGACAGCCTCTAAGTTTTTCCGATTGGTGTAGCGTCCGGGGCTCAAGCGCAATCACTTTCTCGGCGTAAGCTGAGAAGGAGGGTTGAGCAAGGGTCTATAGCAAAGCGCTGGTTGAGGAGAACAGGAAGACCAAGTCAAAGGCAGGATAGAGTTCCGAGGCGTTGGGTTGATTTATCCGGTTGGCGGTGAGCCCGGAGCCCAAGCAAAGATCGCGCGCAGCAGCCCGCAAGGGCAGCAGCGACAGCAGGTCGAGCAAGGGTCAAACGCGAGCTACTGGCCGAGACGAATGATTCCAACACCACCTCGGAACTCTTAATTTTTTCCCGCTCGAATTTCGTTTCTGGCAGCATCCCTCGTCTGGTCCTAATTCCAGGAAGAACACTCCTAGATTCCGTAGTTAGCGCGCCGCAATCCGTCTTTATAGGAGTCGCGTGCGTCTTTGGCTTTCTTCTGGGCGTCTTGTTCCTGAAAATGGGCGTCGTCCCACTTTTCCATGGCGACCATCGAATGGTCTTCAGTTGCCAAAGCCTCTTCTGCGCGAATTGCATTCACCCACTCGTCCGCGGCGCGCTTATATGTCGTGCGAAGCTGGTCCAGTTCAGGCTTGCTCATGACTCGCTACAGTATGCCCAGCGATGTGCTCGGTCAATTGCGGGTGTAAGGTTTTCACTAACGTTTAACATTCCGTCCAGGCGGAGTATTGGCGGGCAGTCGGCCGGATCCGGTTGTCGCACTTTCACTTCCCTGCGTTCCCTGGCCCACCCACCGGATAGATTCGTGGAATTCTCTGTTCCAGCGGGGGCAGCGGGGGAAACGCCGCATGCGGCTCCGTCTGATACCAATACGCGACCGAGAAATAATTGTCCGATCGATGATTGGCGTGTCCGTGCTCGATCGTTGCGCGCAGCGATTTCGTAAACGGAATCGGCGAATCGAGATGAAACCGGTAGACCGACGATCTCCCGCCGGCGACTTCCTGCCCCACTACCGGCGCGCCATAAAGGCCATACGAGAACGGATGCCCGCCGAAATCCCAGGCGCCAAGAAAATAATCTTCCGAGCCGGTGCCGTTGATCGAGGGCGTGGTTTCGCCGTCAATAAAAAACATGTCGTCGCCTTCGCCCCACCATCCATCCTGATTCTCGAGCACCGACATGGTCACCCCAACGAAGTGCCCGCGCCCGGTAGCTTCCATCCAGACGTAATTGCCCTCGCCGTTCAGATTCTTTTTGTCGTTCACCCGGGGATCGCCGTTGTCGCGCCATTGGTTCGTCCATCCGTGGTTGGGAGCGGCCTGACGATACTGCGCGTGAAAATAGAGCTGATCGATGGGCAAGGTTTTGTCGTGAGTGCGATAATCGATATTAAAGTAAAGAGCGTCAACTCTCTGCGTGCCTTCGTTGGTAACCGTGATGCGGGCGTGCTTCTGAAACGGCATGGGGAAGAAGCAGTTCAGCGCCTTATCCGACCCAACCGACAGCGGAATCGACTGATACGCGTGATAGTCGCCCAGCCCAAGTCCGAAGAAGTCGCCGATCGGCGCTTCGACGCTGGGAGTCGGCTCGCCGTCCCAGAACATGCGCAGCACCAGCGCCTTCAGATGATGTGGATCTTCGCTCGCGATGGTGAACCAGACATGCGTAACCAGGCCCGGGCCGGCGGCATCAAGCACGGTCAGCGTCTCTCCGGGCGCGACGACGCGAAAATCGGCATTGCCGCCCGACCGGTCATAACTCGAGGAGCGATGCTGCATGTAATCCTTGGCATGCGGCAGATCGGAGAGCCAGGTTGGAGGATCCTGTGCGAAAAGCGGCGCACAAAAAAGGATGAAGGCTAGTGTCACGTGCCACGTTTTCATCGGGGCCTCCTCGGCCTCGCGGGCGGGGCGCCAGCGCCACGCAATCTACAGCGGGATGTTGCCGTGCTTCTTCGGCGGATTTTTGTCGCGCTTGGTTTCGAGCATGGCCAGCGCCTGGATCAACTTTTTGCGTGTGTCGCGCGGCTGGATGACGGCATCGACGAATCCACGTTCGGCGACGACGTACGGATTGGCAAAGCGGTCGCGAAATTCGTCGATCTTCTCGCGCCGCACCTGCTCCCGATTCGCCGCCGCATCGAGTTCGCGCTTATACACGATGTCGACCGCGCCCTCCGGCCCCATGACGGCAATCTCGGCAGTCGGCCAGGCATAGTTCACATCCGTGCGGATGTGCTTGGACGCCATGACGCAATACGCCCCGCCATAAGCCTTGCGCGTGATCACGGTCAGCTTCGGCACCGTCGCTTCGGCGAACGCAAACAGCAGCTTGGCGCCATGCTTAATGATGCCGCCATACTCCTGCGCCGTCCCGGGCAGAAATCCGGGGACGTCTTCGAACGTCACCAGCGGAATATTGAAGCAGTCGCAGAACCGCACAAACCGGGCGCCTTTCACCGAGGCATTAATGTCGAGCGTCCCGGCCAGCACTGCGGGCTGATTCGCCACAATCCCTACGCTGCGCCCACCTAGCCGCGCAAAGCCGACGACAATATTTCTCGCATAATGTTCCTGCACTTCGAAAAAATATCCATCGTCGATGACAGAATGAATCACATCTTTGATGTCATACGGCAGACTCGACTGCTCGGGCACGATTTTGTCGAGCGCGGCATCGGCGCGATCGGCCGGATCGGCGCAGGTTTTGCGCGGAGGATCGTCGAGATTGTTCGACGGCACAAAGCTCAGCAGCTCGCGCACCATCGATAAACATTCGGCATCGTCATGCGCCAGAAAGTGCGCCACACCTGACGTTTCGTTGTGCGTCATCGCGCCGCCGAGCTGATCTTTCGTGACCTCTTCGTGGGTCACCGTCTTGATGACGTCGGGCCCGGTGATGAACATGTACGAAGTCTTGTCGACCATCAGCACGAAATCGGTGATCGCGGGAGAATAAACTGCTCCACCGGCGCACGGCCCCATGATCGCCGAAATCTGCGGGATCACGCCGCTATACAACGTGTTGCGCAGGAAAATATCGGCGTAGCCGGCCAGCGACATCACGCCTTCCTGAATGCGCGCGCCGCCAGAATCGTTCAGCCCGATGAGGGGTGCGCCCATCTTCGCGGCGAGATCCATGATCTTGACGATCTTTCCAGCGTTCGCCTCGGAGAGGGATCCGCCAAACACCGTGAAATCCTGCGCAAAGACGTAGACCAACCTGCCTTCAATACGGCCATAGCCGGTCACGAACCCGTCACCATAGATTTTCTGTTCGGCCATGCCGAAATCGTTCGAGCGATGCGTGACCAGCTTGTCGGTTTCCTCGAACGTGCCTTCATCGAGAAGGAACTCGATGCGCTCGCGGGCCGACATCTTGCCTTCTTTATGCTGGCGCTCGCGGCGCTTCGCGCCTCCGCCATCTTCCGCGAGCTGATTGCGCCGCTTCAGTTCCGCAACTTTCTCTTCGAGATTCATGAGGAAGGATTATAGCCGCGGAAGCGAGTGGGGTTTCATAGGAACAAAATCCCCACCCAACGAAAACCGCGTTGAGTGGGGCACCCGCCTCGCTCGCGGGATGGACGAGGGCGTCCGCCCCTCCACAAACAAAAACCCCACCCTAAATTTCGCAAAAGGCGCGAAAACTTAAGATGGGTACTTGCGGCGACATGGGACAGAAAGTCGAAGGCCCCACCCTGTCGCAAAGGACGCGACAAAAATGGGGCACCCGATTTCGTGAAGCTTCAAACCGCGCGGGTCAGGCGCGGGCACCGGCGGCGACTGGCTCGGCCGTTGAGCCGAGCGACTTGTCTTCGCCATTGGCTTTGGTCTGAGGCTGTCCGCCTTTGCGGATGTCGATGCCTCCCTTGAAGTAGGCGCCGTCTTCGATGGAGATGCGGGCGGCGATGACGTCGCCGGTGAGCGAGCCGTCGCTGCGAATGTCGACGCGGTCGCTGGCGGTCAGATTGCCACGCACTTTGCCGAGCACGACGATTTCGCGGGCATTGATGTTGGCGGCAACGACTCCATTGCGGCCGACGGTGACGCGGTTGCCGGAAAGATTGATCGATCCTTCCACGCGGCCGTCGATGTAGAGCGACTCTGAACCGGTGACCTCGCCCTTGATGACCAGCGATTTGCCGATGGTGGCTTGGTCGGCGGTGGTGGTTGTCACCGGCCGCGGCATGGCAGGCTCAGGCGCCGATGTCATGGCCGGGGCACTGGGCGTAGGGGCGGTCGAACGTTCCGGTTCGCCGGGCCGGGCAGGGGTCTGAGGCTGATTGGTCGGCTTCCACATGGATAGAGGTTTCCTTTCCTTGTTGGGATTCGGGGTCACACGCCGCACGTGCGTGACCAAAGGAAATTGTACTCCCGTGTCTCAAAATGAGCCCTGTGGAAAATGGTTTATTTGCAATCGGAAGTTCCTGCTTCGTTACTGGTTGCAAGGTATGGGTTTAGCCGAAGTTCGCGTCAAAAACGGGCAGGTCTGTTCCGCATTCCGGAAAAATTTGCGCAGGGCGTGTCCTTCCACAGCGTGGCGGAGTTATTCTCTTAGGGACGAAGATTTATCGAAAACGGATGCGCGGGTCGGACGTCTAAAAAGTGGAAACGATCCAAGCGCGCGTTATTGCATCGCGGGCTTTTCTAAGCAAGAGCTGCGCGAACATCGCGCGGATCGCTCGGATTCCTTCGACTTCGCTCAGGACAGACTCTTCGCTGCGCAAAATTCAGCTTGTCAAAAATGACAAGCAAATTGGGGCTCGCAATTCATTTCAGCTTTGGAGAATCGTATGTCAGAACCAGCCGTGGTTACGCCGGGGGTGGTCGTGGGACGGCCGGAACCAGGCGAATATGCGCCTTACTATGATCGCTACATTTCACTGGTCAGCGGGTCGGACATCTTGACGACGCTCGATTCCGAGCGGCGTAAGACGATGCTGCTGCTTTCGGGACGCGATGAGGAGGACGGCAACTTTCGCTACGCACCGGAGAAATGGACGGCGAAGGAAGTGCTCGGGCACGTGTGCGATACGGAGCGGATCTTTGCGTATCGGGCGCTACGGATTGCGCGCGGGGACCGCACGCCGATTGAAGGATTTGAGCAGGATGATTACGTCCGCAATGGTCCTTGGGGACGCGTGGCACTCGCTGAAGTAATTGAAGATTACATCGCGGTGCGGCGCGCGACGTTGACCTTGCTGCGCAATCTGGATGAGGCTGCCTGGCTGCGGAAAGGGATCGCGAACAAGAATGAAGTCAGCGTGCGGGCGATCGCGTATGTCATCGCCGGGCATGAAGTGCATCATCGGAGAATTCTGGAGGAGAAGTACTTCAGGACGAGGTAATTCAACCCTGCAGTTGTCATCCCGAGCGAAGGATCTAGAACTGGTTTCATAAATGGCTTCGTAGCCGAAAACAGCGAACCTGAGGGGCTAACGCCCACATCCTTGCCGGATCTTGGCGGCACGGCTAAACGCCGTGCCCTTCCCAAACCATTTACGAAACCAGTTCTATGCATTTCTTCTCGTGTCTCTGTTGCGTAGATTCTTCGCTTCGCTCAGAATGACAAGCGCTATGAGTTCTATTTCCACTTCACAGCGGGCGCAGATCGAGTTGCTGCATGGGCAGGGCGCGCATGTGGATCCCATCGCGTGTGTGGAGGACGTTTCTGCAGAGCTGGCATCGCGCAAGATTGATGGATTTCCGCATTCGATCGCCGGGCTCGTCTTCCATATGAATTACTGGATGAACTACGAACTGCAGCGCATTCGTGGCGAGCGTCCGAAGTATCCGG